>VMHT01089379.1_pt1 | contig 14505 bp, 6 predicted proteins | sample 4693611 | NCBI WGS metagenome assembly VMHT01 (sample SAMN12280063, study PRJNA550983) | marine metagenome | isolation source: seawater sampled from same location over 5 years 0.02-0.2 micron viral filtrate | place: USA: collected off the coast of southern California halfway between the port... ... | reverse complement strand
CAGGTATGGTGCGTCCCACCAGCCACCGCAACAGCCGTTCGGCCCGTACCGAGGTCAACCGCTGTGGATGAAGGTGCGTTGGTTTCCGTCAAGGGCAATCCATCGCCAAGTGCGCCCGCACTGTCCGCTCCCCAGCACTTCAGGTCGCCGTTGTCAAGGATGACGCAGGTGTGTATATCTCCAGCAGAAACCGCAACGGCCGTTCGGCCTGTGCCGAGGTTGATCGGTGTGGATGAAGGTGCGTTGGTGTTCGTGTTGGTTCCACCATCGCCCAACTGTCCGTATTGGTCACGTCCCCAACACTTCACGTCGCCGTTGTCAAGGATGGCGCAGGTGTGGGCAACTCCAGCAGAAATGGCAACGGCCGTTCGGCCTGTGCCGAGGTTTATCGGTGTGGATGAAGGTGCGTTGGTGTCCGTGTTGCTTCCACCATCACCCAACTGTCCGTATTCGTCCCCTCCCCAGCACTTCAGGTCGCCGTTGTCAAGGATAGCGCAGGTGTGGTAATGTCCTACTGAAACCGCAACGGCTGTTCGACCTGTTCCGAGGTTGATCGCTGTAGATGAAGGTGTGTTAGTGTTGGTGTTGGTGCTTCCACCATCTCCCAACTGTCCATCGTTGTCCCATCCCCAGCACTTCAAGTCGCCGTTGTCAAGAATGGCGCAGGTATGGTGCGTCCCACCAGCCACCGCAACAGCCGTTCGGCCCGTACCGAGGTCAACCGCTGTGGATGAAGGTGCGTTGGTGTCCGTGTTGCTTCCACCATCGCCCAACCCTCCGTATTGGTCGTCCCCCCAACACTTCAGATCGCCGTTGTCGAGGATGGCGCAGGTGTGTTCATTTCCAGCAGACACCTTGTTGTTCGCATAAGCAAAGGAAGACGTGGTCGATGATCCACCGCCTGAGCCGCTGCCTGAGCCGCTGCTTGAACCGGTCGAGGAATCCCAGGTGTTGCTTCCGGAAAGCGAAACAGGTGAGCCTTGGTTGGTGTTGCTTCCGCCATCGCCCAACTGTCCGTAGTAGTCATACCCCCAACACTTCAGGTCACCGTTGTCAAGGATGGCGCATGTATGTCCATTTCCAACAGACACCGAAACGGCCGTGCGGCCAGTGCCGAGGTTGATCGCTGTGGATGAGGGTGCGAAGGTGTTCGTGTTACTTCCACCATCGCCCAACTGTCCGTAGTTGTCCATACCCCAACACTTCATGTCGCCGTTGTCAAGGATGACGCAGGTGTGTTCAGATCCAGCAGACACCGCAACGGCCGTTCGGCCCGTGCCAAGGTCAATCGCCGTGGATGAAGGTGCTGTTGTTTGCGTCGTAGATGTATGACTTGTTCCGCCATCGCCCAACTGTCCGTAATTGTCCCGTCCCCAGCACTTCATGTCGCCGTTGTCAAGGATGGCGCAGGTGTGGTAATATCCAGCAGACACCGCAACGGCCGTTCGGCCACTACCGAGGTTAATCGCTGTGGATGAAGGTGCGTTGGTGTCCGTGTTGCTTCCACCATCGCCCAACTGTCCGAATTGGTCCCATCCCCAACATTTCAAGTCGCCGTTGTCAAGGAGGGCGCAGGTGTGCTGATATCCAGCAGCCATCGCAACGGCCGTTCGGCCCGTGCCGAGGTCAATCGCTGTGGATGAAGGTGCGTTGGTGTCCGTGTTGCCTCCACCATCGCCCAACTCTCCTTGTACGTCGGACCCCCAACATTTCAGGTCGCCGTTGTCAAGGATGGCGCAGGTGTGCACACCTCCAGCAGAAATGGCAACGGCCGTTCGGCCCGTTCCGAGGTCAATCGCTGTGGAGAGAGGTGCGGATCTGTCCGTGTTGGTTCCATCGCCCAATTGTCCCTTGGTGTTACGTCCCCAACACTTCAGATCGCCGTTGTCAAGGATGGCGCAGGTGTGGGAATCTCCAGCAGACACCGCAATGGCCGTGCGGCCCGTGCCGAGGTCAATCGCTGTGGATGAAGGTGCGTTGGTGTCCGTGTTGGTTCCATCGCCCAATTGTCCCTCGTTGTTACGTCCCCAACACTTCAGATCGCCGTTGTCAAGGATGGCACAGCTGTGGGATGCTCCAGTAGCCGCCTTGTCGTTCGCATAAGCAAAGGAAGAGGAACTCGAAGAGCCGCTACCTGAGCCACCGCCTGAGCCGCTTGCCGCGCTGGCGTTGTACTGGAAGGTGATGTTGGTCATTGGCTCATCGATGATGAGATCTGCACCTTCGACGCTCGGCGTGAGTTCAAGGTAGGATGCTGAAAGATAGATGCTGGCCTGATACGTGACGCCGTTCAGAATCGCGCTGATGGTGTAGGTTTTGTTGGTGGAAGGCGACGTTGGGGTGCCGCTGATGGTGCAGTTGTTCATCGAGAGACCTGGTGGAAGGTTCGGCGAGGACGCGCACGAAGTGAATTGTGAAATTGGTATTGAGGCGCTGGTCCCGAGGTCAACGAAGGGGAGGTTGTCCCCCATTTGGTTGGGGGCTTTGCCTCGTTGGTTAACATCTCCGAGGCCAAGCCAGCCTCCGTTGCTTGAATCTCCGTTGCTTCCCCAACATTTGAGTGAACCGTTGTCAATGATGGCGCAGACATGGGAAAAACCGCTTTCAACAGCGAGTGCTTTGACACCTGTTCCGAGATCGGTTGGAGCGAGGTTGTCGCCCATTTCGTTTGGGTTATCTCCTTGGTTTGAGGTGCTTCCAAGACCGAGTTGCCCGTGATTGTTATGGCCCCAGCATTTGACTGAGCCGTTGTCGAGAACGGCACAAACCGCTTGGGTCATGGCCGTCAAATCAACAGCGGTTCGACCCGTGCCGAGTTCGACGAACAAGAGGTTATCGCCCATTTCGTTCGAATTATCTCCTTGGTTTGAGGTGCTTCCAAGACCGAGATTTCCCATTGAATTGTAGCCCCAGCATTTGACTGAGCCGTTGTCAAAGATGGCACACGTGTGTGCATTTCCTGCGTCGATGTAAACGGGCGTGAGGCCTGTTCCCAGCGAGGTGTACGACAAATTGTCGCCCATCTCACCTGCTTGATCACCTATGTCCGTGGTGCTTTCAATGCCCAACTGGCCGTATGCGTTGCCGCCCCAACACTTCATGCCGCCGTTGTCCAAAATTGCACAGGCGTGCCAGTATCCAGTTGCAATGGCGACGGCGGTTCGTCCCGTACCGAGGTCAACCGCTGCGAGGTTGTCGCCCATTTCGTTTGCGTTATCGCCCATGGCCGTGGTGGTTCCAATGCCCAACTCACCGTTTTGGTTCCTGCCCCAACACTTCACATCACCGTTGTCGAGGAGAGCGCAGGAAAATTGGTGGCCAACTGAAACGTCCACCGCAGTTCGGCCTGTACCGAGATCGACCGTTGAGAGGTTGTCGCCCATGATGTCTGCCGAATAACCCATGTTCGTGGTGGTTCCAAGGCCCAATTGCCCTTGGCCGTTGTAGCCCCAACACTTCACCGTACCATCGTTGAGAACTGCACATGTGTGTGGAGAGTCTTGGTGGCCAACAGCTGATATCGATGTGGCCGTACGTCCCGTACCGAGGTTTGAGACCGCAAGAGCATCGCCCATCTCACCAGCATTATCGCCAATGTGCTGGGTCGCGAGGTTACCAAGACGGCCGTGGCTATGGACACCCCAACACTTGACCGACCCGTTGTCCAAGACGCCACAGGTATGCCGGTATCCTAGGGCAAGCGAGGATGAACTCGCACTGCTTGTTCCAAACGTGATGTTGGCCATCGGGAAACCGACCGTAAGTTCCGCACCTCCGGCACTGGCGGTTAGATTTTGCACGCCCACGCCTGAATTGAAGTGAATGCCGTTGCCACCGGTGATCGGACCGTCGATGCGCTGACCGGGGGTCAGGTTCCACGCATCGCTCACGGTCACGGATTCTGGTTCCCACTGGAGAATCGTGTTACGGTAGCCGAACGGACAGCTGATAGCTGTGCCGTGTCCGCATTGGTTGGCCATGGCAAAGGTTGACCCAAAGAGAAGGGGTTGTCCGTGGAAGTAAGCCGTCGTACCAGAATTGGTCCCGGTGTTGCCTGGGACGGTTTGACTCACACCCGTCTGGTTTGCTGCGTTGTAGGCAATCAACCGTCCAGAACCTGAGAAGTACGCGGTGTCACCGTACACGCCGAGCAATCTGGACGAAGGACTGAGATACCCGACCGCACTACCACCAGAACTAGGCACTTGCCAGAGCGTGTCGTTGGTCGGCGAGTAGAACGCCCACTCATCACCGCCGCTTGTTTTTTGGGATGAAACCATCAACTCTCCGTTGTCAAGCATGGCAAGGCGGATGTGAGCATATCGCCCGCTTGAGTACGGTGACGTTTTGACCTTGTCAATGGTGGTCGAAACGTTGGCCATGTGCCAGTGGGTTGAGTTGGTGGTGCTGTACCCCCAGAGGTCGTACATGTCTGCATCTGTCGACGACGACATATGGCTTCGTCCAATGAAGTACATCTCTGTACCGTCGCGAATGAAAGGTGACGCATGTTCTCCGACGAACCTCAACGCACCGTCGCAGACGTTGTTGTACACCACCGAGGTGCAAAAGTCGCCCAGTGCCCAAGCCGTGTCGTTGTTGGAATCGTAGATCCAGTATTCTGAACCGTTTCCGTTCAGAGCGCCAGTGCTCAGATAGGAGGTAGCAGGATCCGAACCGATGAACAGGAGTTGTCCGTTGGAGACCAACCCTCCCGCGGGGTCACCAAACAGCCCTTTATCGGGAAGTGAAGGAACGCTGTACCACGTGCCGTTTTCCGTGTTGAATACTTGTGGGTCGATGTTCACTGGTAAAGCATTGAGGGTTGCAAAATTGAAAATCTTCGTTCCAACAACCATCAGTTGGCTGGCAGAAGACCCTGTTGGAGCTGGAAGGGCCCAGGTGGTCTGATTGTCAACGTTGTAAGCAAAGAACGATGTAGAGCCCCCAAAGGCTGAAATTGACGTTTGAGTAGCAATGTAGATTGTTCGACCAACAATTACAGCCGTCTTCACGAGGTTGTTGTGGGAAGAGACGAGATAGATGGTGTCGTTGGCTGGGTTGTAGGCGTGCAGGTCCCCTCGTTGGCCGTTGTTGACTTGAGAACCTGAAAACGTGGGATGGAACGTGAAGTAGGTGAGGCCGTCAACCATGCCCACGTAGCGGCCGACCATACCAGGACAGCCGCTGGAAGAGACGGTGATGGGTCGCCAAGTGGTGTGGTTGGAGGCGTTGTAGGCCATCGGGCACCCCACCCTGGTGGTGTGGGAAAGTGTCCCTTGGAAAAGAATGGCGTCTGTGCCTATGGCGATGTATTCCGAATCTTTGATGGGTGCGTCGCTTCCAGTAGCCCAGATGGTGTTGTTGCCGTACATCACCGACGTCGATGGCGAATGAGCGACCACGGGTTCAGCGTCGTCCAGCGTTTCTTCATCGCCCGACCATGCGTTCATGAGGTCAAGATAACCGACCTGCGTCATCAGCACCATCAGGATGGAGAGAATCAGGGGGGTTCGTACTTCAGCAAGGCGTCCGCTGGACATAACCTCTCCGAAAGAGGGAGGGATTTAGAAGATTCCTCCGCTGGTGTTCCCGGGCCGACCAGTGAGTCCTCGCTCGGTCCACGGCGTCCAGCATTTGATTTCGCCCGATTCTGCGTTTTTCACGCACTCGAACGAGCGTCAATGATGGGAGGGCAAGGGATCAACCTTCGGCCTCAAACATGCTCAAAACACGGTTGAGCTCCCTCAGTGAATCCTCGAGACCGTTGCGCTCCGTGCGGTCCAAATCTGGATCCTTGAGTTTGTCGGTGATGGCCTCGATTTCCCACTTGGCCTCTGCACGCTCTCGCTCGAGGGCCTTGTCTTCCTTGATCATCTGAAGGCGTGCACGGCGCACGTTGGTGGCCTTTCGGGCCTTGTTGTACGTTTCCTTGAGGGTCGCACCGATCTCCACGGCGGTTGGGAACGGAATGCCGATGCCTTCCTTTTCAAAGCGCTCGGCGATGTTCTTGAACAGCCAATCCTTGGCGACGAATTCATCGGAGTAGTCCTCGACCCAAGCGTACATGCGGAAGACCTTGGCGTATTCACCGAGTTCGTTCAGCAGCACCCGAGGTTCGGGCGTTTCGAGGATGAACGGGCACTCGCGCAGCAGTTGCAGCGTGGTGTACTTGACGTGAGAAATGTCTTCATCGTACTCCACGCCGACGTCGAGCACGAGCGAGATACGACGACCTTGACCGTCGCCGCCGCCTCGAGCGTGGTTGATGATGGTGGAGTTCACGAGGTTGTTGTTGGGGATAACGACGAGGTTCTCCCCGATGGTGAGCACCTTGGTGGACAGGATGCCCACCGACACCACTGAACCAAGATGACCGTCCACTTCGATGCGGTCGCCGACCTCAAACGGCTGGTCGAGGGCGAGCATGAACGAGTTCACGATGTTTCCAAGCGTCTGCTGCATGGCCAGACCGATGATCAACGAGAAGACCGCCAGAGACGCCAGCAATCCGAACAGTTCGAAACCCAACTCGTTGAGGGCGAGGTAGAGACCGCCGAACCAAATGGAGGCTCGCAAAAGGAAGATGACCAGCGAGTTGCTTCCTGAGACGGTGACCGTGGTGGGGCTTGAGAACCGGTCGATGATGACCGGAATCATCACCTTGACGGCCACGCTGGCCAGCGAGGTGGTCAGAAGTATGTACGACGCACTGAAGAGAGGATCGAGGGCCACGTTGAGGTCTTCTTCTTCACCGCGAATCCACAGCAGCGTCAACTGGATACCGACCAGCAAAATGAAGCTGTAGAGGCGTTGGGTAACGGGGCGGTAGAGATGGTCGTCCCACGTGAACGTGGTGGCTTTGACGAAATCAAGAATGACTTTTCGCATCAAGAAACGGACGACGAGAAGCACCGCAAGGGTCAGGCCCAGGCCAAGAGCGTACTGCGCCCATGTGTCCAGCCCGTTGGCCCATTCGATGAGGTCGTCAAGCACGGTCAAAACGCATCCATCCTGCCCGGGCGTCCTCGCACTTCTTCATAACAGGTTCGCCGATGGTTGAGGATAAACTTCACCAGACCCCGATGGACAAGAGCGTTGATTCAGGTACGGAAAACAGGCGCATACATTCTTTCAAAAGGCCGGAGGTCGGCCTTTGGCCATGAGCCGTCGCTACGACAGGGTTGCAGCGTGGCTCCTGCCTCGGAAGCGCGGAGCGCACGTCACCGTCCTGTTGCTGACGCTGCTCATGATTCCCGGTGCGATGACGGCCCTCCAGCCCATCGACATGGAGTCCTACGAAATGGAATCGCCCGAACTGTCGGCGCAGACCATCATCAACGAAGAGTTTCCAAATTCAGAGATCATCCTTGGCTTCCTCGTCTCAGCCCGAAACCCCGACCTTGTCCCGGCGGTTGAAGATTGGACACCCGTGCCTCGTATGGCCGACGGTTCGCCGGACTACTCGTCGCTGGTTCACCCCTCCGAAATGGTTCCCTCGGGTGAACCCTGGAGCGGAGTCGACGCCCCGACAGGCGGCATTCTCAATCTGACGGTGTTGCGGGAGCTGGATACGAAACTCAACCTCGTGCTCGAGCACCCGCTTGCGCCGGCCCTCAAGCCGCTCGTGAACGACGTGACCGGCCACCAGTCCAACGGCGCCATCTCGCTGTCCGACCACTTTCGCGGCTTCATGAACAACACCTCAATCCTCACTCAACCCGGCCTGACCACGCTGGGCGTGGTGACCGAACCGCCCACCAACTGGACGGATTGTTTCCCACTGGACTGCTTGGAATTCGACGACGTGAACATCACGCAAGCGCACATCGACATGGCTGCAGCCCGAATGGCGGAAGCTTCGGACAACAATTTCCTGCGCTGGCTGTCCCTCGACCGCGGGTTCAAAGCCGACTACACAGCTCACCAAGAAGGACCGATTTACGGACAGCTCCTCTCCAACGGCACCTGGGAGAACGCGCTCTGGGGCAAAGGGCGCTGGACGGGTTCGTCCACCTGGCTGCTGGTCCAGCTCGACAGCACACGGCTGCAAGAAATGGGTTGGGAAGTCGTCTGGAAAGACGCCCATCAAGAAAAGAACGTTCAATTCACCGACGAAGGGTTTCGGGTTGGAGGCTACCGGCTGGCTGACGGTCAACTCGTGCTTCACCCTCCGCAATACGACGAAGAAACCTGCCTCGAGCTCCAAGCCGAAGGCGCTGGATGCGCAACGGAATGGACCTACATGGATCTCGAAGGCCACCTGCGCACGCACGACCACCACACGGTGACCCTGCTTCTGGGTCAGGGCGTGAACGTGGAGGTGAATCGAGAACTGCAGTCAAGCGCCGGACTCATCGTGATGATGGGGCTGGCCATCGTGGTGCTGCTCTACGTCAGCCTTCGCCGCTGGTCCGACGTGGCCATCGTGATGTTTGCACTGGGTGCTGCCCTGCTTTGGATGCAAGGACTCATCGGCCATTTCGCCAACATCACGGGGTGGTTGGGCCTCAGCCTCATCGCTCGTTCGCAGTTTTCCAATCTTTTGCCCATCCTCGTTCTTGCGCTGGGCATCGACGATTCACTGCACGCGCTGCATCGCTACAAAGAGGAGCGAGCCAACGGAAAATCTTCCGAAGAAGCGGGGAGCATCACGGTTTCCCGTGTGGGGCGTGCCATCACCCTGACCTCGCTGACCACCATGTCGGCCTTCGCAGCCAACCTGTTCAGCGACATCGCAGCCTTGCGGTCGTTCGGCATTGAAGCCGCTCTCGGCGTGCTCGCTGCCTTCATCCTGACCGGGCTGTGGGCTCCGCTGATTCGAGTGAGCGTTGACGACTGGTTGGAAGCCCGAAAAAGCAACACCGAGCAGGGTGAGGTGAAATCCCTCGTCAACCCGCAGTGGCTGAAGCGGATCACCCACGGTTCGGGGCAGCGGAAAACAGCGGCGTTCATCGCCCTTTCAGCCGTCCTGCTGACCGTTCCGGCAGCCATGGGCATGGCGCAACTTGAGGGCGACTTCGCCGTTGAGGATTTCCTCGACGAGAGTTCAGACTTCGCCATCGGCGTGGACGAAATCGCCGACCGCTTTGCCGACGAAGGCGAGCCCGCAAACCTGCTCATCTTGGGCGACGTGCTCGATCCGAGGGTGTTTGCAGCCATCGACACCTTCCGACAGGAGATGGACGCTCTGCCCGAGGGCGTCCCCGACAAAATCACCCGGCAGCCCGACGGCACCATCGACATCCTTGCGCTCGACGAAATGGTGTTTGCCGCACAAGGCAGTCTTGTGCTGGACAGCACGCCGTTCGAAGCGGCCGGCTGGCAGCCCGATGTGGACGGGTTTGGCATGAATTGCTCGCTGGCAGGCAACGGCCCGATGGTGGACACGAACGACCGCGATTGCTTGGCGTTCTTCTACGGCTTCCTCTCCCTCAACGGCGTGCCCGGGGTCGGACCCATCCCTGACATCCCAGCCAGCATCGTTCAACTCTACATCATGCCCAAGTTTGAGCTCGACCCGCAACAACCCTGGCTGGACGTCGACGGCGAAGACGCCGTCTACGACATGATGCAGATCCGATTTGGCATGACGCAGCCCGAGGATTTTCCAGGCATGCAAGGCGGTGTGGCGGAAGTCTGGCGGGACCTCGAGGTGTTCACGAACCTGTCCAGCGGAACCTACGAGGAGCCCGGCGAGGTCGAAGACGACAAACCGCTCACCTGGGTGATGTTGACCGGTCGGCCCATCACGCGATTCACCGCCTCAACGGCGATGCAAGACGAGATGCAGTCCTCTCTGGTTCTCGGATCGGTCTTTGTTTTGGCTTCGCTGACCATTGGATTCCGTTCTCCAAAACAAGCCGTTGTGACCTTCATCCCGATTTTTCTGGTCGTCGTCTGGCTTTACGGCCTGATGTACGTGTCCGGTGCATCGCTCAACATCGTCACGGTGACGATCGCCACCATCTCGCTCGGGGTCGGTATCGACTACTGCATTCACGTCACTGAGCGATATCGAGAAGGGAGAGAAAACGGGGAAACGCACAACGATGCCCTTGCTGCTGTTGGCGGTGCGTGCGGGCTGGCCCTGCTCGGTTCGGCCACGTCCGACATCGCTGGTTTCCTGGTCATCGCTCTCTCACCGATGGGGCTCTTCGCCAACTTTGGCATCTTCTCAGCAGCGATGATTGCCCTCTCGTTGTTCGCCAGCCTCGTGCTGACCACCGCTGCCCTCGGCCTCATCACCAAGCCCTCCGACAACCTTGCGTTGGCCTCCGCTGCTGTCTCGACCGATGAAGAAGCGTGAACGAGAGAGAAAACATCATCAAGCAAGCCAACGAACACCACGTTGATGTCCACCGCTCAAGACTACTACGAACAGGTCTTGGCCATGGGCCACACCCCCGAAAACGCCCTGCTGCACACCCGCCAGCACTACCCCGACTTCACCCCTAACATGGCCGACGCCGTGCCCGCCGCTCAGCCCGTGGCTCACCCTACCATCGTGGATGTCCCGGCGTCCAACGCTTCCGCCCCCACCACGGCAACGCCGCTTCCAAGCGACAACACGACGCCTGCGATGTGGGGGGCCGTGGGATGCATCGTCTTCGCCTTGCTCCTGTCGATGGCCGGGCAGTTCAGCCATGCATGGACAACCTACACCGACCAAGAAGGGTACAGCATGGGATTGACCACCGTTTTGAGAGACTGCTCATTCTCAAGCGACGTCGAGGAATGCAAGCAGAGCACTTATGCATTGTACTCAGAGGATTGGATGAGCGCCTCTTATCCCAAAGACGGGGAAGGCGTGGGCGACGTCATCACCGGTGAGTACGATGATTATTGCAACAACCTCTTCATCAAGCGAACCGAGAACGGGGCGTCGCAGGAAAGCGCTGTAGAGGCTCGAGACTCGTGTCTCGAAGCCCCTGCTGCTGGCGCGACGGCCAGCCTCGTTCTTTGGGCAGGCTCCATCGGTGCACTGCTCGGAACCGTCATGCTGAGTGCGGCTGCCATCGGTCGAAGCCTGCCTGTTGGTGCCGAACGGCACGGCAAGTGGGCCGGCGTCGCCGCTGGTGCGCTGATCGTGTTGGCGGTTCTCGTCTGGTGGATCTTAATGCCCGAAACCGCGATCGAAACGAGTGCGGGCATGGGTGTGTGGATGACCGTTCTGGGCGGTGTGCTCGGCCTCGTAGCAGGCGCGTTGGCCTTCCTTGACCAAAAGTAAACCCCGAATCATCGGTGACTTCATGAAGGGACGAGCCTGCGCTTATCCTGCCGTCTTTGGGGTTGACCCCGGGAAGGTGGTGGCATCATGGCAGGCAACGAACCCGACACGGCTGACGACATCGAAGACGACGATGACGACTGGATGAAGTACGCCAACGCCGGATTTGGTGAAACAGATTACTCCCTTTGGGACGACGTCGAGCCGGCTGAGGAAGACGAAAGCCACCAGCAAGAAGTCGCCATGCAGTTGGGCACCCACGTTGAAGAAATCCCCCGAGCCCCTTCACCCGCCGGGCACAAGCACCTGGTGCGAAAAGGCACCTGCGACGCCTGTCTGGGCCGAGTGGGCGGTAAGCGAATGTACGGCCAGACGCTTGAGGAGGCCGGGCTGGGCGTCCGTGCGTCCGTGCTCGAGCGAGACACCCATTTGGCCAACGCCAGAGAGGAGCAACCGCTCTGCCCGTTCTGTGAGAATTTGTTTGAGGAAGTTGACCTGTTGGCCGACATCATTTACGACGCCATCGAACCCTACGACGTGGGGCGATTGCAACTCGGTGCACGGTTTCCGAAAGATCAGATTGAGGAAGAAGAAAAACTCCGCAAGCGATTCGGTGCGGGCGGTTCAGATGCCCTCAAGCCCGCTCTGGTTGAAGGGATCGGAAAGCGACTCAAGGAACGCCTCGGCGATATCAAACTGGTCAACGACAAACCCGATGTTCTGGCGCTCATCGACGTCCTGACGCTAACGGTGGAATTGGATGTTCGAGCCGTCTACGTGTACGGACGCTATCGAAAACTGGAGCGAGGGATTCCTCAAACCCGATGGCCGTGTCGAGCCTGCAAAGGTCGCGGTTGCGAACGATGTAACTTCACCGGTCTGCAGTACGAAAAGAGCGTTCAGGACCTTGTCGGCAATCCAATGATTGAGATTTTCGAGGGTGTTGAGCACGCGTTCCACGGCATGGGCCGGGAAGACATTGACGTGCGATGTTTGGGCCGTGGCCGTCCGTTCGTGCTTGAAATCAAGGAGCCGCGAAAGCGCAGTTTCAACGCAGAAAAACTCGCTGAAATCATCAACGCAGCCGCCAACGGCTCGATTGAAGTCTCATCGATTCGGCCGTCGACGCGCAGCGAAGTCGTTCGAATCAAGGACACGCCGGCCGAGAAATCCTACACCGTTCGTTTCACCATCGAACCGATGAATGAAGCTGAATACGCCGTATTGACTGCGCCCGTGGACATGACCAAGGCCGACGTCCAAAATCGAAGTAAAAAACGCCGGCGTCAGCGAAGAGGCGACAAAGGCTCGGACCGAACCAAGCCTCTGGAAACGCCGATTGTGGTGGCCCCCGCAGGACCGAGCGAGGACGAATTGAAGCGGATGAAGAAAGACGAACTGGTGGCGTTGGCGGAAAAGCACGGACTCAAGAAAACCGGGAAGAAAGACGACCTGGTTCAACGCATTCTCGATGCCCTGCCCCCTGCCCCAGCAACGTTTGATTTGCCCGATGACGAGACGATTCTGAAGGTCCTCGAGAGTTTGAACGGCATCAAACTGGCCCAGCGAACCCCCGAACGAGTGGCGCACCGACGGTCGGATTTGATTCGTAAGCGAACGGTGTTTGAAGCGAATTCGCCGTTCATCGAGATCAACGAAGAGGGCCAGCGAGAGATCGAAATCACCCTGCGTTGCGAATCGGGTACGTACGTCAAGGAAACCGTGCACGGCGACAGCGGTCGAACGCAACCGTCCGTGGCTGCGCTCATCAAGGCCAAGTGCAACGTCGTTTGGCTGGACGTGGGCGACATCCACGCCGACTGACGCTGCGACCACCGTTCACATGCCTCGTCGCGGTGCTTATATGGGGATGGTGGGTCGGCAACTTGCTCCGAAGATGCGCTTGCGCTGACTTGGAGCGTTGGAGGCGAAGAAAATGAAGCGCTCAAAGGGCCAGCGAGTCGGCACCCGCAGCATCTTGCGACGACGAAAGAACGAACGCAGCCGCTTGAACATCCGCCGCGTGATGCACCAGTACGAGGAAGGCGACCGTGTGGCCATCGTCCTTGACGGTGGACAGCAAGGCGGCATGCCTCACCGCCGTTTCAACGGCCGCACCGGCTTCATCGAGAAGCGGCAAGGTGTGGCATGGATCGTCGCCGTCAAAGACGGAAACATGCAGAAAACCGTCATCGCACGACCCGAACACCTCCGACCACTCGAATGAGGAATGCACCATGACCGAAGAAGAGAGATTCCTTGATTTTGCCACCGTCCGCGAAATGCTCTACGACGCTCAAGAGCGCCGTGGTTCGCTCAAGTACGAACAGAAGTGGGCCCTTCAGCACGCCGAGTGGGCCGCCAGCGAAGCGCGCAACGGCGTGCCGACCAAGTCCGAAGTGTTCGAAGAACTCCGAACCAAGCTCCTCGAAGTTGAAACCCTCGCCAAGCACTCCGACCTCGCAGCCAAGTTGGCCGAACTCATGCCCGCCACGCCCGAAGACGTGAAGGCGGTGTTTGGCTCCAAGCGCATCGTCATCGAAGACAGTGAAATTGAGGCTGTGCTCGACATCGTGCGCAAAGTCATTTGATGCGGTTCGCATCCCGAAGGTGATGTTCGATGTCCGACCCACGGCGAAGGCGCCAAATCAAAACTCCATCCGGACCGCGAAAGAAAGCAGGTCCCGACCTGTCAAAGTACCAGATGAGTCCTCCTCCGACGGGCCGTCAAGAGGTCCCTAAGCCTCAACCAAAGCCCGACCCGTCGCAGCAACGCCCTCGGGGCGGCCAGCGAGGCGAACAGCGCCGCCAAGGCGGACGCCCTCAAGGTGGTCATCGAGGCGGACGGAACCAGGGACGGCGAGACCAACCACGACCCGAACCCGAGGCGCTCAAGGACGAATCATGGGCTCGTGTTCTCGAGCACGACGCAAAGTCCGGTGTGGCAACGGCCATGGCGGAGAAGACGCTTGCGTTCTGCCGTTTGAAGATCAAAGGCAACGACGTGTTGCCCATCAACCAACGCATCTACATCGGAAGCGACCGAAAGAAGCGAAGCGAAGTGGCCGGAATTTTGGGCATGGCGCACATGGACAAGATGTCAAACATGGCCAAGCAAGATCTCCCGTCCCTCGTGCAAATGTTTGTTGAAGAGCACGGGCAATACTTCGTCGATGAGTTCTACAACAAGGCTGGACCGATGTCGCTCAAGCAGCACTCCTACGAGTTGTTGACCGATGTCGGGCCTGTGAAGGCACGAAACATGGTCAAGCTCT
>VMHT01197978.1_pt1 | contig 14514 bp, 4 predicted proteins | sample 4693611 | NCBI WGS metagenome assembly VMHT01 (sample SAMN12280063, study PRJNA550983) | marine metagenome | isolation source: seawater sampled from same location over 5 years 0.02-0.2 micron viral filtrate | place: USA: collected off the coast of southern California halfway between the port... ... | reverse complement strand
GAGAATCTCTGTCATTTCTTCTCTTAAACTATTTATCTCATTTCTCTGAGACTTTAATATCTGTCTTCGTCTTAATGTTAAGTTAAAAGTTTCAACATCTGTATTAACAATTGCATGAGATGATTCATCTCTTATTAAGTGTGTATGTCCTTCTACTTTTATTCCCATTATGCTAATGCCATACATCTAAGTGCTGATACTAAAGGCACATTACATGTGTTGCTTGATTGTCCTACAATCTTAACTTGGAATGCACTGAACTCTGGTAAATTATCAGCAGTGTATTCGTATTCTTTAAAGTTTCTTGCATCTTTTGGTGTATCTACATCAGAAGTTCCTGTTGTGTTAAAGAACTCGAAACCAATATCATCTATAGGTGTTTCTTTGTCTTGTTCAATAATCTTAAACATAAACTTCAGATCAGTACCTGGTGCTCTGAAATTATCTGCAAAGACTTTCAATGAAGTTGCAGGTGTTTTTAATTGTACTTTACGTGTTACATATACCATTGCGTTATTATCGCCATCTGGTTCTGTTGATGGTACAAATACATCTCCACTCGATACATCTCCAGACACATTGATATTATTAATTCTATTCATGATACCTAATGCACCGATTGTACCTGTATCAATTACTGGTGATACGTTTGCATTTTGTGATCTCATTTGTAGTAACAATCTAAATGATTTTGAACTACCCATATTATTCTCTTCATTTACTTTCGATCCAATAACACTTGGTCTATCAAAGTATGCGTTATCATTTAACTTAATGAAGTTACTTGTATTTCTTAATGAGTATGCTGTATCTAAATGAGTTGTATCATCACTTGCATCATACTCTGGACTGTTCATACCTGTTCTATAACATGATGCAAATATTTGCGTACCAGCAACTCTTGTTGAAGGTATCATTGTATGTAATCCATCGTAGTATAAGTTTCTTGTACTTACTACTTCATCACCACCACCTTGAGTTGTTTCAGTAGCACCATATGTTGATTTGAAACTGTATACACTACTACTTAAATTATTACTGTTAGTAAAGGGTGATGTTGTGCTGTTTAAATCTAAATTGAAACTATCTATATCAAAGTCTTGTAATGCACCATGTGGTGTGTTTATCAATTCTATTGGTAAACCACCAAGTGTATCACCAACTTTACTGATTGTAACTGTGATTGTATGACCAGTTTCTAATGTAGCAGTGATTGTCTGATTTGCGACATAACCTAGTCCAGGGTCAGTGATATAAATATTACTTACTGCATCTTTATCACTTGCTAATATTTCTACATCAAGTTTTAATCCTGAACCAAGATTGCCTGATCCGTATGTGTAATCACTATCAGTTAAACTGAAAGTTTGTGCACTTGATACATCACCACCTGTTATTGCACTTGATGATACTTTAAGAGCACCATTTGATTTGTCGCCCTTAACACTTACGATCTTAGTATGTGAACCTAAATCATATTGACCATGACCATAGTTAAATACTTTAACATATGATTCTCCAGCAAATGTTACTATCGGATTGTTCTGTATTTTTCTAGAAGGTAAAGGTGCATTCTCAAAGTTTACTGCAGGCACTTTTGAAATATCAAATTTTGCTTGTCTTAATGTAAACTTAAGATCGTCTGTTTGTTCTGCTGTCCATGTTGAACTGTTCTGTGATTTGAATAGTGAACCACCATATGGTTGTCCAGAAATTGTTTCACCTGTTATAGAATCTGGTTCACCCATTCTAGAAATGAAGCATTCGTACTCATTTGAATTAGAGAATACAACGAAACACATTTCTTTTCCGTCTTCAAGATAAACTGGAGATGGGAAAGTAAATGTAGTTGCTGTAGAACCATCTGCTGATATATTAACGTCAGCAGGATTTTTTGTAACTGTAGAGAATGGTAATATGATCTGTCCTGGATAACCGTTTACCATGTTTCTAATTTCTACAGAAACAGGTAAGTTATTATCTTTTGTCTTAAAGAATAAATCAACTGATGTCATAAATGCACCACCAACACTTTCTACTAAGAATGATTCTGCTAATGGGTCTCTCCAAACTGTTTCTCTTCTATCTAAGAATCTTTCTGTTTCGAATTGTAATCTCTGATCTTGTTGTATTACAATCTCTTTAAAAGAAGGTACAGGTGACGGCAACGGAGTTGTTGTCGGTGTTGGACTTGGAGAAGGTTGAGGCGAAGTCGTTGGCGCAGGTGTTGGTGCGGCCGTAGGACTTGGCGTCGGTGTTGGATCAGGATCAGTCAACGGTGGAGTTGTTGGAGGTGGAGGTGGTGGACTTGGCGGTGTATTGCCAGGTTCAACTGTTGTATTATATCTCTCACCTTTCTTAACGATAGTTCTTTCACCAGATAACTGCTCTGTTACTACTCGTCCGTTTCTAGTTGATACTATTTCTGTTTGTGATGTTTGTAATAATCCTTGTGCTTGATACGTACCTGTACCATATGATGCTGGTGACGGTAAATCAGTTGCACTAGAAGTAATTCTAATTTGTCTTTGTCCTGTTGGGAACTTCTGTGCTCTATTATTTGGTAGATCAAAGAATGCTCTGAGTCGACCATTATTATCAGACTTAACTAATGCGGCCGCTCCAGTATGACCATCGTTTGTGTATGTTGTACTTTGTGGTCTTACATATTCATCTACTCTAATTCCATCAAAGAATACGTAGTGAACAGTTTGTGGTTTTAAGTTATTTGCATCAATCTCAATTGTTCTTGCTCTACAGAATGGTATTACTGAGATAGATACTATTCTATCATTTCTAGTTTCAACAAACTCTTCAACAACTGATGTATTAATCCCATTTCTTGTTTGACTCTCTGGTGTTTCTGTAATCTCTCTTGTTACAGTTGTTATAGTTGGTGTAAGTTCACCACCTTGTCCTGGGTTACCATCGTATGATTCTGTTCTACTAATAACTTCTTCAGATACGACTTCTGGTTCTCCAACCCATGTTGTTTGCCATGCATTCCAAACAGTTCCTAGAGAGTTTTGATTTTCTGCCAATACTGCATCGTAATTACCTTCTCTATTAATTCTAACTTCTGGTAATGTATCTGTGTCTTGCCATATATCTGTTTCGGGTGTTAAGTTTACATTACCAATAAATGCAAACACATGATATGGATTTACATTCATAGAACGTGATGCTTTATCTTGTTTTACAAAGTCAACTTGAGTGTATGGTAATGTTACTAGATCACCAGTCTGTTGGTAATTTGTAGATGTTCCTGCTTTCAATTCTATATCAAAGAATTGTGTATCATGTTGTGGTCTTAATACACCTTTCTTAGTGTCGATTGCAACACGATAGTCTGGGTGTGATACATCACCAATTTTATGACCTCTAAAGTTATCTACTAAGAAACCAGATTTGAATCTATCTAATCCATCTGCATCTAAAACTTGTTTTGATTGTGTATCTTTTTCTAATAGAGATAATGAAGTAACTCTTTCTAAGTTTGTTACACGATTACTAATTTTACCAATGTCTTTCATTGTGTAACGTCTGTAATCTTTTGATTTTACATTAATCTCTTTTACGTTTCTTGTATATGCAGGTATAAACAACTCAAACATTTCAATCGCATTATCTAATGGTTGTGGTTTTTGAGGTGTTATGTCTGCATAACCATTTACAATTTCGAATTGTCCATTTTGATGTAAGAATACTCTGTCTATTCTAGGTACAAAGAATTCAATATTAGCATCTACTGATGTTCCAGGAACTGGTGTACCAATTTCATCATTTGAGAAAACTCTTGTATTGTATGCAAAAGGTGAGTTCGCATTATCAGACATGTTTGGTACAGATGCTTGATTGTAAGCACCAAGTGTAGCAATCTTATTACATGGTGATCTAAAGTCTACTGCATCTGATAATTCAAATTGACCATCAGGTTCAAAACCTCCAAGGTCAACTTTGTTTGGAGAATAGTTTGGTATATCTTCGTATGCTATTTGATCTACTCCATCTCCAACTTGATATGAATCTTTAGCAAAGTATTCACCACTACCTGCGTTGAAGTGATCAAATATAACTGTTACAGGATTGTTTGGTGTTTGTTGTCCTGATTTTAATTGTAATTTTGATAGATCATAGAAACCATCTCTTTGTCCGTTGTCTAAGAAATATCTATCTTTAATGTCTGGTGATCCTATGCTTACATTTGTAACTACACCAACACCTTTGTTTGTCTGACCAACTACTGATTCGCCAGATGATAATACTGTGTCATTTAGATATATTAAGAATGTTTGTGCACTAGCATTATATTTTATTAGTCTTGCTTTAGCACCAGATGTTTGACCTATGATAACTTCGTCTGTGTTAAATGTAGAACCTGTTTCAGGAGTTAACGTAGCATTTGGTGGAGTTGGATTTGAATTTGTTAAAGTACCAGGAACTCCCTCTAATACTGCATGTACTTTAAATACATCTGGTACGCCAAGTGATAAGTCTTTATGATCGTATGCTAATCCGTATGCTTTATTGGCGGAGTTTGCACTTCCAAATTTTACTGATCTATGAATCTGAAGATTCTTTTGTTTAAGTGTAGGGTTTATAACTGTTACAGTATATGATACTAGAATTTCTGCGAGATCATCATTACCATTTGTTGCACCAATAGTTACTGCCATGGCAGATGTTGTACCACCAGCAGGGTGGGCACTTATATCTGCTGGATATAAAACTTTACCAAGTGTTAATGCACCTGCACTTTTAACAACTGCATATTGGAAAGTCTTGCTTGTTGCTGTAGCAAACTTCTCATCACTACCAGTAATTGGTATTGTTATCACACCATTTGTAGGTGATAATCTTATTTGTTTTCTGATTGTAACACTATTTGCAATCGGTGTAACTTTATTTACATGATCTCTTGGCCATGCAAAGATTGCCGCGGTTTGATCTTGATCTCTGATTACTGATCTCTGTCTTAAAACGTTAGCACTTCTTACGTCTGCTGAAACTGTAGCAGTTGTTCCATCTAGATCAGTTATAGTCATGATAGTTTCTGGGAAAGTTGCATCAAAGGCACTTACTAAGTAAGGAGTTCCCTCTACTACGATTTGATCTCCTACTAATAACTCTTTTGAGAATTGTGTTGCTGTACCATTTACTGTTGAAGGTGCGCCGTTAGTCAATACTAACTCACCAGACAATCGTTTAAAGTCATCTAGTACTATGTCTGCTACAAAGTCTGCTGTTTGATTACCAGGTGTTGCCTGATGCATTGATCTTGCTTGAGATACATTATATGATCTAACTGCTGATATTGTTCTAGAAGTATTGTCTTTGCCTTTTGCATATACTGTATGAGAAGATGTGAATGTACCTACAACATCATGTAAGAATAATTTGTTGTTACTATGATCTGCTACTGCTATAATACCAGATGCACCAACTTGGTTTTCTACTTTATCGCCAACTTCGAAATCACCTGAACTAAATGAAGCAGTTGTGATTTCAGTAAACATCTTGATATCAAAAAGATATAAATCTAGTGTATCATTTGCTTGAGTGGCCACATTGCTTACATTTTCAAAATGTCTTGCTCTAGCAAAACCAATATGTGTACCTGATCCTGAAGTTGTATTACTTCCTTGTACTTGATCATAAAGTTCTATTGGTGTAAATGAATTTGTATTTGTATTGTCTGCTATTTCTGGCAATGCATGTAATTTAGTAACTCTTAATTTGTTACCTAATCTAACAGGTGTAGATGCGTTCGCCAACGATGTTGTTGATCTTGCTTTAGGAAATATTAAATTTGTTGTTCCTATTTTATCAATCTCAAACCCTTTAACGTATGCTTTACCTGGGGAGATTTGACAAACAAATTGATCTTCTTGACCACCGTCAGTTGCTAGAGAGAAACCTCTATTGTTTTCTTTTAGAAGATGTTCTCTGAATGATGTTGAAAATTGTCTAACAACAAAATCACCACTCTGATCAAATGTTCTTCTTGCTAAGGTTTGTTCAATTGTGTTGTATATTGGTCTGTTAACTTGTAGTTCAATAATACCAGCATTAACTCTTCCTAATTCTATGAAGTCTGTATTCGTTGCATCGTCTAATGCAACTTTTGCCAAAGTCAATGTAAACTTAAGTCTATCTGCACCTGGGGCATTTTCGTTATTAGTACCCTGTGCATTATCTCTTAAAGTTCCATCGTCAGATGAATTTACAAATGATTCTACAATCTGAACACCAACTCTGAAAGATGGTTTACCTGAATATTTTTCTAATACTATTGTTTGTGCATCAACGTTTACAAAGAAACCTCTAGTGTAAATTACACCAGCACTTATAGATGCTATTGAACCACGACCACTTGGTGTGTCTGTTTCTGTAACTGTTTTAAAATCGTTGTTATTAGATCCGTCATCTGTAATTGTGCCATTACCATCTGTAGAAATGTTTACAACTTCAATCTCTTCATCACCAGCAAATAAGAAAGAACCACTTGCATCTGTACCCATTTGATATGGTTTAACATATAAAGTTGCAGGGTCAGTTGCAGTTGCTTGAGTTGATGTTAAAACTTTTGCTACAACACCAGTAGTTTTACCTCTAATGAATTTACCATGTGATGTTGCTCTGTATGATTCTACTGATGCATCACCACTTGAATTTGGATTTGCTGATTGTACTTTGACAAAGTAGATGTCCATGTCGATGTTGGACTCTGCACCTTGAATAATAGAACCTTCTTTAAAGAAATGACTACCGAACTTTTCAATCTGATCTTGTAATAAAGATTGTGATTGAGTTAGTTCTCTTGCTTGTAATGGTCTACCAGCACGATATAAAATTTTATGAAATCGTTTTGCTTCATCGTAATCATCGTAGTAAGGCGTTATATTAAGATTGGTTTTCTCTGACATATTTCTCTACTTTTATTTAATGTTGTTTAAAACAACAATTACATTTCAATAATCAGTTTGATATCTTCAATCTGATCAGCGGCCCTAGATACAGGACCTCTATTTTCAACATATAATATCTGACCAGTAAATCTAGTCATCTCTGGGTGTGTTGAATCAACACCAGAACTTGCTACGTCTGTGATTTTAGAACCACTTGCATTTATGAATATATCATCAGTAGCGGCAAAGTTTACGTATTCTCCACCACCATTTGCAATTGTTTGTGTTTTGATTACATTACCTGACTTAGATATAACTCTTGCTCTCTTTGTTGATGCATTGTTAGTAGTATCTGAAGTTATAATGTTATCTACTGCGATGCTTGATGCATCGTCTAATGTTATCTTATTAGTTGCAGTCATAGTTGCATCACCTGATATTCCGCCAGTCGATGCTTTTACAGGATTTTTTATTAATCCAATTTGTCTGAAATCGTTATCAGTTGGGAAATCACTTCCACCTGCTGTCTCACCAAACTCTAATCTTGAGTTAACTATAACAAAGTTGCCACCTAATTCTTCGATTGGGTTAGCACCATGTCCATTGATTGGTGAAATAACTGCTTTGATTGTTGCGCCTGAACCAGCACTAATACCTGAAATATTAGCATCGATAGTTGGGAAACTTGCTCTTTTATAACCTGAACCATAATTTGTTCCTTTAACTACTACGTTTGTTAAAGCATTTCCACTAAATGTTAATGTTGCGATTGCTCCGGTACCATCTCCCTCAACTGGGATATCAACACTGCCGTTATTATAACTTGCACCTGCAGAAGTAATAATGTATCTGTAAATACCACCATCTACTGCGGCCGCTTCAACGTTATATTGAGCAGAACCATCTGTTGATCCTGACTGACCAAATGCTCCGATAGAACCTGCTACACTTGTTTTTGCTCCAAGTGTTTTTACTGGTATGAAATCGTTCGTTACAAATTTAATAACATCTGATGCTGATATTTGATACATGAATTTCCACATGTAACCATCTGATGTTGTCTGAGGATCTGTTGTAGATGTTGTTGTTGGTTCTGAACCAGCAACTACACCTGTAGGTGAACCAGAACTAAAAGGAGTCTTTAGACATTTATAAACTTTGTAGTCTGAGGTCACTACATATCCTCTTCCATCGAAGAAGTTACTTGCACCACTTGGTGTTAAGTTAGATGAACTATAGTCATCTCTATACTCATCGTATACTGTACCTATTGTCCAGTTGTATCGTACTAATCCATGCGACACTGATGATGCACCATCTACTTTTTTAAGTGCGATCATATCTTCAAAGGTACGAATCTCTTCTAACTCTGAATTTGCTGGTGCTGGTGGATCATTATCGTCTGTCCACGAATGTGAACGACCTATGAAAATATATTTACTTGAATCTGTGAAATCCGCTATGAACTCTCTTGCGTTGTGCGTTCTGAATTTCTCTAAAATAATTGCTGCCATTTTTTTAACTCCTAATAACTCCTCAGTTATGTTATTCTATTATTTATAACGATCCCAATGTTGTATTTGTAATATTTGATGAATTAACGTAAGAACTATAGGTAATATTGATTCTTCTATTGTCCTTTAGATCATATTCGCCGACATATTGTGTTCCTAAGAGTTCATTTAACTGACTGACTCGAAGTCCGTCTCTCTTAGTATTTTCTAACAATACATGACCACTACCACCTTCGGTACCAGATTCTAAAATAATTCTGTCTTCTTCTGAATTTTCAAAATCGGGATCTGCAATATTACCAGTGCCTCGTGATTCATCAAGCATATAATAACTTATTCTATAAGTATCTTGGAATGCTATCTTATTTATTGACTTAAATCTGGGTCCCAATGGAGCAAAACTGTATATTGTATTACCAGTCCCAGACTGCTCTTTAACTATGGGTTCGCCTGTTTCTAAAACCATTCTATCTAAATCTTCATAATACATGTAAGGATTAGATAAATTGTTTGATCTTTCTGTTACAAATCTTTCTATTTGTTCTGGTACAGTTGTGTCTTGTAGTAAAAATGTACCACCTTTTAAATTGTTTCCGTCTACGTCTTCAGTTGCATCTTCAAATTGTATATTGTCTCCCCCAAGGTCCCTGCCTGTAGGTTCAAATACTAATCTGTTTAAAGGTTCTTCTAATTGTATATTCGTTCCGTCTTCAAATACCATAAACTCTTCTGATGGTTGATAGAACTGAAATACTTTACCTTGATCTTGTGGTCTAATACCAATAACATTTTTGCCATCTTCTACTTGATCTAATCTTAGATAACCATCTCCCTGTGTAGGAGTATTAGATAAGTTTAGTACAGTTATTGCACTATCTATACGTGGTGATCTCTGATTGATTACTGTAACTGATGATGATTGTGGTGCAACAACACCTGTAACTGTTGTGTTGTTTGTAACTTTTGTTTGTGTAGCATTTGCGATGAATCGTTTAATAATCTCGATTCTTTCTCTTCCTGCTTCAGCAGTTTGTATTGTATTACTTGCTGGTCTGTTTGCTCTAGCAATAAATCCAGATTCAACATATTGTTTAAGCACATGTGCCATTGCTTGAGCAGTAAGTTCTGATTGAGTAGTATGAAACAATACCATAGTTTGTCTATCAACATGAAATGATGGTTCAAATGCATTCTCATCTTCTATGTAAACTGGTTGTATATTTGTTGAAGATTCGTCTAGCAATCTATTTGATCTGTCTTTACCTATAAAGACTTTAGCACCACCTACATCTTCTTCATGATCTTCTAATAGTATGTGTTCGTGTACTTCTAACTCAATATTAATTGTAGGTACAAAAGTAGTATTTTGTATACCCAATGTATTAAATGGTTTGCCGAAATTGTTTGATTGAGGATTTGTTTCTAATGATACATCAAATCTACCAGGGTTTTGGTCAGATGTTTCTTTCTGAACTATTACTTGTTCTACTGCAACTTCCCCAAAGAATATATGTCCTGATGGGTGAACTAAATCTTTGACAACTGATTTATATTTTTCAATAGACTCACCAACTTTAATAACATATGAATGAGTTTGGAAATATCTACTGTCTTGAATGTTAGAGAATGCATTCGATAGATAACCCTGCTCTCCAAAGAAGTTGTCATTAATTAAACCTTCACCAGCAAGTTGTCCTCTTGCATCATAAGGATCATATTTTATAACTTTAAAGTTATCAGATCCGTAAGATACTTTTTCTCCATCTAAGAATGTGCCTGTTCTATTTTCAAACTTAAGTAAGTTTCTACCATCGTCAAATGTTAAAACTACACCAGTTGCACCAGATTCTACTCCAGTAAATGTAACTCCTTTTGTTAGATTTGCTGTTGATGATGGTTGAGTAACCAACATATTAAACATAGACTTGTCATCTAGTACTGCATCTTCATCAAAGTTATAACCTTGAGATGTAAATCTAATCTTAGCAATACCACCAACTTTTGGTGAGTGAGCAAATATAATACCACCTGTACCACCAGTTACTTTAGCAAGAGTATTGACTCTTGATGTTGCTCCAGATGATGCTATAAGTTCACCAGTTACAAATGTACCTGTATCTGTAGATGCTCTTTTAATAACTAATCTACTTCTCTGTGTATCAACTGCATGAATAGTACCAGTTGCCCCACCTGCACCAGTAACAACATTTCCTACAATAAATCCTGATACATCATCAAAGTATATGTAACCACCTGGAGATACTTTTGGTAATTTTTTATAACCAGTACCAGGAGATGTTATTACTACTTCTTTTATATTTGTATTTTCTGATTCTAGAAGAATTCTTTCTCCATCTTCTTTGACTAGTCTGCTGAATTTTGATATGAGTTCTACTCTTTCACCACCAGATGGAGTAGGTGATACTGAGAAAACAACTCTATCTAATTTTGCTGTAAAGTCGTCCTGTGATTTTTCTATACCATTTACAAAGACTCTAATATCTCTACCATCTAATGCGATTGGTTTTGAACTGAGATCACGAATAGTATTACCATTTGAATCTACACCACCAAACGTTGTTTGACCAGCAGTTGCTAATAGTTCATATTGATCAAATGCAGATGCGTTTTCTAATGTTATTTCATCTCCAACTGCACCGATAATACCTTCTGCTCCGTTACCACCTGTGCCCTCGTTATCAAATATAACAATGTCTCCTGCAGTGTAACCAGAACCAGCATTTTCAATGAATATTGTTTCTACACCACCAGTTGTTACATCTTGTACAATACCAAATGATTCACTGGCATCTGTATCTAATTTAGCACCACTAAATCTAATTACGTCCTGTACGTCATATAACGATCCTATAGATGAACCTTCATGAAGAAGTGCTGATCCATCTTCTAGTAAAAGATCGCCCTCATCACCTGCTTCTTTTCTACAATGAAATGTTGTTGATGACTGATTATCTAATATTCCTGCAATAACACCTTTAAGTGTTCCGTCAAATTTAGTTACGCCATCTCTATCTGTAAATGTTGCTTTTCTATTAAAATCAAATGTACCTTCATGTGATCTACTAATTCTCACTGAGTATTGTCTTTGATTTGGGTCTATTATATTAACTTGTTCTACGATTGCTTTAGCACTTATAATATTGACATCATTAGTACTGTATTGTATTATCTTATCTGTTGGTTTGGGGACCCCTGCATCTTCTCCAGAGTCCATTTGAACAAAGATTCTTCTGTCTTCATCGAAGTTATTTTGTCCTGCAAAAATTGTTTCGTCTATTGGGTATTTTACTTCTGAGTTTAATCCAAATAAAATTCTCATCAAGAATTTTATAGATTCAGCAGTACCCTTCTGCTTGTAAAGTGTTCCTATATTTTTAAGTGTTAGTCTCTTATTCTGAGTTGCACCTAAATCGAGAGATGGTATGAAATCTTTTTGAAAGTATGATAGAAATGTTTCTAACGTTTGGTCTATATCTGCATAGTCTAGTAATCTGTTGTTTGCTACTATTGTATTTTCTTTATATGTTTTGATCTTAGATGTTTGACCACCATCTCTTCCTGTGATTGTCTCACCGATTGCAAAACCTGTACCAGATATTGTGTCAACATAAAGAGTGTCACCACTTCTTACTGTTATCTTTGCTACAGAACCACTGATACTTCCTACGACATACTCGCCGACTTCAAATGTATCAGGTTCTGCATTGTCTAATATAGATGTTCTTGGAATTAATATCTGACTGTCATCTTCATATGTCAAGTTACCAGAACCGACAATAGTGCCTGATTCTAATTCAATTCCAGATAGTTCTAATGTATCTTCGAGAGTGATTATCTCACTCTCTAGATACTCAAAATACGCACTAAGAAAAGACTCAAAAATAGGTGCATCTTCCCGAATAAACTCGGGAAGAAGACTTGGTAATCGAGTCGAAAGTCTATCGACTATGTGATCTTGATGCGCCATAAGTTATATTAACTAATTGTTACTGTTCCGACTGTTGATACTGGGTACCATACATTGCCGATTGCGACTAATACAACTGCTGATTGTGATGCCATAATTAAAGAATCTGTTGCAGTACCAGTGACCCAGTTTGATGTTGGGACATCAATGTCTGCGTTTTTGGCAACGTCATCTTTCTTTCTGATAATGATCTTCAACTGACCTTCGTGCGTTGGAGCACCTAAGTCAATATCTAAATCAGCACCACCACTATAACCTGTAAAGTCTAAGAATGTTATTGCTTCAGCATTACTGATACCAGCACTTACCGCTGTTGTTTCATTTAATGATTCTAAATCATCAAAAGCAATAAATGACGGTAAGTTGTTTAAAAACCTTTCTAACGTCATTTTCTTATTAACAGGTGTTCCATCAGGTTGATCCACTACATGTAGTAAATCTCCTGCATTGATGTCCGCGGCATCAATCAAATTTAAAGCGGTTATTTTTTTATCTGCCATTTAATTATCCTCCTATAATCCAAGTAAATGGGAAACTACTCGTGGGAAAACCACACGATCACTTCATACATATTAATAACTAGATGACGATGTAGTTGTAAATCCTACACCTGCACTAGTCTCACCACTGATAATGGTGTCTTCTTCACCAGTCACCTTAAGATTATCGATATCAATATCAATTAGAGAACCTCTGATTGCTACGACATCATTACTTGAAGGAATTACTGTGAAGTCAATAGATGCATCTGTGTTTACAAAAGATGTAAACGTGATTGCATTAATTGTTATTTTACCATTGATATAATCAATAGTACCAGCATCTGCATCTTTAGTAACTCTCACACCAGAGTCGATAACATATCGTCTGATTTTACCCTTACCATCGTCATCGAAGTATTGGATATTTACTGAGTCACCTTGGACATAGAATCCTGTTGTTGTTGTTATACCCCCACCATCTGCGTTATGTCCAGAGTGAGGATTAAAAAATTTGTTGCCAAAGTTAACAGATATTCCTTCTGAAAAATTGACTTTAGGTTTTATAGACTTTCTAAGTCTTATGTTTGTTGTGTTAGATAACACTGCTTGTTCTGATTCATCAATTGCTTTTACTAAATTAGAATGTCTGAAGATAGCATCAAAGTTATTGAGATTGTTATTATCAAAATTTACGATTGAGTTTCTTACTAATGCTTCTAATTCACCTTTTGAAAGATCAGTAGCAGTCGAGTATTTAAAACTAGTTGTTAAAAGAATCTTAACTAATTCTGGAGAAACGATAACTGGTTTGACTGTTACCATATTAAGATCATTCAACTTTCTAGCAATATCAGTTTTTTCTATTTCAGATAAGAAGTCTGCATTCTTAGGTTTGATTGCTAAAAATATTTTACCATATTCAGGTGGATCATTATCTTCACCGCCCCAAACTGATACTGCATCTGCGTTAGCATAGTATTCTGTAACTTTTGCTTTATAGTCATTTAATGTTACAAGTCTATTTTGAGATGTATAGAATTTTGTTGCTTTAAATTTAATTGATTCTATAGATTCTTTCTCTGCACCACCCTGTGATGCTTCTGTAGTTGTAACTACTGCATTACTGAAACCATTAATTGATGTAGAGTTTGTGAATATCTTTGCACCATCGGCATGGTTGATATCTACAGTAATGTATGTTACAATAATAACATCACCATCTGATAAAGCATTACCAAGAACACCATCACCAAAATATATCTCTAAGAATCCTTCTTCATTTTCTTGAGTGTAGTAAACGTTAGTAGTTGCTGTTATTTCTGATACGTCTGTAGATAAAGAATATGTCTGTGAAACACCATTTGAGTTTACTGTAACTGTTAGTAAGTTTTTATCTACTCTTTCATTTGATAGTACAAACTTTGAATTTTTAATTTGTGAATCGTAAACATAAGTATCTGTTACATATGTACCTTGTACAAGTTCAACATCTGTATACATAAAGTCATTACCTGATCTAACAGGCGTGTTTGTTTTAGATACTACGTATTCATAATTTATTCCATCAAATAATGTTGTAAACTTATGTCCTCTTTGTATTGCCATTGCATCGGCAGTCGGGT
>VMHT01193327.1_pt1 | contig 14520 bp, 10 predicted proteins | sample 4693611 | NCBI WGS metagenome assembly VMHT01 (sample SAMN12280063, study PRJNA550983) | marine metagenome | isolation source: seawater sampled from same location over 5 years 0.02-0.2 micron viral filtrate | place: USA: collected off the coast of southern California halfway between the port... ... | reverse complement strand
TCTTTAAGTGCTTTCAACGAACAGACAGGGTTTTTGGACAAACTTCTAGATGTTGATTTAGGTTTTGAAGAATCTAGATTTGGTGATCGATCTGTTTTGGGTGAAGAAAATATTATCCGCGATATGCGTTATCCGATAGACATTTTTGATGAGGATAGTAAACTCCCGAACTTAATTTCATTCGAGTTTTTCGCAAAGCAAAGTCCAAAAATCAATGTCGGTGACTCTGTTAGTCGTGTAAAGGCAGCAGTAGCAGGTATTGGTCAGGCGGCAACCAATATTGGTAGGGAAATTGGTTTACTGTCAGGCACACCCGAAACCACGGTTGCTCAAACTAATCTACAAGAACAAAAAAATATTATTGACGCTGATTACGGACAAGGTAGGTATGTTACTGAGGCTGAAGTCGCAGAGCGTCTTGGTCCCGCTGCTGTGGGAGTGCTTTCGAATGAATTTATCAGCGAGACAACATCACGACTACAACTTGAACAAGTAAGAGATGTGCGAATCAATAAAGCAACTGAAAGATCTAAAGATAGAGTTTTTATGTACGTCCCAAACTCCCTGTCTTTCTCAGATACAATCGATTACGATGATGGAAGTCAGTCTGCCCTTCGAACCTTTTATGAAACTGGTGCAGGCAACACATCAACTGTAAAAAACGCACTGAAACTTGGTTTGGCAAGTGCGGTTTCATCGAGAGTAGGCGATGTGTCAGAGAGTCTTTTGGGTGAGGTAGGAAAGTTTGATCCATACTCATCTCTTAAGGCACAACTTGGTCTTGCCACAAACCCGTTCAATGAATTGGCATTCAAAGGAATGGCAAGAAAATCATTTCAGTTTAATTTTACATTCGCACCCACCAGCCCCAAAGAAGCGGCGATGATGCAAAACATCATTCAATCTTTTAGGTTTCACTCTTTGCCAGAACTCTCTGAAAGCACTCTACAATATTTTGCCCCACATGAAGTTGAGGTAAAGTTTTACAGAACCACTCTTCTTGATGATCAAGATAAAAGAGTTGTTGATACTTTCGGTCGCAACAATGTGACTGATAGTGAAAATGATGTTCGTGAATCAACACAAGTGAGCGGCGGATTTCTCGGCTTTGGAACAACGACTAAAACTGTAAAACAAAGGCTGATTGAAAATACAGAGATCCCGAGAATCGGACGTTGTTTTGTCTCTGCTGTATCACTAAATTATTCACCACAAGCCAAATCATCTTTCTTTGTAAATGGTGTTCCAACTGAGGTGACCATGACGCTTTCACTCTCGCAAGCGATCACGATGAATAGACAGTTTGTCCTGAAAGGTTTCTAATGTTATTCAAAAGTTATCCCACTGTCACAAGAGTGATTGAAAATAATATTGTTGAAGTTCAAGACATTCTTCGAAAAGTTGTATTCACTGACGAATCAATTGAGAGAGATCGACAATTTGTGACTTACAAAAAAAGAGATGGTGATACTCTTGAGTCTATTGCTCGTAAGTTTTACGGTCGGGATGACTTATCTTGGGTGGTCATGCTTTTCAACAAAGTGATTGATCCTTTTTATGGTGTTAGTTTGTCAACAGTTGCATTTGATCAATTTACTAGAAAAAAGTATGATGGTCAAACTTTATTTTTATCTGCTGTGGGTTCATCTTTTCCATTGTCGCTTGATTCGGCAGGTATCACCGTTGGCTCGTTTTGTATGACCAAAGTGACAAATGATGATAACTCAGTATCCTACAATCGAGATCCACGAGGAACGGTCAAAAGTTTTGATTCCACTCTTGGCTCTGTGCAGTTGACTGATCAAACTGGCACTTTCTCAAAAGATCAAACTTTCTCAATTTTCCAAGACAGGGTGGAGGTCGTGACTGCCACAATCACGAAGGTGACTGATAGTTCAGTCGCACCAAACTACTTTGCAGAAAAATTAGAGGGTTCTAGTTCTGACCCGCTAAACCCACTTGCATCAATTCCAAACTCACATGGTGTTCAAACATCAATCGGAAACACAAGTGCTGATTTTGGCACGGCTGTAACATACGGAAATACTTTGCTGTTTGATTACATCTTCAATGGAACCGGAACTTATATTATTGACAATAAAACGAAAGAGTTCAAAGACAATTATGATAAGTCTCAACTTTTGATTCTTGATCCAAAGATCGTTCCAGCCCTCGAACTTGAAATGAGAAAGTTATTCCGAAATGCGTAAGAATTACGAACGCAAGGGTGACTTTGATTTTGACGCACTCTACGCAGTTAGAGGTGATTCATCTTTCAACCTTTTGCAATTTGTGAATACACTGAACATTTACGAGGGTGTTGATCAGAAGTTTCTATCTGGTTCACTTACATTTACAGATGCTAACAATGTTCTTCGTTTCTATGATTTTACAAATGACGTATACATTGTCGGAGCGTTTCGAACACCATTACCAGATACGACAAAAAACAATATCGGGGGATTTTTCTCCACGCAAGACATTGAAACTAGATCCGTGTTTGTTTTGAAGGTGAGCGATGTATCACGAACAAAAATGCCCACACAACCGGGTGACTTCGTTGAACTCACTCTGATGTCGCCGTCTGCATACTTTGATAAAAACAAAAATGTAAGTCGTAGTGTATCGGGAATCGGATTTGAACCTGTGCTAAGAATGATGGAGGAATTTTATTTTGATAGATCAAATCCCGAAGTATTTGGTCTTCCAAATTTTTTAGATGAGTCCACTCTTCAAACAGGTGGTCTGAGAACTCTTGATCTTTTTGATTATCGATATGCATTTTTGAGAATAGCCGAGAACTCACAATCCGCTACCCCACTGAGATATACGTTTCCATTCCAAAGACCATCAAATATGATTGGATCAATGCTTGACGATATGGTGTCAACTTCGAATCAGTTTGGATATTACATGTGGGAAACTTTGACAGGATTTAAAAGTGCATCAATACAAGGAATGCATGAGAGTTTGCCTGTAATTGGATATAGTAAAAAATACACCGAGGTTCGTTTTGATGAATCTGTTGATGAGAGATTAGGATCTGTTTTTACGATTGACACAATGGACTTTCCCACCGCTGGAAATCGTTTTAACCAAATGCAAAATGGTGCTTTTTCTTCAAAGATGTATGAGTTTGATATTACCTTAAAGAAACTAGACCGAAGATATTTTTTCTACGATTCACAATACCCCTTTTTGGACAGAATTGATAGATTCCCGTTACAAGTATCAAACGAGGGACAAAATGAATTTAGTGGCTACGGTAATATAGAGTCGTTTGATGTTTCAAGTTTTAGTTACAATACTCCATCGGGAGAGCCAGATCCAAATCTTTATGTTGACGATGAGGGACATTTGAGTATGATTAGTCAAAAGAATATGATGTATGATACTCAACTTGAAATCACTGTGCCGGGCAATCATATTGTTGAAGCGGGTATGGCAGTGAATATTGATGTGCCTCCAAACACGATCTCTGATGATGCTGTCGATGAGGTTGTATCTGGTGAATATTTAATCAATGCACTTAGTCATAATTTTGAGTTTCAAGGTAACACTCATATGATGAGTCTCGGACTTACGAGAAACTTTAGAACCACGCCTAAGACGGCGGTTATTTACAGCAACTTGGAGAGATAATGAATACAAAAATGGTATGGTTTCAGGGGGTAGTTGAAGATCGAATAGATCCTTTGCAATTGGGGCGTGTCCGAGTGCGTTGTGTTGGCTATCATACTGAAAACAAACAAGATCTTCCGACTGAGGATTTGCCTTGGGCGCATCCAATTCAGCCAACGACATCAGCGGCAATGAGCGGCATCGGAACAACACCGCTCGGTCCAGTCGAAGGAACTTGGGTTGTTGGTTTTTTCAGAGATGGTGAGTCTGCACAACATCCAGTTATTTTTGGAACAATCGGTGGTCTGCAAGTCGGCAATGATCTTCCACCAAACATAGGCTTTCAAGATCCAAACAGAAATTATCCATTGACTGATGGACCGAACACTGAAACTGACACCAACTCACTTGCCCGTGGTGCAGGCGGTGTGCCTTTTGAATCACGAGTAAACAACCTTGATGGTATGCTGGGACACGACCCACTGATTCCTTATGCATTTACCCCTATTGGAGAACCACCCCCAAGATATGCAGCACAGTATCCCTTCAACCATGTGAAGTTTACCGAGAGCGGACACGTTGAAGAATTTGATGATACACCCGGTGCAGAAAGAATGCACAGATATCACAGATCCGGAACCTTTGAAGAGATTGGTCCCGAAGGTGAAAGAATTTTAAAGGTTGTAAACAAAAACTATACTGTTGTTATGGGTGAGGATGATTTGCATGTTGTTGGACCGTGCAATGTTCAACTTGATGGAGCAACAAGTGTGATTTTGTCAAGGGGAGCAAAAATCACATCCTTGAGAGATCTCGAACTTACAGTCGTGGGAGACTTTAAACTTAACACATTGGGTGCGGTGAGTATCAACGGTCTTAGAACAAATATTAGAGGATTCCCCGTAAACTTAAACGGACCACCAGATCCGGCTGATATCCCATAAGGAGTTTTGTAATGCCAGAATATGTTGAAGTAGCAGGTATAAGTGAAGCGGGTAAAAGGTTTATTGAATATGCACTCGCCTCCGGTTTTGATTTTTTCGTTTTTAACGAAGAGCCGAAGTATGCAGAATATATTAAATCACAACCATCGGGTGTGACTGCGAGGTATCATTTTATTGAGATGATCACTGAGGGTGGACACGGCATCAACCGTCCGATGTTAACAGGTGAAATAATCGCGGCTCACCCCGAACTCACTCCGGCACAAGTTAAAGAATTAAGAGATCTTTACCAAAGTGGCAAAAACAGAAGACCCTTCAAGGTCGCTCTCGAAAGCACTATATCACCAATCATCCCGCAAGTGGTTCGTGGTGCAAATTTATTTCTTGATGACTTTGATCTTTACTTTAGAACCACACGACCTCTTCTAAACACAAGAACGACCAGTGCCGTTGGTATCACACAGAGTGTCGCAGACACCGCAATCAAAAACTTTTCACGAACCAGTGCAAAATTTGTGGGACCAAATTTTCCTAGACTTGCAAACGTTGGTGATATTTGGCTAAATACAGTATCCGGTAGTTTGTTTTATTATATTACAGATGGTACGACTGGTGGATCGGGCGGAACAGGCATGACAAGTGCATGGGTGGAGGTATAATGACTATTGCAGCAGTAGGTGATGTTGTCGCATGTGGCGGTAAAATTTTGACTGGTAACTACACCGTGCTTGCGTCAGGTAGACCCGTTGCCTTCGTAGGCTCTGTGGTGTCTCCTTGTCCGGATAAACCACCATCAACCATCGCCACCGGAAATTATACTGTGCTTGTGTCGGGAATACCAGTGGCACGAGTCGGTAGCATCAACTCTCACGGCTCTCCGGTCATCACTGGAAATTATACGGTGTTTGTTTTATGAATACTTACCCAACCAACTCGACAGTAACATTCCCACGAATCAATCAAGACTTTATTGATCTTTCTGGTTGTAATGTTATTGACCTTTTGCCAATCGATGATAAGTCAAAAGACATCATCAAAAAGGCTATCAGTGGTGAACTTTTTATTAATCCGATACAAAACTTAATTACTGAGGCTTTTGACTTGATTAGCAACGGAATCAATGAGGTGGCTGAAGCAACATTAGGTCAGTTGGCTGATGATGTTCAAAGAATGGTTGATGACGCGGGCAACGCTTTGGCTGGTGTTTTGCAAGTCGATAGTCAAATACCTGATCCAAATAATCCGGGTGAGTTTCTTAGAAGACCTGAAAATGTTTTTGAATTTATCAGTCGCAAGTCAAACGAAGTCACTGGATCTGTTTCATACCTCCAACAACAAACAGAAATTTTGTCCGGTGTATCACTTCTACCCAAGGATCGAAGAGCGAGTGATTTTGATTACAACTCAGATGGAGGTATTGATGAGTTTCCCGGTCTGGTGGGGGTGACAAACATCGCACAGGGCTTCAACCAAACAGTAAATTCTCTTGAAGATGTGGATGAACTGGAGGACAGATTCTCCGGCTTCTTTGATTCTGTCACCGGAGCAGGCTCCGAGTTGATGGAGTCATTCAATGCAGCAGCGAGAGGTGGTTTGGTTGAAGCATTAGCACCTTTTCGTGACGGGGATGGAAATTTGCAAATCCCCGAGTTTGATCCGGAGAATCCCGGTGGCTCGGTGGATTTGAGTCAGGTGAGTGATGCATTTCAAAGCATCAACGAAGCCGCCGAAGCCATTGAGGCACTTATCAATAATGAAAGAGCGTTGGTCGCATTGGCAGTTGATTACTTGGCTAAAACAGTTCTCGGATTCAGTATTCTTGCACTTTTGGCAGATCCGTGTTTTGGTAAAATAATTGCAGAAAAGATTTTTGATCTTTGATAGATAGTTATATGGCAAGGTTTAGCGATATAGATTTAGACTTCACTAAAAACCCTATCACGGGTGATGTGTCAATCAAGACTGACGGACAAGCAGTGTTGAGATCAATTCGTAACATTGTCAATACAATGGCAGGTGAAAAAAAGTTTGACCCCACATTCGGCGGTGATGTTCGTAGACTTCTGTTTGAGCCGATCACACCAACAACGACCTTGAAAATGGAGGATGCGATTGTAAGGGCGATTCAAAACTTTGAGTCAAGAGCGATTCTCGATGATGTTACGGTATTGCCAAACTCAAATGACAACGAATACTTTGTCGGGATTATTTTTAGAATTCAAAATGATCCACGACCAATCACATCAACGATTACGATCAAGAGGGTTCGATAATGGCACAAAATATTCAAGTCAACTCTTTAAACTTTGACAATATTAAATCAAGTTTAAAGACTCACCTTTCAAATACGGCTGTATTCAAAGATTATGATTTTGATGGATCTGGTCTTTCTGTCATTCTCGATCTTCTTGCATATACGACTTACTATCAAGGAGTTTACAATAACTTCGTTGCAAATGAAATGTTCATTTCCACGGCAGAAAGTCAAAGTGCTGTAAACTCTCATGCAAAAAGCCTTGGATATCTTCCAAAATCTAAAACCGCACCAGTCGCCGTAGTGAATGTGACACTTGGATCAACATCAGGTTATACAACCACACTTAGACCCGGATCTATTTTTACAACAAAAGTTGATAATAAAACATATAGATTCACAAACACTGAGTCCGCAACTGTTGATCTAAACCCCTCGGGAACCGGACCACACATTTCAGAACTGAATATTCGTGAGGGTGTGATTCGAACAATTTCGTCTATTGTGCCTGATAATAGAAATTATCAAAGCGTTGTGATACCTGACTCAAATGTTGACACTAGCACGGTCAAGGTGATCGTTCAATCGTCTATATCAGACTCAACTGGGATTACAAATGTTTGGTCAAATGCAACTGATTTGTCATCCGTTACAGGTGGGTCTAGGTCTTACTTTTTAGAGTTGGACTATACTGACAAATACAGCGTAAACTTTGGTGATGGAGTCCTTGGTGCGACCCTAGCACCCGGTAACCTTGTTACTGTATCTTATCTTTCAACCAACGGTCCTCTTGCAAACAGTATTGGCAGAAATGATGAAACGACTGGACAAAACTCTTTCTCCTTTTTATCGGGAAACACGGTTGACGTAGTGGCTCCATCGGCTGGTGGTGGTAATCGACAATCAATCGAGTCGATCAGAAAAATTGCACCAAGAGCATATGCGGCACAAAATCGTGCGGTCACTGCAAACGACTTTGAGGCTTTGGTTCAAAATAATTTTTCAGGATTTTCATCAGTCTATGCCTATGGTGGTGAAAATGAAAACCCACCACAGTATGGCAGAGTTTTTGTTTCACTAAAACCTCAAGTTGATGAAGTAATTAGCAGTCAACTTAAAAATGATGTGCAAAGTTTTCTTAGAACAAAATGCTCACTTGGTATTGAACCCATCGTGACAACGCCAGATCTTCTTTTCTTGCAAGTGCAGTCTAACTTTACCTACAATAATCTTGCCACTCCACTTTCACCCGCAAGTCTTGAGCAATTTTTAATTGATAGTATTAACACTTACATCCTATCATCAACAGACTCCTTTGACACAACGGTAAGTAAAACTTTGCTTGAAAAGAGTATTCTAGATGTAGAGTCATCAATCACATCTTTTGATACGACCCTAAGACTCGAACGTCGTGCTGAGTTCATTCCACAAGAAACTTCGTATTCATTTGATTTTGGAAATGCAATTTTTCACCCGCACGATGGTCACTCTAGTGTTGTGTTTTCAAACGACTTCACATACTATGATAAAACAACAGCATCAGAAAAGATCGCTAGAGTCAGAGATGACGGCGAAGGTAAATTGATTCTGTTTCAACTAAACAATAATATTGAAACAATCATCAGCAATGATTTTGGAACAGTAAATTATGCTTCCGGTATCGTTGAGTTTGAGTTATCACTTTTGTCAAAGGCATTTGATAATAATGATCTAAGGGTAAATGTTGTGGCTGCGAATAGTATTGTTTCATCAACAAGAAATATTGTGCTGATCGCTGATACAGCGGCGACGAGGGCATCGTCATCCCCAGTATCGTTTACCACTGGACAGGCAACGTCCACGGCTGCGACCACTACAACCACCACTACGACCACGACCACGACAGTAAGCGGTGGTGGTGCTGCTAGTGGCGGTGGTGGCGGCGGTGGTGGTGGTTACGGAGGTTATTGATGTCTGAAGTTCCGTCTGGAAACCCTGATCCATTAACAACAAGTGGTGGTGAAATAGCAGGTTTGTTGGCTGGTCTTATCCAACCAATCAATCCTCTACAAGATATTCAGCGAACAGTTGGAGCAACACCGACCATCGATGAAAGAATATCCGCTTTTGTTGATGATATACTCCCAACATACATCGGTGAAGATCATCCAACCTTTACATTATTCATGAAGGCTTTTTACGAGTTTCTTGAAAAAGAATCTGGCACAAGATACGAAGCCGTAAAACTTCAAACCACTTTTGATCTCGATGAAACCTTTGACAACTTCATCACATATTTTATGGATCAATATGCAGCAAACTTTCCAAAAGATCTAGACATTGGAATGAGTGATCGGCAACTTGTTAAAAGAGTTAATCAATTTTACAAAGACAAAGGCGGTTCGATTTCCGTAAAACTTCTCTTTAGAATGATTTTCGGTAAAGAAGCCGATATCAAGTATCCAAGAGAAAAGTTATTTGAAGTTTCTGGTGGTGAATTTTTATCAACCTCTTTAATGAAGGTTAGTAGAACAAATACCGTTCAAGATCTTGAGGCACTTGAGGGCGGACTTGTAAGACAATATCCAAATGATGAGTACGGATCGGTCAATCGATACGCTTCGCCATCTGCAACTGGACTTATTGATTCAATTCAAATTACAACCATCGAGGGTATTGACCAAGCAACACTTCAACTTAAAGATGTCAAGGGAGTTTTTTCACCAAATGCAGAGGTCGATCTCGTCAAGGGTTCAACACTATTGCAAGAGGGTGTTTTTGAACTTATTGGTGGTATTACAGTTTCAGCAAAAGGTTTTAGTTATGATGTTGGTGATGCTATTGAGGTAAAAGACTCTAGAGGTTTTGTGATTACCACAACAAGTGTTGAAAGTATCGAAAAGGGCGGAGCGATCAAAAGCCTGTCTCCTGTGAGTGTCGAATCAGTGTATCGCCCATACGAGACTTACTCATTTGATATTGCATCTTTGGCAGGAGAGAATGCAACCTTTTCTCTTGTAACCGGATATGGTAACCTGCCAGTCAAAAAAGTTAGACAAACACAACGATCAACTTTGTCCTCTAATTCTGTGATTCAAGATAACTTTAGAAACCAACAGTTTTCTTATGTAATTCGTGTTGAGGAGCAACTTAAGACATTCAAGAAAATTGTTCTTGATGTTTTACACCCCGCTGGATCTAAACTTTTTAATGATCATATTGTAAACAGAAAGTTTAGTGCTACAACCTTTGATTTTTCGCCACCGAATGTTTCAACTACGTCGAGTAACCCGATTCGATTTGCCCCTGCAATCGGTCACTTCACGCCATATACATTTAATGGAACCGCTGATCTGCGAGGCGAGACATATGGAACAACCCATGCTGATTACTATCCCACTGGCTTCAACGGATTGACCGCAGCCACAGCAGGACTTTTTGCCTCTGGCGAACCTGTCACTCACGACCCAATCACCGCAGGGTTTACGATTGGTGCGATGGGTGGACCGACCGCAGGCACTTTGAACCCCGAGGCTTTCGGTTACACATTTAGTGTAAATGCAGGTGTTACACTTCCGGGTTATACCGTCGAAAATATTGATCAAAAAATTCAAGTGACCGGAACTGATTCAATCACCGCACCATTTTGGATCATATACAAGCACCCAAAAAACTCATTGATTGATCCACCACCATCTGGTATTGCGTCATCTCGTTTTGAGAACTTTCCCCTCGACTCAGATGGGTTTAGTTTTGCTCACTTTGGAAGTTTTACCACAGGCATTTCAACAGGTGACACGCTCGTTCAAAGATCACCAGATAGACAAACTGCAATTGGCATTGTCTCTGGTATAACAACACAAAACCCTCTTTCAGATCAAAGGAAGTTTGCTGCTGTAAATACCAAAGGTGGAACTATAGGTATCCTGTTGACAATCAATGTCCGAAGTGGTGAATTCACAAATCAAGAAAATACCGATGGCACTCAACGTTTGCTGCTAAATACTCGTAACGGTGCTACCTTTGCCACGCTCGGGACTGGCGGTAACCTCTCAGTTCAAACCACCTCTGGTGGTATCATATCTCGCTTCGCATGGACTGACCTCAACATTGGTGACTTCCTCAATAAGACTATCTACTAAAGGTGAAACATGGCTACTGCAACTTTAGACTCACAACTTAAAACACAACTCTCAAAGGCGTTTCTTGATCAGTTTGATCCGTTTCGTCAAGAAAATCTTTTTGTTGGTTTTGCTGGGATCACCGGCACTGGGCAAAGCACACGAACTGAGACTGAAGACACTCTAACTCGTAAAAATATTTTATATGCAAAGATGATTACACCGTCAGACATTGCCTTTGTTATTGATAGAGTTGACTGGACCACTGGCACATACTACGATGAGTTTGATCCATCACTTGATATGTCCACAAAAAACTTTTACGTTTTGGGTGGAAATGATACGGAGGCTCCTAACATTTACATCTGTGTAAAAAAGGGCGGTGCAGGATCAACTGAAAAACCCATTGGTACAACATCAAATGTTGAAGTAAAGGGTGACGGTTACGAATGGAGATTCGTAGCAAAGGTCACTGGTGACTTGCAAAAGTTTTTGAATGATGATTATGCACCCATAAAAATTGTTCCATATTACAGTGATCTTCCACCCGCTAGTTATGAGCAAACTGACGAAGATGTTTTTCAGTATACCTCACAATATAATGCACGCTCTAACGTGAACAATGGAAAAATACAAAGAGTCAAAGTTACAGCAGCGGATACGCCTGCGGTTTACAGTAAATCAATCAAAGCATCTTCAGCACAAGAGGTGCAAGCAAGCACATCAACCACAACGCAAATCTCCTCGGCAGCATCATCCGTTGATGATTTCTACAATGGATATGCGATCAAGTTTAATAGCGGACCAAGAGCAGGGTTGCTTGTTCCAATCACAGACTACACTGGTGCATCACGACTTATTACACACGCATCAGTATCAGTTAATGCTGGGCTTGGGGACAAATATGAAATTCATCCTCTTGTCGCTTTTTCAGGTGATGGCTCCGGAGCGACTGCGCATGCTCTGACTGATTCTAGTGGTAATGTCGAATCAATTGTTGTCTTGAACGGTGGCACAAACTTTAAGAATGCCACCGCCACGATTTCGACATCACAGGACAGTGGCACTGATCCAACCTTGACCCCAATCATCTTCAAAGACTTGGGTAGAGATCCCGTCTTTGAACTTTTTGCATCGGCAGTAAAACTACATGTTGTTCTTGATAGCATTAGTGATGAGATCATGAAACAAAATGACTACACTGAGATTTTTCTTGCGTCAGACTTTACAGTTGGTTTAAGTTATGATAACACAGGTAAGTTTGCAGGCAGTGATAACTCTACTCTTACGAGAATTGATATCACAAATACCGGAGTCAATCCGGTGACAATCAATGATTATATTTTTGGACAAACCAGCAAAGCGTTCGGTCAGGTGCAAACCTTTACAATTGATGGATCTAGTGGTTTATTGAATGTGAAAGATATGCGTGGTGAATTTACCAAAGATGAAAAGTTGTCAGTGCTTGATTCTGGCAGCACTCTTGCCTTTAAGAATGAAAGTATGACAGTTGTTCGCACTAGAAAGGCAAGCACCACACTAACGATTGGAAAAGAAAACTGGAGAGGAACGCATGAAGTTGGTATCACGTTCAACAATGTTCCAGTTATTGACACTGCCATCACCGGAGGCTCTGGTGGAGTCGGTTTGATCGCAGAAGTTCTTGATGCAGATGCCTCCGCAAAAACAGCAACACTTAGGCTGACACAAGTTTATGGTGGCACTGCATCAGGCACACTAGATTTTGTGGTGAACGAAACACTAACAACAACTGCGGGAGTCGCCACAATTAAAACAATCACCGGACCAGAAATCGATTTGGATTCCGGCAGAATGTTATACATAGAAGGTATCACCGCTGTTTCCAGAGAAGACGAGCAGGAAGATGTGATTGAACTTGTATTTGATTTCTAATAGGAGAGTTGCATGACGATTGCCAAAAATACAGATGACAGTGCTTTTGATTCAAGCCTTATGGCTCGAAGCCCATATTATGATGATTTTGATCCACAAAAGAAGTTCTTGAAGGTTTTGTTCAAGCCCGGACAAAATGTTCAGGCACGCGAACTGTCAACTTTGCAATCCATCCTTCAAAATCAAGTTGAAAGATTTGGTCGCCATGTTTTTGACAATGGATCTTTGGTAAGCGGCGGTGAAGTCTCAGTCTCGAATGGTTTCTTTGCTCGTATTGATTCTGCAAAACCTCTGTCAACCACTGTGTTGAACTCCTTGGTAGGTAGAAAAATCACAACTACCGATGTCACAGCCGACACTATCGCCACGGTTGTCTCTGTCCTTGACAATCCTGTTGGAACCGATGCAGCCTCCTCGCTGACAAATGACAGTGAGCAACTTGTTATTTTTAATTACTCAAACGCAGGCACATTTACCGGAAGCGTTTTCTCCACCACGGGAGATAACCTTACCGGAATCACTTTTGAAAGTGCTTCCAGTGTTGCACCAAGAACTGGCACTGTGTCTAATGTCGTGTCTGTCGAGCAAGGCATCTATTTCATCGACGGTTACTTTGCGTTAAATAGTCAGCAAAGCCTTGCCGCGTATAGCGTCACTGGTGGCTACAGAAATTTTGATGCACCATCAGCATCAGTTGGATTTGATGTAACCAAAACAATTGTTGATGTGAGTGATGATTCAAGTCTCAATGATCCTGCCGCTGGATTCAATAACTTTAACTCACCCGGTGCAGATAGGTTTAAGATTGATCCAACTTTGGCACAAAGATCTTTGAGTGGTGCGGGTGACTCACCTGCCTTTGGTATCTCTGGTGGTACTTCGGACTACGTTGAACTCGTTCGCATCGATGCCGGAACCGTGTCCAAGAGAGTCAAGTTTGCACAGTACGGTGACCTTTTGCGGACTCTCGCAAGAAGAACTTTTGATGAGTCCGGAAACTATACTGTTAAACCTTTCACTCTTACGCTCGATGACCATCAAACTGTCTTTGGGTCAGAGGACACCACAAAACTCGGTGTGGTTCTTTCTCCCGGCAAGGCATACATCTCTGGCTATGAGTTTGAGACTGCCGGACCAACAAAGTTTATCTTGGATAAGGCAAGAACTACCCAAAAGATCAATCAAATTGAAATTGACACTGAGGAGTCAACATTTATTGATACTGATGATTACCAACTGCCAATAAGCGATACTGCGAGTCGAAACTCTTTGCTTAACGGTGCTGAGTTTGCTATTTTTGCGGACTTGGATGGTGATGGAGCAGTTGGCACATTTATTGGTCGTGCAAACATCAAGAATTTCCGTCCGTCCACAACGACACAAAGCGGCGATAATCCATTCGTGAGATTTCACTTCACTCGTTTTGCCATGGTAGATGATCCCACAACAGGAACACCTTTCAGTCTTTTCCGATCCGGCAAACTTCAACTTGTAAATCTTAGTAATAATGCAAACACAGGACGCGGTGGTGGCACACCCCCGATAACATCCACTAATAAATTTGTTATTAACGTTGATAATCCCGGCGTTCAAATCAGAAACTTGAACTCTGGTAGATCGGTTTTCAAACTACCAAATACGTTTGCGACATCGGCGATTGATGGAGTGAATCATCAATTTCAATTTA
>VMHT01087067.1_pt1 | contig 14521 bp, 16 predicted proteins | sample 4693611 | NCBI WGS metagenome assembly VMHT01 (sample SAMN12280063, study PRJNA550983) | marine metagenome | isolation source: seawater sampled from same location over 5 years 0.02-0.2 micron viral filtrate | place: USA: collected off the coast of southern California halfway between the port... ... | reverse complement strand
TTTATCACAAGTAAAGTGATCTTTTTCTTGTGGTTTGATTCTTCCGTTGTCATCGTATTTCTTTCCGTCACGATGATTGGCATACCTGCGTGCGCGTGTCCAGCCCATCATGAGAAACTTGCGGCACATATCAGCACCAACAAGATTATCCACATCCAAATACCCATTGAACATAGCAGCAATAGTATTCGCTGATTTATACGCAACTTCCGGTGTTCGGAATCGCCAGTGTTTGCAGATTTCTGATTTGTACGGTTCACAGAGTAATACCCCTTGTTCTCCCCGACCGATAATATACAACTCGGGGTTCTTGCGATAATCTATATTATCAAAATCCAATGTGTAATCAAACTCAATCAAAATAATGTAGCCTTGTGTTCGTAATCCCAACCAACTTTTTCAAGAATGTTTTTCAGCGGCTCAAGGAAAGCCACAGAGAACTGCTTATCATAGTCGGCAAAAACATCAAGTTCAAACTCTTTCGGCGAAGCACCGGGGAAAGATATCACTCGATCCTTATAGGGATTCGGCACAGCCAGATACAAGAACTTTACCTTGTCGCCCTCATTCACTTTGTGATACTTGTCAGACAGTTTCTTCTTCTTCAAGTAGTGATTGAAGATCAACGCACCCTTCACGGCAATCGGTGTGGACTTGCGATAGATGTGCATCTCATCAACGTATGCATTGATGTTGTTGCAGCCACGCGGGAAAGCAATCTCATCGGGAGAGTATCCTTTGAACTTCTCTTTGAAGTTTGCAACGAACTCGATGACTTCCTCTTCGGTTCCGGTCAGCACCAACTTGATTGCGTCCTTCAACTTTTGTCGAACGACTTGTGGTGTTGATGAGCGTGTCGTTTCGATGCCCATGATCTTCATCTTGGGTTCATCGTATTGCACACCCTCAGAGTTATGCACGTTGAGCATGTATCGCTTCTTGGCAGTCCAGACTCCAACATCAGCAATGACTTCTCGTTCCATCACCATCTTGTTGGAGTAGGCGTTCATTTTTTGGGCGAGTTCGTCGTAGCACCTGTTGATGAATGGTTCGATGATTTCTTTACAGGACTTGTCAAGAAATCGTACGACCTGTTCTTTGGTTTTCTCTTTAGCAGCATTCCGCACCAAGTTCCCAAGGCGAAGATAAACAGAGTCGGTATCACTTGCGACAACATAATCATAGTCTCCTGTGTTTAGAGTTTTGTTCAAAAACTCGTTCAGTTTGTTTGCGATGTATTGAATCGACAACTGACCCGAGGTCGTGATCGCCTCTGCGATGTCAGTGTTGAAGTAACGGAAATACTGGTTGCCCATCGCACCATAGGCAGAGTTCAGTTGAATCTTTCGCACCAGTTGAAAGTTGTGATACTTGGCAATCTCATACTCTTTCTCTTCAATGAGTTTGCGAGTGTCCGCACCCAAAGCACCCGACTTCATCAAGGTTTGCTTTTCTTTTTGTGCAGCAATCATCAACTTTTTGTAGTGCTTGCGTTCTGCGTAAAACTTTTCCATGAGTTCCGGCATGAAGCCAAGCCGATCTTTACGGAAGCAAACACCATTGGCTGCGACCGAAAAGTTTTTCTTTGCCAAAGCATCGAGATGTTCGGAACACATTTTTGAATCGTCAAGGATTCCGGTCGGTGTAATGCATGGGTCTTTCGCAAAACCTCCGGGCATTATCTTCGTGTCTGGAGAGATGTTGTATTGCATGATAAGGTGAGGATACAGACTGTTGAGGTCAAAGGACACAACCCAGTCATGCCGACCAGTGATCGGCTCCTTCACATAAGCACCAATGATCTGTCCGTCTTTCTTGCCACCATTCTTCTTACGAGGGATCACGATGCCCTTCGCCCGCAGATGATGGTAGATGATCTGATCCCACGTTCGGACTTGCGAAAACACATCACCAAGATTCACCTTTGCCGTGTACGCGAGTGCGAGGGCAAGTTCCATGAGTCCTAGTTTCCTCTCCAACTTCTGCACCAACTTGACATCTTGGTGGTTGTATTCGACAAACAGTTGAAAATCATTTGTATAAAAATCTTTGAAGTGATCATATTCATACTCGACTTTCTTCTCGCCGAGTTCGACCGACGCGATGTGATCCAACTTGTATGACTCTTGGTTCACATAAGTAAACTTTTGATACAGGTCATAGTAGTCGAGGATCGTCACGCCCATAAACTCAAACGCGATACGCTCACCGCTTTGTGTTTGGACATCTCGCTGACGTACGACACCCCAAGGGGAAAGTTTCTTGGCACGCTTCTCGATCACTCGATCCATGCGAGCATAGAGATACGGCATATCAAAGAACTTGACATTCCAACCAGTCACGATGTCGGGATCTTCGCCTTCCCAGATATCAAGGAATCGCTCCAGCAGATCTTTCTCATTCGTGAATGTATAAGTCGTGATGTTGTCCGGCATCGTGCAGTCGCCAAGGGCAAACACATACTCACGATCATCGACGATCAGAGTGATCACGTTCACTCGCTCGGTTGGATTCTTGACTTGCGGGAAGCCATTCTCTGCCGTGGTTTCGATATCTAGATATGCAACTCTAACTTGCTTCTTATCGTATTGCACTTCATCGGGAAACTTATCACCAATAAACTGATAGATGTAATCGGTGTTTCCGTAAATGTCAAAACCAGTCACGCTCTCATGTCGAAGAATAAAGTCCCGACAGTCCGACATCGATCCCGGTTGAAACGACTCGACGGATCGACCATCCATCGTGTGATACTTTGATGATTTGTCAGTGGAAACAAAGAGAGTGGGACGGTAATCAATCCGTCCCTCGACTCTCTTGCCGTTCTCATATCCTCGATAGAGAATCTTGTCTCCGCGAGTGCTGACGTTCGTGTAGAAGCGACTCATGAGAGTATTCTACCTCCATCTGAACCTGTGTCAATCAGATTCTTTCTCCGCCACAAAAGATGAAAGAAGAACCATATAGTTTATGATATCTACGCAAGAGTCGTGAAAAGATTCATTTTCAACGTGCATGGTCCCTGATTCAATAAAAGAACTCATTCTTGACATTTTATCAACAATCCGAACAAGGAACCCTTGCTCCGTAGTGCAGACACCCATCGCCTCGCAGCGAGTAAAGTTTGCAAAAGGCTCAGTGCCTCCGTTGCCTGCGTAATCTTTATTTTTTAGTTCCATCAAGGCACGGGCTTCTTCACATATTTTTTGATGGTTTTGTAAAAGTTCATCTCTAGTCATCACTCACTCTCTTTCATATGGTATCCGTTTTTCATAAAAAAATCAAAGGCTTCTTCTGCACCTTCCCGAACTTTGTCATTAAACTTTGCATCTGGATCAACCCAACAATCTTTGTGACAAAACATTTCATCTTCTGATTGCTCCCAGCATTCAGGCATACCATGAAGATTTTTTAAAGTCCAGTTCAGATTTCCGTTTGATTGTATTTCGTTTATCAGTGTTCGTGCTTTGACTTTTTGTTTTACATAGCCAGCAGCATCACAAACATAGTATTCGTTTAGTTTCATTTGTCAGTGCTTCCGAATCCACCATCACGATTACCTCGTTTTGTGGGACGATCATCAATCCATGTGTTGATTGTTGGAATAGTTCTCACAAGTTCAATCTGTGCGATGCGTTCACCGCTGCGAATGTGAAAGAGTTTATCTGTATTGTTTACCATTGGCACAAAGACTTCTTCAACATAATCGGAATCAATAATCCCCTGTGATACGGACAGACCAATACCTTTGATAGCCGCCCACGAAGATCGCGTGTGAATCCTTACCGAATGATCCTCGGGAATATCAAAAATCAAACCTGTTGGAATCAATGCTCTCTCACCGGGATTGAGAGTGATCAGGTCATCGCAGCAAGCATGTATATCAAAACATGCTGCACCCTGTGTTTGTTTCATTGGAAGTTTTGCCAGTGGGTGTAAGGCGTAAAAGCCAAGAACCTTTGTCTTAGTAGCCGCACAATCAATCATAATGTAATCCTTTTGTTAGACGAAAGAAGGAGCCTCTTTGAACGGATGACCATCTGGTAACAAAGATGCCTTTCCGAACTTATGTGCAAGATACCCTTCAATCTTTTGTGTAAATCCACCAGCAGAAAACAGAGATGTTTCTGGATCTGCTGCATCAGAGTTACTGGGTGTTGCAAAAAGTTCATTGAGTTGCTGTTGTTCACTTACGCTCCCTGCACTAAAAATAACTGTCTCGTAGATTTTACCTTCATATCCGTTGAATGCAATATCTGTTCCCAAAGAACTTGGATCTTCTTGTACACTTGCGAACAGACACGCTCGTTCAGGAGACTTTTCAGTTTGTGGTGATGAAAGATTCAACTGTTTGATTAAGGTTGACGGGTCGCCAAAGCCCGGAATAAAAGCAGGCACTAACTCGTCCTTCGGACACACATTACCGTTAATACTAAAGAAAGGCAGTCCATTGACTCGTCCCCAACCCAAAATATTATATCCTTCGCTCATGTTGATAGGTGTCACACCCATTCTGTCAAAACCAACACTTTGATTACCAAAATCTATGCCTGATCCACTTACATGCATATTGTTTGATAAAGTATTTCTCGTTGTGCCTCCACCACCAGCACTCACATTTCCAATCCTCGCTTCAAAAAATCTATCGATATATCTTGTATCAGGGAGGCTGGGGTTACTGTTTACATTATAGTCACGTTTTCGAATCGTTCCAAAAAGAGTGCCAACATCATCTGCAATATTAGCAGACCTTACGAACATGTAAATGGCAAAGTCATCAGTGCCAAGTGCGTAATCTCCACCGGACGTTTCTGTTTGCATCAATCTAACACTAGCCAAGGAGCCAGCGGTTCCACTTCCGAAACTGTAACCAACATCACTGTCAAAACCGATAATCGGAGCCTGTGTGCTGCCTGCTACAAAATCAAGACCTGTGGAGTGACTTCCTGCCGAGTTTGTCCATCTAAAAATGCCGCTTACACCATTGATCACCTCACCAGTCAAAGCGTCTGGTCGATACCACCCACGAAGTTTAGTCCCTAAGATTTCCGGTGTAAACTGGCGACGTATATCAGTTTTCAACTGGATGGTTCTTTTTTGATCAGACTGTTCTTTGATGGCATTTTCAGATGTGGGGTTTTGCAAGTCGCCAACAATCTTAGAGTTTTGCCTTTCAAAAATCTCTAGTTTGTTCATCGTGTGATATTCGCTCTGGCTTCAAAGCGACCTCCGATTAGTCTTGTCACCTCTTCACCCTCTACGAGTTCAATATCATAAAAGTGTCTGCCTGTTGGAATGCTGCTAGAAGTCACCGAGTCAAACTCAACGAAAATACCACCAGTTGTTCCGGTCGCACCAGTGGTTCCTGCGTTGAGTTTGATGTCCCCAGTACCCGTAGTGCCACCACCGATTGTGAAAACACCAGTAGTGCCTCCATGAGTAACGCTACCGTTATGAACCGTACCACCTGCGTTGTTCATCGTTGATCCTGTAATAAACAAAACCAGATTAGATGAGTCGGGACTTCTTCGAACTTGCATTCTAGCCGTATAGTTTGCAAGATCTATAACAGTATCCGTGTTTGTTTTAAAGATAGAATACAACTTGAAAGTTGATCCCTTGTCGTGAATGATGTTAAACTCAGCAGCCATGAGATTCTCCTATCCTATTTAGGAAACTGAAACAAACTCGAAATCTTCGTTTTGAACCGCACCAAAGTTTGATGTAAAGAATCCTGTTTTGTATAGACTACTACTTCTGTCGATGCCTTTTGTTGGGTCATTGTCAATAAACGGATCGCCTGTGTAAAGAACAACATGGTCTGTTGGTGTGTCACCAAAACCATTGAAACGATTCGCAGACGAAATCACATCGGAGTTCATTGCATTGTTTGAAAAGCAAGCCACGGCTGTGTTCGTTGCATCTGAGTTGAGAAAGCCTTTCGCAGATGAGTCACCGGCAAAGAAAAGATTTTGTGTAAACATGTTTGCATATGCATCAGTATCGTTTGGTTGCTCGGTGATTTCAATACCTGTGTCAGTATAGTTGTATATGGTATTTGCTGCACAGAAAGTTCCTCTTTGTTCGTTTGCACCACTTCCCTCTTGAGCGAGTGTCATTTGAATACCCATACTCAATCCAACACTGTCGGCAGTGTTTGGCATAATCACATTACCGACACAGGAAAACCCAAAGAATCGGCTACTGTTTTCAATACCCTTATTTCCTTTGATTAGATTATAACAGATATTTCCACCACGAAGATTTGAACCAAAAATCACTGCGGTGGTTGAAGCATAAGATGGGGCAGCAGCAGACACTTCACAGTTTATGATTGTGCAATCCTGCGTGTAGCGTAACGCTCCACGGTCTGCGGTGGTGTTTAGATTATGAATCTTGCAGTTTTCAATCACATTTGTCATACCTTGACTGAACACGCAGCCGTTGGTATCGCTTCTTGAATACTCAACATCAAAGTTGCGAAGAATCACTCCATCTGCGTTTGATTGCAGTCGAACTTGACCATTACCACTATGACCAATCTGAAACTTGCCGTTGTCGCCAATGGTTGTTTCGTAACCTTCAAGAATCGTTTTCTTTGTGGTGTCGGCAAAGGTGGCATTCAAGTCAATGGTTGCATTTACTCTAGATGATGTACGTTTGAAATACATGTGAACACCGGGACCGTTGGATTCAATATAAGACTCGGCTTCAGCAACAGATTGAAAAGCATTCGCTTCTGAACTTCCGTCATTATCTCCACTGGCTAAATCTGGGTTACAGTATCTTACGTCAAATGCCATTAGTCATCCCTCTCATAAGTCAAAAATCCCTGCATTCCTGTTATGCCCGGAAAAGAAATACCATCAACCTTCATGTAGATATAAGAATCTGCCGTGATGGCGGCACTTGCAATAGAGGTTGACTCCGCTCCGTGTGCTGCTGTTGCTGCATTGACTGTTGCGATGGTTCTCGCAGATGATGTGGGATTACTGAATGGTGTTGACGGATTAGCAGCCAAGAAAGAAACAGTTATGCCACCAGTTCTACCTGTTCTAACAGCCGCCTGTTTTGCCGTCGCAGTAAACGGAACGTAATGAAACGCTGCTAACTTATCGCCTTGTGAAATGCCGGATGATGCTTGAATCGTAAACACCGCCACCATTTCTGTCGGACCAGTATTACCAGTGGCTCCCGTTGCACCAGTGGCTCCAGTGGCTCCGGTGGCTCCCGTTGCTCCGGTGGCTCCAGTGGCTCCGGTGGCTCCCGTTGCTCCAGTGGCTCCCGTTGCTCCAGTGGCTCCAGTTGCTCCGGTGGCTCCTGTTGCACCAGTGGCTCCAGTCGCTCCGGTGGAACCATCAGAACCCGTGGTTCCTGTGGCTCCCGTGGTTCCTGTGGCTCCTGTAGATCCAGTTGAACCGTCAGACCCCGTTGTGCCTGTTGCACCACCTACAGTTAGTTTCTGCCAAAAGTTACCATTGTATATCAGCCGCCTTGATCCAATATCAAGCGTTTCACCAGCGGACGGATTGTCGGGGAAGGAGAATCCAACCCCAAAAACATTACTCATCTACTCTTTGCTTTCTTTCTTCTTGATTGTGCTTTCTTTGGACCCTTTGTCTTTTCTTTCACTTCTTCTTTCATTTTTTCTTGTTCAATCGCCATTCTTCCCTGCTCTTGTTCCGTGAGCCATTGGGCATACTGTCTAAAGTTTCCGACGATTCTCTCTTCATGCTCTTTCGTAAACTTTTTATCTTCGAGCAACTTGTTCGACGCATTGAGTCCCGCCAGCATATCACCTGCGTAGTACGCAACAGCGGCGAGTTCATCCCAACACATCCAATCATAAATGTCATGAGCAAGGAAAAGAATGTCACCCTCTGGATACGGAATCTTGACTGCTTGTTGTGCAAAAAGATAAGCAAGTCTTGGGTTATTGTTTTGTCTATGAATCCGAGAGAGTTGATAAAGAGGTTCAGCCCTTGTGGGTCTGAGATTCCACGCTTGCAGGAAGTTGTCTTGTGCTTCTTCCCACGGCTTATTTAGCAAACACTTGCAAATCGCCACGCGATAAACACAGTACCAAACTTCTTCGTCCCATCCACCCTTCGTTGCTCGTTTCTCATACCACTCCAAAGCCTTCTCAAAGTTTTGAGCGTCAAAGTAAGACTGTGCCGTGTAAAACATGTAGCGAAGATTGTCGGGTTCGTAGTTTGGGTTTTCAGGATTCTCCAAGCAATCAATCAAAGTCTCAGCGTCCTTCGTATACTTGGCTGCTTGATCTTCACCAAACTGGACAGTCCGATTACCCATCGTACGAGCATCGATATGGTAGTTGCCAGTGTGTCTCATCGTCACTGGCTGCTCGCCCTTGTCAGTTTTACCGTTACACTCAGCGTATTCGTGAAGGACACCAACGTACCGCCACCCGCTGCTAAGTTTGAAGATTTGATTTCTCCACCAGTTGAACTCACCGCGATGAATGTTTAGTGCATAACTGTCGGCGGTCATATCCTCGGGATATTTAAACTCACCAACGAGTCTATCATCAGCGTCAATCACCCACGCATAGTCAGCCCCATTCTTGGCAGCGTTTTCAAGTGACTGGGTTCTTGACTTACCGAAGCCAAGCCACTCCATTTCATGAACTTCTCCGGGGATGCCTTTTTCCTTAAAGAAAGTCTTGATGATTTCTTTTGTCTTGTCGGTTGAACCAGTATCGGTGATGTCGTATCTGTCAACGTACTTGTAGACAGACTCAAGACATGTAGTAATAATGTGTTCCTCATCTTTGACGATCATGCAAAGGGTTACAGTGGGTCGCTCGCTCATGGTAAAATCTCCTGTGGAAGTATTTAGTTGGCTTTTTTGATTGCTTCGATTGTTCGTTCAGCAAGGGGTCGTGCAAGGTCTTGAGCCAACTCAAGATTTTTTTGCATGATAGGAAGTCGGGTTTCATAATCTTCTGGTGTCAGGGTTTGAACCACTTCGATCAAGTGTTCCAGATCCCGAATAATAATCATCCCCTCAGTATCGAAGTAGTCACTAACATTAGGGCAACCAAAATACAAAGGAACACTTTTTGACAAAATACAGTCGATCAGTTTCTCGGTCAGGTAGTTCGGGTGTCGTTGGTTTTCAATGATGATGGAAAACATTGAATCAAAGATTGGTTCTTTTTCATCCTCAATAAACTGATGTGAGTTTTTGCCCTCATTCAGTCTTGAAACCCATTCTTTACTATTTTCATAATCTGTAAAAACCGGAAATCTTGAACTATCAAAAAACCTAAAAGGAAGTGCAAAATCTATTTTATGATTTAGCACATTTTCTAAAAAACTCCAACGGAGGTTATAGCCATCAGCCTCAACGTTACCTTTTGATGTCATTGTAAATGATATTGATTTCTCTTTGTTGGTCGTTCTTGGATTTTTCAACCAAGTGGTCCCGTAAACAAACTTGCGAGCCTTGTCTGGGAAAGCAGTCAAAAGTTCCGGTCTTCTTGTCAAGAGAATATCAATGTTTTTAATCGTTTTTACAATGTCATCCACAGATGATTTTTGCATCACATCTGGTTCAAAGGCATCGATGAAAACCATTGTTGCACCGGGAGTTCTTTCCTTTGCGACTGAACAAGTGCGAATGTCATAGTCACTATGTAAATATTTACCCATGTATTCATCGGTAAAATCTAAACACCACTTGGCAGTTTTATTAAACGTAATCATCTTACCACTCCTTGATACATTTCCCGAACTCTGCGATCCTCAGAGTGTTTCGTTTCTTCGTTTGTTTTCGAACTAACGGATTCTTCGTGTAGTCTAATCAGTGTGTGGATATCCTTGTGTAAAATGGGCAAGTCATACTTCAAATAAAGACGCATGTACCACTCGATGTCCATAACCCACATAAAAGTATCATCAATGATTGGCAAATCTTTATGGTTTAGAATACTCATGCCACTGGGACATCCAACCGTGTTGTAAAGATAAATCTCTTGGTTCCACGTTGGCTCATGTGCGTTAAAAAGTTTTCCCTTTTGTTCGGGAACTTCACTGCAATGCACAAATCCAGTAAAAGCCCAATGATGGTTTGGGTTTTCGTCGTGGATATGAATGTAAGTTTCAAGTGTGTCTGATCGGAACATGCGATCATCAACAAACAAAGGCTTGAGGATTTCACCCGTTGCAAGTTTCATTGCATTATTCACATTGTTGGCGGCACGACGAGGACCGTCGAAGCGATGATACTTGATGTCAACTCTGTCGCTGTAATACTCACACCGCTTTTCAATCAGGTCATCCGTGCTTTGGTCTGACACAACTAAGTCAAAGTCATCAGTCGTTTGGTTGAGGATCGCTTCAAACTGCTGATCAAAGTAAGTCAGACCGTTGCCTCCCATTTCATGCGTTGGCATGACGATTGATATTTTCTTTTGAACATCGTATGTCATTTTACACTCCGTAACTATTGATCACGTTCGCAACATGCTGTCGATCATTATTACTTACCCACCAACCACACGGAATATTCATCAAGCCAGAATCAAACTTTTCAAGACCGGGAAGGTCTGCTGAAAACTTTTCAAACACGCTGTACCGAAGATTGTTTACATGTGCGTTATCAGTTGCAACACCATTTTCGTTTAGGTGCTTTCTGAACTTTGCCTTGTCATCGACAAGAACGCTAAACAACCATGCGGATGATGTACGATCCTCTTTACACTTAATAACCTCAACTTTTGGATTATCAATATACCGCGTCAGATAGTCGGCATTTTCCATGTGTCGATCAATCAACAAATCAATCGTCTCAAGTTGACGCAGACCAATCGCAGCGTTGACATTGTTCATGTGAAACTTGTAGCCACATTCAGCGATGTCTTGCTCCCAACGAGACGCACACTTGAACTGTCGATCTAAACCAAACCACCTTAGTTTTCTGATCCTCGTTGCATCCTCCTCACTCTTGCACACAATCGCACCACCATCAATCGTGGTAAGGTGCTTCACGGCTTGGAAGGAATAGCAAACGTAATCTCCGTGGTTTCCGATCAGTTTGCCCTTGTAAGTTGAACGTAGGGCGTGTGCAGCATCCTCAACAACTTTCAAATCATACTCGTTTGCAAGGGACATGATCTCATCCATGTCGCAGGGTTGTCCACCCCAATGCACCGCAATGATACCCTTCGTGCGATCTGTGATTTTTTCCTCAATGCTTTTCGGATCAATGTTTCCTGTTGTTGGATCAATGTCCGCAAACACAAGAGTTGCACCTGTGTGGTAAAAAGGTTCATTGGTTGCCATGCAAGTCATTGCCGTGGTAATGACCTCATCACCCTCTTTCAAATCCATCATGTGTGCCGCAAGGTGCAATGCACTTGTGCAAGAGTTTACTAGACAAACATTAGGATTGCCGATGTATTCTCCGATTGCTTTTTCAAACTTGTCGGAGTATTCACCCTCCGTCACAAAGCCTGTTGAAAACACCTGCTGTAAAGTTTCACCGATGTCCGTAGGACAGTGAACTTTCATCAAAGGAATCATCGAATCTCACCTCCAAAGTTTTCGCGTGAGTTTCGATATACATCTTCGACGTATTCATATGTTCTCTTGATGCCCTCCGTGAACGGAGTCTTTGGCTCATTGTCAAATGCCTTGATGACTTTACTGATATCAGCCTTACGACGATTTGGTTCATCCTTGGGGTAGAACGATGGGTGTTCGATAACTCTCAGATTGTCCCTGTTTGCACCGAGGATGTCGTAGGCAGTTTCACACACCTCAAGAGCCGACATCTCATCATAGTTACTACCGACATTGAAGACTTCACCATTCTCATCAGAAAGCAAAGCCTTGATCATCAGAAGAATAGCATCTGCGACATAGCAGTAAGTTCGTGTTTGGTTGCCCGTTCCATACACAGACATGATGTCGTTTTCGACAACACTCTTGCAAAGGTTTGCCATCATGCGTCCATCATCAAGTCTCATGTACGGTCCATACAAGTTGAATGGACGAATGATCTTCACAGGCAGATCACGCTCTTGGTGAAAGATGTCACTCAAAGTTTCAATCACCAACTTACCAACATCGTAGCAACTTCGGCTACCCATCGTTGGGATTTGTCCGGTATAAGTTTCCGGTGTTGGAATATGCTCCGCTGGTGGATCACCGTAAACTTCGCTGGAGGAGAAAACAAGGACTGACTCCGCATTTTCTCGCAAGGCTCTTTCGAAAACATTTACTGTCCCCGTGTAAGAAACGTCAATCGTTTTGAAGGGTTGCTTTTTGTACCACTTTGGTGAAGCGATGCCTGCACTGTTGATGTAGAAGTCAAATGGTCCGATGTCCATGTCTTGAAAATCTGGATTTGTGATGTCAAGATCTTCAACGTCAACGGCAAACACGCTACATTTATCTGCACTGTTTACGAAAACAGAGTCGTTCAAATGATCAAAAAATGATCGAAACCAGCGACCGAGAAAACCGCTGGCTCCTGAAATGAAAATACTCTTACCTTTGAATCTATTGATCTCGCGGGTGGAAAGCGACGAACAGATCTTTTTCAGATCACTCTTGATTACATTCATGATATTACTCCATTACGAATCAGTTCTTACATAAAAGGCATCGCCCCAACCACAGCGAGTATCGATGCCCGTTTCCATTTTAAACCCATTCTCTTTCAAGAATGCGTCAACCTCTTGGTATTTAGCACACCCAGAATACATCTCCGCGAAGTTAATCTCGGTCACAATCCACTTGATGTTTTTCAAGGTTTCAATCGCACCCTTAAACACATGCATTTCATAACCCTGAACATCAATGTTCATAAAGTTGTATTCTGACAGATCGTGTTCTTTGCTATAGTCATCAAGAGTGATTTGTTCAACCTCTACGGTATCTTCAAACTTGATGCCGGGATAAACTTGTTCATGTACGTTTGGCTTCAACAATGAGTTTGACATTCCGGTGTTAACGGTTTCGCAATACATTGTTTTAGAAACACCACTTTCATCGCCGAGTGCTTTATTCACACAAACTGTGTTTGGCTTATCACCGACAGCGACTACGAGTTTTTCATAAGTTTGTGGGTGACACTCAAAATACAAAACGTTGCTTGCACCAAGTTCCTCATAAAAATCATGCTCTTGTCCAAAGTGTGCGCCGATATGAACCACACCCTTTAGATTTTTACCGACAACTTTACGAATAACATTTTCATCAACGAGAAACTCAGACATAATCAGTATCTCCATACATTAGTTAGTTTCCAAGAATCAAAGTCTTGGTCTTCTCCAGAACCATCACGATTAAGAAGACGCGGAGTATAGGAGTGACATTGTTCAATCATTTCTTTGGTCATCGTCTTAATAAGTTGTAGGCATGATACCACAAAGTCTGGTGCAATCAAGCACTGTCTTTGATATAGGTGCTTTTCTGTGTCGCCAGTAAGAACGGGATATGTAATCTTGCTTATGATTTGACCGTTGTCGTAATCGTCACCGACCAAGTGAAACGTTAAGCCTTGCTCATCTTGATCTTCGTTCAGAGTGTGGCGAAGAATATCTCTACCGCCATAGTCAGGGAGAAGACCCGTATGAAGATTAAACGTTCTACCGTCAACGGGTAGTTTCCTATCGTATTGAACCGAGATCGCAATGTCGTAAGGTGTTGTGCCATCATACACCGGCACATTAATATTGCCACCGGGAATCGTTGGCTTGCTTTTACACGGAACGTAACCAACCACTTCCCGCGTTCTTTTTACTTTGCTGATGACCAGTTCTGTAAGGTACGTTGATCCGTAGAACAAGATCCTATTTGCTTTCATAAAGTAATCCAATCTTCACAGTAAACATCTTTCCAGTCTTTCGGACCACTTGGACCGAACCATTCTTTGGGAGCAACGGTCTTACCACCACCTAACCATGCTCCCCACCAACTGAAACTGCTGTTTGCGATTATATGCCCATTGCAAAGAGACATCAAGCATAAATCTGTGAAGTGGTCATAACTCATGAATACTGGCTCTGGATGATTGTTGTTAAGCCAAGTCATGGTTTCCTTGCACCATTCAATGTCATCAGAAAACACAACTGGGCGATATCCCTCAAACTCTAACATTGCATCTTGGTAATACTTTTGGCTTTGATTTTTGTGTGTATCCGAAAGTTGAGGATTTAGATAGTCTCCCCGCCTTACATGTAGGGATACTAAAACACCCTCGGGTAAAATGTCACACGCTTTCTTTCTGATTTCATCTTTAAAGTCAAACTCCTGTCGAATGAAATCGCTATGATCACCGAAGTTCTTTTCACTTTGAAAATAGCCAACAACATCAATATTTCCTTGATCTGTCGGAAGTGTAAAGAGGTCACCAGTGTATGCAAAGTCTCGCTCAGAGTAGACAGCGGCAGGTTGCAAAACACCATCTGCGGCGAATCCAAGTTCAAAACAATCTTGCAACTGGCTAGACGAAAGATTGACGGTTGCAGTCATTCCCAACTCCTTTGCAG
>VMHT01170400.1_pt1 | contig 14522 bp, 20 predicted proteins | sample 4693611 | NCBI WGS metagenome assembly VMHT01 (sample SAMN12280063, study PRJNA550983) | marine metagenome | isolation source: seawater sampled from same location over 5 years 0.02-0.2 micron viral filtrate | place: USA: collected off the coast of southern California halfway between the port... ... | reverse complement strand
GCTCTTCCGATCTGGGGAGATAGCCCTGAAGAGCTGGTTGAAATAGACTCAATCGTGGGGGAATTGTCCACACGGCAGACAAATAAGGCCGCGCACGACGATCTGATAGAGTTTTGCAAGCGGATGCAGCCAGATTACAAAGTTGGTAGGCATCATCGCATACTTGCAAACATGTTGATGGACGTTGAACGTGGGCCGACAGCTAAGGAAGGTAAGGACAGGGTGTGCGTAAACATACCCCCGCGTCATGGTAAGTCGCAGCTCGTGTCGATATTTTACCCCGCTTGGTTTTTAGGGCGGAATCCTGATAAGAAAGTAATGATGGTGTCACACACCACAGACTTGGCGGTGGATTTTGGGCGTAAAGTCCGTAATTTGATCGCCTTAGACGACTATAAGTCCATATTCCCAGAGGTTTCTCTTGCGGTGGACAGTAAATCAGCGGGGAGATGGAATACAAACTTTGGAGGAGAGTATTTTGCGTGTGGTATTGGTTCTGCTTTGGCTGGGCGTGGCGCTGACCTATTGCTGGTCGACGACCCACACTCTGAACAAGATGTTATCAACGGGAACTTTTCTGTCTTTGAAAAGGCTTACGAATGGTTTACCTTCGGTGCCCGAACAAGGCTAATGCCCGGCGGGCGTGTAGCTATCGTGCAGACTAGATGGCATATGGACGACCTGACAGGGCGTGTAACTAACGATATGGTCAAGAATGAGATGGCCGATCAGTACGAAATCGTTGAGTTTCCTGCGATTTTAGACTCTGAAGACAAAGATGGTAAGCCAATACAGAAACCTTTGTGGCCAGAGTTCTTTGATCTAGCTGCATTGGAAAGAACTAAGGCTTCGATGCCTGCGTTCCAGTGGAATTCGCAGTATCAACAACAGCCCACAGCCGAAGAAGCGTCGATTGTTAAGCGTGAATGGTGGAATATTTGGGAGAATGACACTCTTCCGCCAGTAGAATACGTGATTATGTCCCTAGATGCCGCCGCAGAGAAGCATAATAGGGCCGATTACACCGCTTTGACCACTTGGGGCGTGTTTTTTCACGAAGAATCAGGCTCACACAACATTATTTTACTTGACAGCACGAAAGAACGGCTTGAATTTCCTGAATTAAAGGAGCTGGCTATGGAACAGTACAGGTACTGGGAGCCAGATGCGTTCATTGTGGAGAAGAAAAGTTCTGGTGTTGCACTTTATCAAGAGATGAGACGTATGGGACTGCCCGTCACCGAGTATACACCCCACCGGGGGACTGGTGATAAGCTGGCAAGGCTCAATTCTGTATCAGATATTATATCTTCAGGCATGGTCTGGGTTCCCGCGACGCGCTGGGCAGACGAGCTTGTAGAAGAAGTGGCTGGGTTTCCGTTCATGTCGAACGATGACTTGGTCGATAGTACGGTTATGGCTCTCCTAAGATTCCGTCAGGGTGGATTTATCCGCTTACCTACGGATATGGAAGACGATGATTCGTATTTACATCGTAAGGCGGCATATTATTGATGGGGATGACATACATGTACATGTGTAGTATGGCTATCTACAGGACGTTGGTAGCGTCCGTGGGGACACTGCGCATCGGCTCTCCCTCGTTCGTTGTGTCCCCACCCTACGAAGATATCTTTCTATTTAGGTACTATATCTGCTATAGTGCCATTAAACGCACAGAGTGAGGCAAAAACATGGCAGTCGAAAAACCTATGGAACCTAGTGATATCCTTGAAGCAACCGAGGATGGATTAGCCCCTGATCTAACGGTCGTAGTAGAAGACCCCGAGGCTGTTGAGGTCGAAATGGACGATGGGTCAGTTGTAATTGAGTTTGGTGACACTCCTGAAATGGATGGGGATGTCTCACATGACTCTAACCTCGCCGAATACATTGAAGATGCCGACCTCGAGGAAATAGCAAACGAACTAATAGAACATTTTTCATCCGATCGGGAGTCTCGTGGTGAATGGGCTAGTGCCTATATTAAGGGTATGGACCTTTTAGGGATGAAAGTGGAGGAGCGTACAGAGCCGTGGAACGGCGCTTCCGGAGTTTACCACCCTATGATGACTGAAGCAGTAGTTAAATTCCAAGCCCAAGCGATGAGCGAACTTATGCCTGCATCAGGCCCAGTACGTAGTAAGATTATGGGTAAACTAACAACTGAGAAGTTTGAGCAGGCACAGCGTGTCGAGACCGAGCTTAACTACCTCATAACTGAGAAAATGCCTGATTATCGTGACGAAATGGAGCAAATGCTGTTTAAATTGCCTATGGCGGGCTCCGCGTTTAAGAAAATATACTTCGATCCGCTTACAGAACGTCCAGTATCCCAGTTTGTACCTGCAGAAGACCTCGTAGTCGCTTACGGCGCGTCTAACCTACGTACAGCCCCGCGGTTTACACACGTTATGAAGAAGACACCAGAAGAAGTACTCAAGCTACAGGTAAACGGGTTCTACCGGGACATAGAGCTACCTGCAGCTACTAGAGATGTTACTGACATTGAAGAGAAGTATAACGAGTTAGAAGGTTCGGAACCTACTTTTTCTGATGATCCACGGCACACTATACTAGAAATGCACGTAGATTTGGACTTACCTGAGCCTTTTGATGATATAGACGGTGTTGCACTACCTTACGTAGTTACAGTTGATAAATCGTCTAGCATAGTCTTAGCTATCCGCCGAAATTGGTACGAAGACGACAGCAAACGTGAGAAGCGTATGCACGTCGTACACTACCCATATTTGCCCGGTATGGGCTTCTACGGCACAGGGCTTATACATACGCTCGGTGGGCTTACTAAGTCTGCCACGTCCATCATGCGTCAACTCATTGACGCTGGTACGCTGTCTAACCTCCCAGCTGGCTTTAAAGCCCGGGGCATGCGAATCACCGGCGACAACACTCCCATCATGCCGGGTGAGTTTAGAGATGTGGATGTACCTGCTGGCGCGATTAAAGAAAATATCGTACCGCTACCGTACAAAGAACCATCGAGCGTACTTTACAGCCTTCTAGGGAACGTCGTAGACGAGGGAAGACGTATTGGAGCTGTAGGTGACATACAAGTGGGCGACATTAACGCTCAAGCCCCTGTAGGCACGACTCTGGCGCTTATGGAGCGTTCTATGCAGGTTATGTCAGGTATTCAGGCTCGTTTACATGCAGCTATGAAACAAGAGCTACGTATCCTAGCTAGCATCGTACATGACTACATGCCTGCTGAATATGCGTACGAAATGGATGAACCCGCAGACCGTATATCTGACTTTGATGGTCGAGTAGACGTTATCCCAGTGTCTGACCCTAACGCAGCTACAATGGCACAGCGTATAATGCAGTACCAAGCAGCCCTACAGTTAGCTCAACAAGCACCTCAAATGTACGACATGGGCAAACTACATCGACAAATGTTAGAGGTTCTAGGCATCAAGGATGCTGAGGACATCATTAAACTACCTGATGATATCAAACCTGCTGATCCAGTAACGGAGAATATGGCTATCCTTAAACAAGAGCCAGTCAAACCTTTCGCTTACCAAGACCACGAAGCGCATATCCAGACGCATATGATGGCGATGCAAGACCCTAAGATCATGCAGATTGTAGGGCAGTCACCGTTCGCAAGTGCTATTCAGTCCGCTATGATGTCTCATATTACTGAGCACGTAGCTCTGCAGTATCGTGTAGAGATACAGAAACAGTTAGGTGTAGAATTACCAGACCCAGAGGCACCGCTACCAGAAGATGTAGAACTTCAGGTTTCACGTTTAGCTGCACAAGCCGCGGATAAGTTATTCAAGAAAGACCAAGCCGAGGCAGCTGCAGAAAAAGCAGCGGCGCAGCAAGCTGATCCACTTACTCAAATACAGCAACGCGAGTTGATGATTAAAGAAACTGAGCTGAAGCACAAAATTGAGATGGACAAGATGAAGGTAAACATTGATGCTCTAGCTAAACAAGAGAACGCTAGGCTACAACAAGCGCGTATCGACTCTGAGGAAGAGAAAGAAGCTGCACGTATAGGCGTTAAGGTAGCCGAGCTTGAAACAGACCAGAAAGAATCCGCGGCGCGTCTAGCCTTGGATATTGCGGAGAAAGTAAATCTAGATGGCTGATACTGTATTTCACCATGTACTAACCCGACTTGAAGAAAGTCGCACGTCTATCGCCGAACATTTAGCAAATGGCGGCGCAAAAGATCAAGAAACCTATTGGAAGCTAGTAGGAAAGTATGAAGCATTAACTATTATACGTAATGATGTAAAAGATATTGAACAAAGGTATATTGAAGATTAGATATCTTACGTGTAGATATATGACATAACGTGGAATAATCCACGCAAAGGGCGCTGTGAGCCTTTAATCACTGCAGGAGACTAAAATGTACGCTACCGACAAAGTAGATGACGAGCAGACATTGGCGAAGTTGCCAGAACCGAAAGGTTATAAACTGCTTATCGCAATCCCAGAACTTGAGGGCAAGACAGAGGGCGGTGTTTATATGCCGGATTCTCTAACCAAAATGGAAGAAACCGCGACCATTATTGGCTATGTCATCAGTATAGGTGAAGAAGCCTATACAGATAAAGAGCGGTTCCCGAATGGACCTTGGTGCGAAAAAGGTGATTTTATCATCTTCCGTTCGTATTCAGGTACACGTTTTAAATTACACAACAAAGAGTTCCGTATTATCAACGACGATACTGTTGAAGCGGTAGTCGAAGACCCACGGGGGTATAGTAGAGCATGAGTGAAGAAGTAGAAAAAATCGTTGAAGAGGACGTAATTGAAGCTGGAGCGTTAGAAGTAGACGTTGAAGGCGAAGATGATTTCGAAGTTGAAATAGCTGACGATACTCCTGAAGAGGACAAAGGTCGTCCACGTCGGGCATCTGATGCTGAAGCAGATATCCCAGAAGACGAGGAACTTGAAAAACACAGCGACTCGGTACAAAAACGTATCAAGAAGCTAAAGTTCGAGTACCACGAAGAACGTCGTCGTAAGGAAGAAGCCGAGCGAGAACGTGAAGCGGCAGTTCAGTATGCAGAATCGCAGAAGAACGAAGCTGAACGCCTCCGTAAAAACCTTTCTGAAGGTGAAGGTGTATTGGTTAATGAAGCCAAGGCACGAGTAGCATCAGAACTTAACAGCGCGAAACGAGCTTATAAAGAGGCTTATGAGGCTGGGGATACTGATGCTGTGCTAGAAGCGCAGATGTCATTGTCTAAGCTACAACTTGAAGCTGATCGTGTAGAAAACTGGAAACCAGCAGAGAAGGTTGTACAAGACCAGTCTCGAGCTCCAGCACCACAAGCAGCGCCTCGTGTTCCTGTACCAGATCGTAAAGCACAGGAATGGGTAGCTGAGAACGATTGGTTCCAGAAAGACACGGGTATGACAAGGTACGCTATGCTCATACACGAAGAACTATTAGAGACAGGCGTTGATTCTACGTCCGATGTGTACTATAGTAAGATAAACGAGGCCATGCGGTCTCGATACCCAGATCGCTTTGCGGACGTGGAACCAGAGGTTCGACAACCACAACGTAAAGCTGGCTCCGTGGTGGCCCCGGGTGGTAGAAGTACCGCCGCATCACGCAATAAAGTTGTCATCACCTCATCTGAGGCCGCAATCGCCAAGCGCCTTGGATTATCTAATAAAGAATATGCGGCGCAAAAGCTAAAGGATATGCAAAATGGCTGATAGAAAACCTCGTACAACTGAAACCCGCGAAGCGGAAGAACGTCGTAAACCTTGGAAGCGCTCGTCAATGCTACCTACCCCCGAACCACGAGACGGACTTTCGTTCCGCTGGATTCGCACAGCTACATTGGGTAATGCAGATATGACAAATGTTTCTGGGAGATTTCGTGATGGCTATGTGCCCGTAAAGGCAGTGGATTATCCTGAGCTACACATCATGTCAGATATTGATTCTCGTTTTAAAGACAATATCGAAGTTGGTGGGTTATTGCTTTGCGCTATCCCGACCGAACTAAGGGACGATCGTATCCATGGTCAACTTGAGTCTGCACAAAATCAGGCTGAAGCTGTCGATAGAAACTACATGCGTGAGTCTGACCCGCGGATGCCTATGCTTAAACCTGAGCGTAGTTCGCGGTAACTATATGGTAAGGGGCAATGAGGCTCTTTACTTCAAAAGTAAATAAATCTGGAGGAAGAGCATCATGGCTACTACAGCTGCTCCCTATGGTCTAAAGCCGGTAAAACGTGCCGACGGAATGGCCTACGCTGGGGCGACATCCCAGTTTCTGATCGACCCCGCTGGAGAGGCAACAAACCTTTTCTACGGCCAAGTCGTTCATATCGGTGCTGATGGTTACATCGCACTATCAACCGCAACAGGTGCCGACGGTACTACAAACGCATTACCAACAGGAACAACTCTAACGGGTTCTCTTGGTGTGTTTGTGGGTTGTGAGTACGTAAATGACCTTGGTCAGACCGTACACTCGCAATACTACCCAGCGGGCGCTCTTAACGCAAAAGCGTTAGTTGTAGACGATCCAAACGTACTATTCCAAGTACAAGCAGATGGCGCTATGGACCAATCTGACATAGGTGCGAACACTTTCTTCGCAGCTGCTCAGTCTACGTCTACTGGCAACACTTCTACTGGTAACTCTACAAGTGCTGTCGACGCGACAACAAAGACTACTACCGCCGCCTTCCGTATCGTGGCCGCTGTATCACCTATTGGTGATGCGTTCCCTGATCTTTTGGTTAAACTCAACCCCGGCTACAGCAGCATGACTAACGCTGTTGGCTTGTAAGGAGGGATAACACATGGCTATTTCACGCGCACAGGCGCTTAAAGAGCTCTTACCCGGACTTAATGCCTTATTTGGACTTGAGTACGGTAAATACGAAAACGAACATGCAGACATCTATGAGACAGAAAATTCAGAGCGCAGCTTTGAAGAAGAAGTTAAATTGTCTGGTTTCGGTGCAGCACCAACAAAAGCTGAAGGTTCATCTATTGCGTACGATAATGCGCAAGAGGCGTTCACAGCTCGCTACACACACGAAACCATCGCTATGGGTTTCGCCATCACTGAAGAAGCGATGGAAGATAACTTGTACGATTCTTTGTCTTCACGTTACACAAAAGCTTTAGCTCGCGCTATGGCTTACACTAAGCAGGTTAAAGCTGCTTCATTGCTCAACACGGGCTTTGACACTTTCCAATCTGGTGATGGTGTAACATTGTTCAGTACTGCACATCCAACAGTTGGTGGCGGCACAAACTCTAACCGTCCAGCGGTTAGTGCTGACCTTAACGAGACTTCTCTTGAACAAGCGATTATCGACATCGCAGCGTACACAGACGAACGTGGCTTACTTATCGCAGCTCGCGCTAAAAAGCTAATCATCCCGTCTGCTCTACAGTTCGTAGCGACTCGTTTGTTGGAAACAACTCTACGTGTAGGTACAGCTGATAACGATATTAACGCTATCAGTTCAAACGGTGCAGTTCCTGAAGGATATGGCGTAAACCACTATCTTACAGACGCTGACGCTTGGTTCCTGACTACAGACATCCCTAACGGCATGAAGCATTTCGTACGTTCTGCGATGGCTACAGGAATGGATGGAGACTTCGACACTGGAAACGTGCGCTACAAAGCGCGTGAGCGTTACAGCTTCGGTGTTTCTGACCCATTAGGTATCTACGGATCACAAGGCGCGTAAGCTCCTAATACTTAAATTTAGAAGGCTCCGCTTCGGTGGGGCTTTCTTTTTGTGTAAAGGTGTTGTATGATCCCGTTAACGGGTACAACATTAGCTTTGTAGACAGGTCTATATACCCACCTGACGTTGCATAGACTACAAGGCGAATCCTTATGCAAAGGGTACTAAAATGGCATCGACTACATTTTCAGGTCCAGTGACTTCAACTGCTGGCTTTATTGGCGACATCGTCGTCCCAACTTACACCGTAGCAAACGCACCTTCAGCTTCAGCCGCTGGCGCAGGTACTGTTGTATTTGTTTCAAATGGCGCAGCAGGTTCTGCGATATTGGCTTTCTCTGACGGAACAAACTGGAAGCGTTCTGACACAGGCGGCACAATAGCAGCATCATAAGGGGGTACCTAATGAGTAGATTTGCACCTCCATCCGAAGAAGAACTAGCAGCCCGAGGAATTGGTACTGTTAAAGTTCGCGCACGAAAAAAAGATGGCACTCTTCAAGCAGATGACCCTTCTACACCTGATGTAAATGAGGCGTGGGAAGAAAAACCTGTTAAGAAACGTGGCCGTCCTGCAAAGAAAAAGGACTAGATTATGGCTGGTCAAGAAGTACGAGCTTATAACTTTGCGGTAGGCGATAGCGCCGCACTTGTAGGCCCATCACGCGGTAGACTGCAGGGGGTTCTAGTGAACGCCGCATCTGCAGCTGCTTTTACTATTCGTAGTGGGTCAGCTACTGGCCCTATTATATTACAGCTAACTCTACCTGTTGGTTGGAACGACGTATATATTCCAAATGACGGTATTTTAGCTGATAACGGTTGTTTTGTTTCTGCCTTCACAGGTTCAGGAAACAAAATGACATTGCTTATAGAGTAATATGGCTGCTAAGAAAAAAGGTACAATGAAAGGTCACACCATAAAAGGTGGTCAAAAACGCCCAACTAAATCTGGCGCGGGGATGACTAAAAAAGGTGTGGCCAAATATCGCCGGGATAACCCCGGCTCTAAACTAAAGACCGCCGTTACTGGTAAGGTTAAAAAAGGAAGTGCGGCGGCTAAACGACGTAAATCCTATTGTGCACGTTCTGCGGGACAGATGAAACAGTTCCCTAAAGCGGCCAAGAACCCTAACAGTAGATTGCGGCAAGCTAGAAAAAGGTGGAAATGTTGACATGATGGGACGTAGTTCTATGGGGAGCCAACTCTCCGGTGATCGAGTTAGAAAGATGGGCAAAGGTGGACGCACCTGTCCGTCGTGTGGCAAAGCTAACTGCGGATGCAACTACGGCGGTAGAGTTACTAAGATGGCCCCCGGAGGCAAAGTAACCCGCGGTGATGGCTGCTGTAGCAGAGGTAAAACTAAAGGGGTGATGCGCTAATGCCTGCTACACGAGGCACAAAAGCTATACCTCGTAGACCTGTAGCGGCTATGGCTAAGGGTGGTAAGGCCAAGAGTCGTGTGAACGAGGCTGGTAATTACACTAAACCCACAATGCGCAAGGCATTGTTCAACAAGATTAAAGCTGGTGGTAAAGGTGGTAAACCCGGACAATGGTCTGCACGTAAAGCTCAGATGCTTGCAAAACAGTATAAAGCTAAAGGTGGGGGCTACAAGAAGTGAAGAAGCCACAGAAAAGCCTGAAGGCTTGGACTAAGCAGAAATGGCGTACAAAGTCTGGTAAGCCGTCGACGCAAGGGAAAAAGGCTACAGGTGAGCGGTATCTACCCGCTAAAGCTATAAAGGCTTTGTCATCTAAAGAATACGCTGCTACTACCAAGGCTAAACGAGCGGCTACTAAAAAAGGTAAACAGGTTTCTAAACAACCTAAAAAGATAGCCAAGAAGACGGCAAAGTATAGAAAGACTTAGATCATGGCAGTTGTTGTACCAGAGCTAAATGAATTATTTGAAGAGGCGTACGAACGTGCGGGACTTGAAATGCGTTCGGGGTATGACTTAAAAACCGCCCGTCGCAGCCTTAATATTATGACGCTAGAGTGGCAAAACCGAGGTTTGAACCTATTTACCATAGAGGCTGGAACCCTACCTCTTGTTGCGGGTACAGCGACTTATACATTGCCTTCTGATACTATTGACCTAATTGAACATCAACTTCGCACTGACGAAGGCACGGCGCAACAACTTGATTCGTATATTCAACGTATGAGTGTTTCTACATACTCACAGCAAGGGAATAAGAATACACAAGGGCGCCCATCTCAAATATACGTACAGCGCAATGCTACAGACGTGCAAGTTACTCTTTGGCCTGTACCGAATGATGCTACGACATATAAGTTGGCTTACTACCGCCTTAAAGGTATAGATGGGCTGGCAAGCGGTGTTGGAGGGGCTACTACTTCTATACCCCCTCGTTTTATTCCTGCTCTTGTGTCTGGTTTGGCATACTATGTCGCTATGAAAAAACCCGAAGTCGCAGAAAGAGTTGGCCCTTTAAAACAAGAGTACGAAGAGCAATTCCTTAGAGCTGCAGATCAAGATCAAGATAGGTCTACCCTTCGTATAGTGCCGTTTAGAGGAGCTATGTAATGCCCGGTTACGCTAGTGGTAAACACGCATACGGTATATGTGACCGGACTGGGTTTCGCTACAAGCTGGAAGACCTTATATATGAGGTTCAACATGGAGTACGTACAGGGCTACGTGTGGGCAAGGATGTGTTTGATCCTGATCAACCACAGAACTTTCTTGGGGATGTTAACACAGCAGACCCGCAATCTTTACTTAACCCACGCCCAGATGTTAATCCGGGAAGAGGTTTATTTGGCTGGAATCCTATTTGGAACCCGGCTCAATATATGGTAGGCTCTGTAGGAAGCGTTACCATAGCAACAACAGATGGAGACTAATATGCAGACCCCTAAACTTAGACCAAAAAACTTAAAAAAGAAAAAGAAGAAGGGTGGCGCACCTGCCAACTCTCCAACACCTAAACCTCGTCCAAGAAACCTAGCTACTAAGAAGGAAAAGGATGCGTTGGATAGTGGTTTCCGTATTCAAGAAATGGAAGGCCGCGAAAGAGAAGTTATGAAAATGGCTTACGGCGGTAAAGTTAAGAAAATGGGCATGGGCGGCGGCATGGTCCGCAAATGCCGTGGTATGGGTAAGGCTACGCAAGGCGGTAACTATAGTAAGATGGGGTAAGTTCTGATGAACTACACAGAGCTGGTTGCAGCGATAAAAGATTATACACAGAATGAGGAGACGAGCTTCGTCTCTAACATTCCTACGTTCGTTAGGCAGTCAGAAGAACGCCTTAACCGATCTATTATGGTGCCTGAACTACGTAAAAATGCTACAGCACTTACTACTAATGGTAATATATATTTATCGCGGCCAGAAGATTTCATCTCTGTGTTTTCTTTGTCTGTCGTAGATTCGTCTGGGGATTATTCGTTCCTTATAGACAAAGACGTTAACTTTATTCGTGAAGCCTACCCTTCAACAAGCACTTCTGGACTACCTAAGTACTACGCACAGTTTGACGGGGATTATGAAGGAGAGCAAGGTAACTTTATTCTTGGCCCAACACCTGACAATAACTACACAGTAGAATTACACTACTATTACGACCCAGCTTCAATCGTTACCGCAGGAACATCTTGGTATGGCGATAACGCCGAATCTGCCCTGCTTTATGGTTCTTTGATTGAGGCATACACATACATGAAGGGTGAGACCGACCTCATCCAATTATATACTACTCGTTACGACGAAGCTCTTGGACAGCTTACCGGGGTTCAAATACGTAGCTCGACAGACGAGTACAGAGATGGGAGACTTTGATGCAAGTTGAAATGGATTTTGGCTTTGACGCCATAAAAGTACACACCGCTAACAAAGGGGGGCATAGTCCTGATTCTGTAGCGGAAATGTGTGTAGACAAGCTAATGAGCGTGTCTGCTTCGGCCCCGCCCGAGATACGAATGCAAGCAGAGGCGTACAAATCGCAGATGTTGCAAATTATCGCGCATTATATTAAAGTAGCGGTCAAGGAAGATCGCGCAACAACATGCGTAAAACTACAAGAGGCTGGGTTTCCTGACCTCGCAACCCAACTTAGGAGACTTTAAATGGCCTTTTCAGGTAACTTCATGTGTACATCGTTCAAGAAAGAACTTCTTCAAGGTAAACACAACTTCACTGCCTCTTCAGGCAATGCGTTCAAACTTGCTCTATATACAAATAGCGCATCTTTCACCCAAGCGACTACCGCATACACTTCTAGTAACGAAGTAAGTAACTCAGGTAGTTATTCTGCTGGAGGCGGCGCGCTTACAAATGTGACACCTACTTCTTCAGGTACGACAGCGTTGACAGACTTCGCTGATCTTGCGTTTACATCAGCTACAATTACGGCTCGTGGGGCGTTAATCTATAACAGCACAACTGCAGGTGATCCTACAGTTGCAGTTCTGGACTTTGGAGCAGACAAAACTTCTACAACTGGTACGTTTACTATCCAGTTCCCAGCAGCGGACGCTTCGAACGCTATTATTCGAATCGCTTAAAAATAAAGGGGTTGCCCTATGGCCTTAATCGTCGCCGATCGCGTACAAGAAACTACTAACTCTACGGGTACAGGGGCTTACACTCTGGGAGGTGCGGTACCGGGCTTCCAAACATTTGCTTCCGAGGTATCTAACGCTGACACTGTCTATTACTCGATAACGGATAATGTGGATTTCGAGGTTGGCCTTGGAACTTATGCGTCTAGTGGGGGGACTATTACCCGCACAACGGTGTTTACGTCTTCTAACTCCAATAGCGCTGTTAACTGGGGTGTAGGGACAAAGAATATATTTCTGACCTACCCTGCAGATAAGGCTGTAGTTGAGGATGCGAGTAATAATGTAACCATTGGCAACAACTTAGTTGTGGGCGGTACAGTTGACGGGCGTGACGTAGCCGCTGACGGAACTAAGTTAGACTTTGTTACGGTTACACAAGCGGTCAATCTTGACCAAATGGAGACTGATATTGCCGCACTTGAAAACGGTATGGTCTATAAAGGTGACTGGAACGCAGGTTCAGGTAGTTTCCCCGGTAGTGGCTCTGCCCAAACAGGCTGGTTCTATTACGTTTCAGGGGCGGGTACGGTTAATGGTATATCATTTGCAGTGGGAGACAACATTGTTGCTACTACAGATAATGCGTCTACTTCTACTTATGCGAGTAATTGGTCGAAACACGATCAGACAGATGCTGTCCAAGCCGTTGTAGGTTTAACTGGTTCTATCGCAAAAGGTTCTCTCTTATCCGCTTTAAATGTAGAAGACGGCGCAGACGTAACTGATACGGCTAATGTCACTTCTGCCGGAGCCTTGATGGATAGTGAGGTTACTAACCTTGCACAAGTTAAGGCTTTCAACTCTAGCGATTACGCAACCGCCGCTCAAGGCACAACCGCAAATAATGCTTTACCAAAAGCTGGCGGCACTATGTCCGGTAATATAGATGGCAACGGCAACAAGATGCTCTTCGCTAACATGTATTCAAACCTAGTTGACTTGCCAAGTGCTACTACTTATCACGGTATGTTTGCTCATGTCCATGCAACAGGAAAAGCCTACTTCGCACACTCTGGTGCGTGGGTTCCGTTAGCTAATGAATCAACCACCTTGGCACTAGCTGGTGGCACTATGACAGGCGATGTCCTGTATAATGATAACGTCAAAGCTAAGTTTGGTACTGGGTCTGACCTACAAATTTACCATGATGGGTCTAACTCTGAAATTATCAATAATACAGGCGTTTTAAACATAAGAAACAATGACATTCGACTTAAAACATCGGGAGATGAGACTTCACTTAGAGCCATAGCCAATGGTGCTGTGGAGTTAATGCACAACGGCTCTACAAAACTAGCTACAACATCAACAGGCGTCCAAGTTTCAGGGAACATATCTAATGCTACTGGCAACTTCACACTAGACGTTGCAGGAGAAATTAACCTTGATGCTGATGGCGATGGAACAATTCGCTTCAACGATAATGGCACTAACTTCGGAATGGTTTACGGCGCTAGTTCTAATTTTACATTAATAAGTAAAGTTCAAGACAAAGACATGATATTCCAAGGTAATGATGGCGGTTCAACCATCACAGCGCTCACCCTTGATATGTCAACAGGCGGCACAGCGTACTTTGCTGATGATGTAAGGCTTACTGATAACCACGCTATAAGGCTTGGTACTGATGGTGACATTGTTTTTTATCACGATAATTCTAATGGTTATCTTGAAAATAGCGCTGGCGACTTAACACTAGACGTTGCAGGTGACATAATTCTTGATGCTGATGGTGACGATATACAGCTAAAAGCAGGTGCATTTCATTTTGCAAGTATCACTAAACCTGCAAATAATGGAGTAGAGTTTAGGGCAATTGGTTCAGACAGAGATATGTTTTTTAAAGGTAACGATGGCGGTAGTGAAATAACAGCCCTCACCCTTGATATGTCTGATGGTGGTCGTGCTAACTTTAATAACGACATTAGTTTAAATGACGGAAGAGTTTTACGTTTAGGAGATGGTGATGATACTTCTATTTATAATGATGGTTCTCATTTTAATATTGTAAACACTACTACAAACCAAGACATAATTTTTAAAGGTAATGATGACGGTTCTAACATAACAGCCCTCACCCTTGATATGTCTGATGCTGGTACTGCAATATTTAACCACGATGCACAATTCCCTGATGGCGCACAAGTTAGATTAGGTGCTGATAATGACTTAAAGTTACATTTAAGTGGAACAACAGCT
>VMHT01107210.1_pt1 | contig 14523 bp, 23 predicted proteins | sample 4693611 | NCBI WGS metagenome assembly VMHT01 (sample SAMN12280063, study PRJNA550983) | marine metagenome | isolation source: seawater sampled from same location over 5 years 0.02-0.2 micron viral filtrate | place: USA: collected off the coast of southern California halfway between the port... ... | reverse complement strand
TAGCGAACATAAGCCAAAACTTTTAGACCAATGCTTGAAACAACGTGACTATTCTGTATTATCAATTAATTAATATGTCTAAATTAGAACTTAAAAAATTGATTGCACGGAAATTTAAAAACCAAACCGAAGCAAGTAAGTCGCTTGGTGTGAGCCGTATGACTATTAATAATTGGTTGTCAGGTCGTACTAAACCCGCGCCTTACTTGGTTCAATTACTTAAAAAGGTTAAATAATGATAACTTGTGATTTTTATTTAAACAATCGTATTAAAACTATTACAGGCGCAAGTATGAGAACTTGTTGGAATACTTTTAAAAAAGATTTTGGCGAAGCTATGTCTGAACTTTGTAAAGTAAAAGTTTATTATGAAAGCGGTACTGAAAGCCACTATTCGCCTGAAAATTTTAAAGCTTTACTTTAAATACAAAAAACCCCCCGTAGCATAATCGCTACGAGGGGTTTCGTTTAACTACTAGGTAAAATAGTTTTTATTCTTTAAAATCTCTCATTAATAATTTTATATTTAATTTCTTTTGTAATTTTGTTGTAGTTCTACTTATAGCACTACCTTTTGTATTTCTTTTATAACCGTCTGTTTTAGAAACATAATCTTTATGTCTAAACGTCTTAGTCTTTACATCTATTAATTCTATATTGCCGTCTTTATCTAACGTTATTAAATCACACGGCGATTGGGGGTCTATACTTGTAAATACCCACTTACCCTCTTTTATTTTCTCTATGCAAGTTAGGTATTCGCCAATAACACCCTTTTGATTTTTCTTCATTGGAAAGTGTGTATTTTTCCGTCAAAAGCGTCTTTCATACTATTAGACAATTCTCTAACACTACAAATTTTACAAATTTTCTTTAATTTTGTACTAGCTTTTTTCTTACACCTTTTGCAATAAACAACTTTAAAATCGTCAACTAGATAAATCACTTTTTCTTAAACGCTGATACGCCTTTAATTCCTAGTACACTTGAATAGCCACCAATAATTAAACCTTGTAGCCATAATGGGAAACGTTCTATTTGGTCAAAAAATGCGTCAAGTTTTGCAATTATTTCAGGGTCGTCAGAAAATACACCCCAACCGCAAATTATTAATGGGATTGAGATAAGGCATAAAACAATTTCATCTTTTATATCGTTTTCTTGTTTTCTTTGTACCAATTTTTCCATTTGTATCTCGCCTGAGATAACACGTTCCATTTGTTTTTTTTCTGCAACGCTTTCAAGTATTTTTGTTTCTTTTTTATTTTTATAAATTTCTGCGCCTGTTTTTAATCCAAACTTAACTAGAGATAACCACATTATATTCTATCCTCTAAATTAGCTAACATATCCATAAGTTCTAATGCACGTCTAGGTGTTTGCTTCGCCCAACGACTATCTAAACCGTTAAATTTTGCGCCTTTCCAATCGTGCTTACTCACGCAGTCTAAGAATTTTTTAAATTTACTTACACCGTGAGAACCCATTTGAAAAATCATTGAAACAATAACGTTGTATGCGACCTCAGGTATATCCCAACCTTTAGTTAATAAGTTTGCATAAAATTTGGCGTTTGCTAAGTCAGTTCTAAACACCGCCATTAGTTGCTCTTTATTATAAACAACTCCCTCTTTAAAATTGTCATCAGGTAATATTTTATGCCCTACTCCAATTGTTAAGTGTCCCTCAGTACATTTATAAGCGGTATCTCTAAACCCCTCGTGATGTATAATTAATTCTTCTAAATCTTGTTGGCTCATAATTTATTTATTTCCCCTTTAAGTTTGTCAAATTTTTCTTTTAAATCGTCTAAGTCTTTGTCCTTTTGCTCTAACAATATTAATTGACGTTTAATTTTACTGTCTTTGTCTTTAAGTTGCTTATGCAGTTCTTCAACCTTGTCGCCTAAGCTTTTTACTTGGTCTTTATACTCGTTGATAAGTTCAATGCTCAAAATTAGATAAAATCTTTAAATTTAAAATAACTGAAAAAACCTATAACTGCTGACCCAATAAGTATTAATACTTTTATTGCGCCGTGTCCTTTATTAGAAATCCCGAACAATTTATCAATTGCTTCGGAATTTTTTTTTATAGTTTTTTCTATACGGTCTAAAGTTTCTTTTTGATTTTTATATCTTTCTGAACAAGTTGCGTTATGCGTAGCAAATTCAAGTTCAATTGCACTAACTCTTGACGCTAAGTTTTTCGGTGTTGCTTTCTTCTTTAAATTCTTTTTCATCTACTTTAATTCCTTTACATTGAAATTTGACTACAATTTTTTCTTTTTCTATATATTCTTTTTCAAATTCAGCTATGTTGTTTAAATTTTTAAATGTTTTTTGTGCAATACCATAACCCGCTACAACACAATCATAATGACTATTAAATTGATAACCCGCATAATGACTAGACGGGCATTGACCCGTTGTTAAACTACACATATATAAAACCAATAAATATTTCATTTTTTCTTTTTATTTTTTGGCTTAGGAAATTTAAAAGTTAATATATCATCAACTCTAGCAAGTTGCCTATCTAACCACCCAAAAATAAAATAACAAATTTTATCAATCATCTAAACTCGCAATACTTGTTATTTTTTTATTGCCTGAGTATTCATCTATAATTATTGTCGCCTTAACCTTAGCGCATTGATAGACTACACGACCACCATTTGTTGACTTTCTTGCTTGTCTTTGCATTTTTAAACAAGTTGACATTTTTTGGTCTTGTATAAATAGATGTTCTTTGAGTGTTTGTGTTTCGCCACCCATAAACATTAAAAGAGCAATAACAACTTCCATTAATGACCGTTGCCGTTTCTAATTAATTTTTCAACATCTTCTGTTAATTTTTCTGTTCTACTTTTTAAAAAATCTATATTTACTGCATTGTTTCTCATACTTTTAACTTCTTCCTCTAATTGCTCAACCAAACCGCTTAAATGTTCTACAATTAAAAATAATTCTGCTTCGCCACTTGATTGACCTAACTCGCCTCTTGGATATTTAATTCTAAATTCTGAGTTTAATTCTAAATCTTTTTGTACTAACTCTAACGTTGTTGAGTGTTTATTAATTGTTTCTATAATTCCAAAATAACTATAAACGGCTAACGAACTGACAATAATTATTGAAATTAAGTTTTTTAAACTTAAATCAATCCCGCTATCTTCCCTAATTTTAGTTGGTTTCATATTCCTAATTGTCGTCTTTTGTGTTTGTTTAAACTTGATGTTTTATATCTTTTAGGATTGCCACCAATTGTTGTTTTTTTAAAACGTGAATTGCTTATGTGTTCTACCTTACCTTAAAGATTATTTTTTTTCTTTGCCATAATGCGCTTACCCTATGCAATTTTGCATAACGTCAATTTTTAATTTTTGTTGGTATTGTTGAATAGTAGTCGTCCAGGCGGAAGCTCACAGATTGCAAAAACCTAAAAAGTCTATGCAGTTTTGCATACCTTATTATTCAGGCTTAGTTGGAAACTCATAAGCTTCAACATCTTCAACAGTTTCAAGTCCGTTTGTTGCGTCCCTTAATTGTTGACGATACGTTGTCATACTTTCTGACATTGTGTTATCTGATAAAGCCAAATAATCTGTATCTGCTAAAAGTTTATTTCTATCTTCTCTTAAATCATTTAATTTTTTATTAAATTCATTATTTGCAACAATTAATTCTTCGTTATCTCTTGCTATTTCTTCTTCTGCTGTAAGATTTACTTCTACACCATTAATCATTTTAGTTCTTGCCATATTAAGCTCCTGTTAATCCATATAATTTAAAAATACCACTTACGATATTTCCACTATTAAAAAATATTTTTATAGCATCAACATCGCCATTAGTTTCGTATATACCACCACCGTTCATATGTCCCACTCTGCCTTGATGGTCTATACAAGTACCATTAAAAAAATATGATGTTTTTAAAGTTCCTGCGGGATTAAAAAGTTCAAATTTAAAATCGCCTTTTTGTGCTGACGCATTATTACCAAAACTATTTAATAACATAGCACAATCAGTTGCAGTTTGATTTGAGTTTGCTAAATCTGACCTAATTCTGTTAATTATTGTATCATAGCCTGAAGTTATATAACTTGACCCAGCATCTGTACTAAATTGAATTTGTAAATTTTTATCATCTGTTTGTGAAACTACATCATAACCAATTACAAAATAATGACAGTATGTACTATCTAACACTACACTAGAAACACCATTTTTAAATTCTACTGAAGCCGAATTACTTGCAGTTTGTGATTTTATTAATGTATAAGCACCACCACCCGCTTCTGCCCAAGATAAAACACCTGAACCGTCTGTTTTTAAAAATTCGTTTGCGCTACCGTCGTTGTTTGGAAGCGTAAGAGTATATGAAGCACTTGCACTATGCGGTGGACTTTTTAATTTTATACCGTGTGAGTTTTGAGAACAATTTAATTGAATATAACCGTCCTGAGAACCACCGTCGCCTTTAGCTTCTAAACTAGGTGTTGAACTTGTTGAAACTAAATTAATCTTGTCTGTTGTAATAGCGTCGTTTTGTACTTTAGCAGTAATAACACTATCTGTTGTTAGCTTACTTGCGCTGACAGTATTATCACTCGGCGTACCGATTGATAACACGTCGCCGTAAACCATAATAAAATCAATAGTATCTGCGTTTGTTAAAGTACCTGAACTTGGAATAAATGTAATCTGTGAACCGCTTATTGTATAAGCCGTGTCAGGGGATTGTATAACTCCGTTTAAAGATACTAAACACACTCGGCTATTTTCGGGCGAATATGCTACGCCACCATTTGCCAAATTATAAGTGTTTGTACTACTTGTCGTTATTGCGTCTAATTTTATAAAATTCCCAACTGTGGGTTCTTTTCCTATATATCCTACCATTTTTATTTATCCTTAATATTGTAAAGACACGCCTTTTATACGCGCTTCTTTACTGCCACTTGATTGATTTGCAAAACTAATTTTGTATTTAAGTTGTGTTCCCGCAGTCACGCTTACGTCTGTCACTTTAGCTGATTTAACGCCACTAGCGAAATCAGGTAAAGCCGTTAAAGTTGCCGTGCTATAATTACTACCGTTATCTGCGCTTACTTGTAAAACAATATCCGAGTTTAGCGCGTTAGTTCCCGCGTTGTCAGAATAATTTATTACCGCAGAAATTTTATCTGTTGACGGTACAGTTATTGCATTACTTTCAAACGACCCTGTTGCAGAAGCAGTTAAAGATGACAAACTTGAAATTCCGTCTTTATAAGATGAGTTTTGAACAAATGTTTGTCCTGTAAAACTTACTCCCTGATTGTGACCTTGACCAACTATTATTTTGTTAGTTGATGTGTTTGAATAACCTGAAAAAGTATGTAGCAAAGTTCCTTGTGCATAATCATTACTTGTAGAACTTAAATAAACTTTTAGTGAGCCACTGCTAGCAGTATCTCTTAAAAATGTAATATAATTTCCAATTAAATCAACTGTGGCACTACCTTGACTTGTTTGGTCACGCAAAAAATAAACTGTTTCTGAATTATCAACTTCAGCAAAGTTTAAATAATAATGTGTACTACTGTTATTGTTATAAATACTATCACTAACACTAGATACATTGTTTTCATTATCTCTTATACCAATAGTAAAAGCAAATTGACCAGGCGTTGTTTCTGAAGCGTTAGCAGAAAAACTTTGCATTGTACTATGGTCAACTTTAAACGACCACCAATAATTGCCTGATAAAAAATTACTTCTTTGTTCAAAAGTTGAGTTATAAGAATTATGTCCTATTGCTAAAGTTGTTGCACCTTGAGTTAAAGCACTTCCAGGATAACCCCAAGTAATATCGTCAAAGTCGCCTAACGTTCCACCACTTTCTGCTGATATAGAAACTGCTGACATATATTCACTAGCATTTCTTTGACAGTTAGTTAAATTTGTAATTCCTGAACTATCTTGAAATACCTCGTAGCTTAAAGAGTTTGAATTAGTTGCAACAAGATTTTGATTTGCAAATACTCTTAAACCTAATCGTGCTAAATCTGTTTTAACATTTGGGTCAGAACCTACACCACTTGGTAATTCTGAAATATTTGTTAATGCGTTATTTTTTAGTTTTGTTAATGCCATATTTTTTTATCCTTAATAGTTAATTCCTATTCCGTGTAATTGTGTTTCTTTTGAACCTTGACTTTGATTAGCCCACTCAACCTTGTATCTAACGTCTGTTCCCGCAGTACACGTTGTTTTACCTAATCGTACTTGTTTAATTCCTGTTGAATAAACAGGCGTAATTGCATTGTAGCTTGACGCTTCAACCCATTGTGAACCACCATTACAAGTAAAGTAAACTTTTAAATCCGTTCCTAGTGTTGTACTTCCCGCATTTTCTTTAAATAACATTGTACCGCCAACTTCAGTTTTAGATGAACCGACTGTATTCGTGTTTTGTATAGCCGTTCCCGTTGCACTCGTCACTAAACCATAAGGTTGTGTATTTGGTGTAAAACTAGCAGTTGATGTAGATAAAGCACTTCCATTTACAAATAATAAATCTTCAATATAACCATTCCATTTTCCGCCATTATCTGAACTTGCACCAACTTTAAAATCTCTTGAACCTACATTAATTGAGGTACTAGCATTATTAGTTTGTGATGTGCCTATACTTGTTCCGTTGACGTGGTAATAAAAAGTATTACTGCTTTTGCTACATCTTATATGATACCAAGTATCTGCAACCCAACTGTAAGCGTTGCTATGTATATCAACTACTGTCCCACCATAATTTGCGTAAAACGAAAATTCATTATTAGTTTGTATTCTTAAACCCCACCCGTCGTGGTCAGTATCAATAACACCAAAACCACCTTTACTTAATATATATCTTTCAGAATTTAAAGAGCCACTATCAATTCTAATCCAAGCCTCAATAGTAAAATCATTTGTTCCAATGTTAAAATGTGAACTAACTGAACTATGAGTACCACCTATATTACCATTATTTACTGCTCTAATAGATGAACTGCCAAATTTAGCCTGTGCTGTGCTGTGCGTATAATTATAAACATTAGGAATAGCAATACTTGTTCCGCTTGTGTCAGCAAAAGTTGTACTTCCATTTGATGTTTCTGATTGTAATAAAAATTTAGAATTACTTGGTACTGCAATTCCTGTAATAGAAGAAGCATAACCACTACTAACACCTACATTAGTTTTAGTCCCTAAAGTATCAGTCGCAAAAGTATCAATGTGTTGGTTAGGTAAATTAAAAGAAGCTGAACTTTCGTTCGTAGCTTCTCTTAATGCTAAAGCCGTTATATCAGATTTTATAGGTTGTAAATCTGTTGTTGCATTTGTTAAAAAACTTTCAGCAAAAGTACCGCTTGTAATTTTACTTGTTGGTAAATTAGGAATATCATTAACGTCTAAAGGTACTGCCGTCGGTTTATTTCCAATATAATTTGTCATTTTATTATTATCCTTTTAATTAACTAACGTCTGTTAGCATTTGTAAAGCAACTGTTAAATGTCCTGAACTATTGTCAGATTGCGCTTGTATTTTATCAGACGTTTGTAAAACTATTTTAGGCAATTCTAAAGATGAACCACTTGGTAAAGGTATTGTATTTAAAATTGTAAAAGTTGCAGTTGCCGAAGCGTCATACTTTTTAAGAGTGACGTTTATTGAACTAGTTGTCGTATTACTCATTGTCCCCGCTATTACTAAACTTTTATTACTAGCCGTGACAATATCTGTTAAACTATTATTACTAATAGTCACTTGCGCGTCGCTAAAGTTATTTGCCATTGTGTATATTCCTATTTGTTATTATTAAGACCCAAGAGCAACGCTAAACGGTATAGAGTTCGGGTCGCTTTCAGATACAGTCACACCCGTTGGTAGTGATACTGCGTTTGTTGATGTATTTATTTCAAAAATTTGTAAGTCGTCTGACCCGTCAAAAATTTTGACTTTAAATGTATTTGTTGTTCCGTTATCAATCCATAAAGTCCCCGCTACTGCTGAACTTGGTCTTGAAGAACCAATATGTGATGAATTAATTGCACCTAAACTATTGTTTAATGCAGTTCTAAAATTTGGGAACGATTGATTGTCTATTGTTATTTGTGATACCTGAGCCATATATTCCTTTGTTTGTTAAAATCCTTTACTTATAAAATCAAACGTTCTGTCAATTGCTGAACCGCTTGAATTAAAATAATTTACTGTAAAACCACCTAAGGTCTTATTTGTTATTGTATGTCTGTCGCCATTTTGTAAATTTTGACTACTAATACCTATTGCGTATTGTTGTAAATACGGCGGGTCAAAAGTAATTGCTTTTGAACCACTACTTGTAGGTAAGTCAGCACCCTCAACTAATCTATCAGGTACATCTACATCAACACTCATTCCGCTAACCTTAGGGTTAGCTGAATTATTGTTGCTTCTTAGTTTTAATCTAAACTTATAATACCTAGCTGAATATTCGCCTGTTGTATTAAAGTCTGAAAAACCTGAATATGTTGAATTATCATTTGACGTTGCTACTTGTAAAATAATATCTGCAAAAGAACTTACATCGCCGTCGAAGTGGGACGGTTCTGTGTCGAAGTGTCCATTTTGATTATTATTACTTGTTGTGACCGCGTCAAAAATTCTATCTCTATCTTCCGCCGTACTTAATAATTTTGGTTCTAATTTAACTTGTCCTGACTGTGATAAATCAAAAACATTTGTAAAATTATAAAATCCTAAAGCTTTTGTATTTGCTAAAACACCACCACTATCAAAAAATTGTGTAGTGTTAGTTTCAAAATTATTTTGTCCACTATCAAAATTTGTTTTAGTTGCTAAAACGATATAATGGTCTGCACCGTCTTTAACTACTGCAACATCTTGTTTAGTTCCTGTTTGTCCACTTATACTTTCAACAAAAGTTGTATGAAAGTTTAATCCTGTAATACTTGTAATATTAGTAGTGACGCTTGTTGCCTGAATACTAAAGTTATTAAGCTTATCAATATGTTTTACTAAATACGTTCCTTTTTTTGCGGGTAAACTTGCAGACGTTGATGTTCTTGAAACTTTAGTTAAAGTTTGTGAACCAATCCACGTTGCACCGCTTGTCGCCGTACTATGTCTAATTTCTGTTTCTTTAAGGTCAAGGTCAGGCGGTTTCGACCAAGTCAAAGTTAAAGATTTTCCACTAATACTTACTGCCAAGTCCTCACAATTTGATGGTGGTTCTGTTGCACCAATGACTAGGTGTTGTGCAGTCACATAAGAACTTTTAACACCAATTGTATTTATAATTCTTGACCGTAAATCATATAAAGCCCCGTCCTCTACACCTGATACTTGGAACGTATTATTACTTGAACGTCCCGCAGATACATAAACACTATCAGTTGACTTTTTATATTCTAATTCAAATTGACCAATAAAAGCTTCGGTACTTGGTATTGAAACAGTTGCAGTTAAAACAACATCTACAATACCGTCTGAAGAAGCATTTAAAGTATCAGACGTTGTTATACTACTCGGTGTGACAACAGTTGTTGCCGACGGTAAATTAATTGCCGACGCAGTTGCTAACGTCACTTGTTCTGTACTTGCGTCAAAATTAAATACTGCGTCTGCGTATTCTTGCGCTATTACACTTACCGATAAATCTGCATTTAAAGTATATTGTAATATAAAAAATTTTTTAGCCGTAAAGCCAAGCTTACTATTTGTCAAACTTATTACATCGCCAACGCCTAAATCTAAATGTTCAGGTTTTAACATTAAATCTAAAGTCATCATTTGACGAGATTGTTTTAAAACAATTAACGCCAATCTTTGTGCTTCAACAGGGTCAGACGTAAAAGGTAATTCTATTTCATTTACAATTGTTTCGCCGTCGCTTGTTTGATAAGCTGAACTTTCCTGAGTATTAAATTCTTTAATACTAAAATCTGTTGTAGCGTCAACAAAAGTACCTTTAACTTTATTATAAAGTTGCGACCTCTTAGGTCTTGTCACAATTTTTAATTCGCCTGATAAATCGTTGTCTGTTAAAGTTCTTACTGAACTACTTGCTTTACCAACTTTTAACTTAAACTTACCTTGTTGGTAAGTTAAAGTTCCCGCACAACTACTAACTAAATCCTCAATAGCTTCTACGGGCTTTCTATTTAATTCTATAACTCCATTAGCAGTATAACGACTTTGTGTTCCGCCTGTTATTGAAATACTATCGTTGCAATCAGCATAAGCTTGTTGAAAACTTGCTAAATCTATTTCACTTGTACTTGCGCCTAATCCGTCGCTTGATGTTAAATAATTATAAATAACATTTGCGGGGTTATTAGAATAAGCCGTAGCACTTGTAGAAACATTTAATATTTTTTTGCCCTCAATAACTGCACTTATATTTGGAATACCGTTAGGAAAAACATCTGTTTCATAAGTTAATTTTACCATTAAATAAGCAATACCTCTTAATCTATGATTGCTTGTCCAAACTGTACTTGCATTATCTAAAACCGTGTCAACTGTTTGTGTAGTTGAACCTAAGTGTTTAACAATTTGTGCTTTGCCTGAGAACGTTCCACTTGTCACGTTGCCTGAGCCGTCTATTTGACTTGTTGTAATTTCTGTATCATTAAAAAATACCGAACCAATACTATTTATTTCGTGTCCACATAAAGCAATTACTAAATATAAATCTTTATTATCATTTAAAGTTTCTGCGTGTACGATTGCACCACTTTTTCTAACAGAACCATAAATTATTGACCTTGTTGCAACAGGACTACGAATTAAACTTTTTCTTTGTATAGCTTCATTTGTAAAACTATTAAAATCAGGTTGTTTAGGTTTACCCGCTAATTTTTTATAAGCAAAACTTAAAACTGCACTTGCAATAAATGAAAAAGCAAATTGTTTAAGACCGCCTGATAATAAACCTTTCCAACCGCCTTTTTTTGCAACAGAAGAAATAACAAAATCTTTAGCTATTCCTACTGCGCTTCCTACTGCGTCTGCTATTGCACCCATAATTTATTATTCCTAATTTTTTTTGTAATTATATTTCTAATTTTGTTATCTTTTGTTAATCTTAACCATTTAGTATTTTGATTAATTTCCAGATGTTTTGCTAAATTTTTTCTACTCCATAAATAAATTTCTTTTACATTTTTTTTAGCAAGTAAATCAACGTGTGTTATTATATTACCATTACACCAATTATTTATCTTGCCTGTTGTAAAATAATTATCTTGCGTTAATTGATTAACAAACGCCCAATTAACAAAACCGTAAATTTGTTTATCTTTAAAAATTTTAAATTGATTGTGATTATAATTATGTATTAAATAATAATATAATTCTTGATAAGTCTTATTTTTATATTTATCAAAACTTTTATAAAAAAATATTATTTCATCAATTAACAATTAATTATCTACTCCCCAAAATAATTCTTTTTCAGCAACGCTATCAACAAACTCTAAACCTTTGTCGCCTGAGTATAAATTTTGTTGTTCTTCGTTTGTAAATCTTGAAATTCTAGGTCGTTCCCAATCTACTAATCTATTTTCTATTTCTAATTCTATTGTTGCAGTATTTGATAAGCTAATTGACATTGTATCTACTTTGCCTACAAAAATAATAAATGGGTCATCAACTAAACCATAACTATCGTTAAAAAATCCTAAATATTCTGTTGCGGGACTACCTTGATATTCACTTGTTAAAGCAATTGAAACGTATGTACTTGGTATTCCTGATAATTGTAATTTTATTCCGTTAGCTTGTAATTCGCTTGTTTCTTCAATGTCAGATACCGTGCCTATTGTTCCCGCACCTAAATAACTATTGCCACCCCAAGTAATATTACGGTCTGTACTATTAAGATATACGTTGCCACTTGGAAATTCAAATTTTAAAAAATAAACGGGTTTTATAACATCGTCATTTAAAACATTAGAATTATTTGTTGTAAGTGTCTTAACCATTAAAACACCTCAACACCACTAAAACTTATTCCATAAATACTAGACGTATTTATTGAATATGTTGTACTGTCGCCTGTTAATTTCATTGTGCATACAGGATTAGTCGTAGTTATACTTGCGTCATCACTAGGACTAGACCTTAAACTTGGAACAAAATTTACAGTCACATCGCCTGAGCCGTCTGTTGTTGCGTTAGCCGTGACCATTTTTAATTCGTTATTAACTGAGAAAAAATCCCCCGCTTTTAAAACTAAAGTTGAGTTTGCGCCACCGTCTAATACTAAACTTGTTCCTGTTTGATTAGCACCATTAACTAATAAAGTTGAACCCGCTATTGTACCACTAGGCGAACGATGATTAGCGTCGTAACCAAAAAAACTATGTACTCTACCTTGTAATCTTTGTAAAAATCCAATGTATTCTAAAGCATTGTCTTTTTTCATTGGTGGTAAATTAAATGTTGCATACCACCTAGCACCCGTTAATTCTGAAACCTGAATACTATTAGATAAAGGACTTGTAAATACTTGGTTATTATTTTGTAATCCAAATTCTACTGAATTAAATCCAACAGTTGTTGGTATTGCGTAAGTTGTCATTATGCTTTAACTCCTAAGGCTCTTGCAAAAGAACCGCCTCTATTTCTAGCGTCCATTACTCCGTTTAATGCTTCTTGTTTAATTAAAGGCAACATACCAAATATTTCTGCTCTTGCAGTTTCACTAACACTTGGCATTATACTAATTTCTTGCACCACTTTAATACTGTCTTGTCCTAAAGAATTATTTGGACTAATACGACCTGAACTATGTGGTGTAAATAATTCTGCGCCACGTTCCCCTACTAAATATGATTTACCTCTACTTACTGAACCACCCATATATCTGCCTGACACATCTAGCATATTTGGTTTGTTAAATGATGTAGAAGAACCACCTTTAAATATTGAACCAAAAAAACCTGATATACCTGAACCTAAAGCTTCGCCTAAAGGTTTAGTAATTGCAGTTTGATAAGCTATTTTAATTATATCTTGACCAATTGCTTTTAACGTATCTCTAAATTTTTCGCCTTGAAATACTGCACGTTCAAAATTACCCGCAATAGAATTACCGAAAGTGTCCCCCGCGTTTTCTAATCTTTTTAATTTGTCCTCTACACTTGAATATTCGTCTTTTAATTTATCAGCAGTTTCAGTAAGACCTTTCATTGTGCTATCTTGTTCATTTAAACTATCGCTAACAACATCAACCTCTTTTTTAAATCCCTCTAAAACATTTACTAAACCTTGTAAACTAAATGTAAAATCGTCAATTTCTTTTCTTTTCTTTTTACTAAATGGGTGTTGCATTACTTCTACTGCTCTTTTTAAAGCAACAGTAAAATCGCCAACACCTTGAACTAAAGCCTCAAATATTCTTACAGATTTAATTCCAAAGTCTATTAAGTCTTTAGCACCAACATTAGCCATTTCTTGTATTGAACCATTTGTATCTTCAATAGCAGTTAAAACTTTTTCTCTTATATGACGAGATAGTTTTAAAAAAGCGGGACTAACGTTAGCAACTAATTGATTAACAATATTCATAAATACTGTTTTTAATCTTAATACACTATCGTTAAAATCTTCTACTGCTTTAACTTGTTTACTATTTAAAGAACCAAATCTATCGCTTTCAATAGCAAATTGTTTTAAAGCTTCTGAACCACCTCTTAGAACATTAATTAATTCTGCACCTCTACCACCAAATATCTCTTGCGCGTATTTTAAACGCATAGTTTTATTTTCAACTAAATCTAATCTATCTGCGATTAGACCAAGTATAGCCATTTGGTCGCCGTTGACTGCGTTAGCGTCCTTAATAGATATACCTAACGCCTTAAATGTTTGTGTTGCTTCCCCTGTACCCTGTAAAAAGTCGCCAAAGTTATCAACTAATCGTCTTGTTGCTTTTGCAAAAGTTTCAAACTCTATTCCGTTAATTTCAGACGCTAGTTTTAACGTTTGTAAATCTTTAACGGCAATTCCAAGAACACCTGACATTTTTCCAAGACGGTCGGTTGCTATTAATGAGTTTCTTATTAATAAACCCATTCCCGCGATACCAACTGCGCCTGTTAATGCAGTTTTAAAATTAAATACAGCTTTAGTAATACCTTTTAATCCACGTCCTATTGAAGTGAACGCCTGTTTAGTCTTATTAACAGCAGTTATTTTAAAATTTATTCCTTTTTGTGCCATATTATTTTCTATTCTTTAATCTTTCAGTTTGAAATTTCTCTTTTTCAGCTTTAACTTCTAAATACATAAACCAACTATCAAATTCTGCTTTTGACATATTGTATATTTCACTAATATTTTTATTTAGCTTTTCTGCTAAAAAAAATATTGCGTAAAAGTCAGGCTCTAAACGAAGTTTTTTTTTACGTCGTCCTCGTTGACTTCATTTACTATAAAAGACCCTAAGGTTTTTATAATATCAACGTCGGCTTGATTAATTAAT
>VMHT01004111.1_pt1 | contig 14527 bp, 5 predicted proteins | sample 4693611 | NCBI WGS metagenome assembly VMHT01 (sample SAMN12280063, study PRJNA550983) | marine metagenome | isolation source: seawater sampled from same location over 5 years 0.02-0.2 micron viral filtrate | place: USA: collected off the coast of southern California halfway between the port... ... | reverse complement strand
AAGTTTTGTGTCCATGTCCTGAAAATTTTAAAGAGGTAAGCGAGATTACGATTGACGGCAAAAAGCATGGTGTTGCGGATTGCCGTTTTGACTCCAGAGATGGTGTCTTACATTTAACCGTTGCAAAGGCAACCACAAAGAAGGGAAAGTCAGATGACAAATCCGTTGAAGGGTCAGATACTAATTAATCTAGGAGGCAAGGATTACTCTTGTCGCTTAACCGTTGATGCCATTATCAAGATTGAAACAGAGCTTGATAAGGGCATTTTGGCAATTACGCAAAAGCTATCTGAGGCAGACGTTCGCATTGGTGATTTAGCTGTTGTTTTGCTGTATGCGCTTAGAAGCGGAAGCAACGATGTTAATATGGATCAAGTAAAACAGATCATTCAAGATACAGGCATTGTGAGTACCTGCACAGCAGTAGCGCAACTTTTAGTTCAATCTTTGAGCGACCCTGATGCTGACAGTGATTCAGATGCAAAAAAGGGTACGGTGACAAGCTAGAGGCTATCAAGTGGAGGCGTTTCTACGAGATATGCGTTGGTATGGTTGGAGTTCAACCTAGCGAGTTCTGGAATATGTCACCTATTGAAGTTTACGCAACGCTTGCTGGATTTAAGGAATTTAATACATCAGACGATGGTAGCGATAAACCCTTAGATCGGGACAGCCTTGAACAGCTAATGGAGTTATATCCCGACTAATGGCTACTAATATTGATGAACTTGTTGTCCGAATTAAGGCTGATACCAAACAGCTTAATGAAGCCCTTGACAAAGTAAAAAAGAAAACCAAAGGCACAGGCGAGTCTGGTAAAAAAGGATTTGCTGGATTTACCGCGCAACTAGGTAAAATGAAAGGTGCGGCTATTGGGGCGGCCGCGGCTATTGGTGGGATTACTATAGCAGTAAAGCAAATTGCTCAAGTTGGTATGGCATTTGAGGATTTGCAAATATCATTAAACACCGTATTTGGCGGCATTCGCGGTGGTCAAGATGCGTTTGATGCTGTAATTGATTTCGCAAAAACAACTCCTTTTCAAATTGAAGATGTTACCAAGGCATTCATCAGGTTAAAATCTGCTGGCCTTGAGCCTGACATTGAAATGCTTAAAACCTTTGGTGATGCGGCCTCTATCGCAGGTAACGCAACTGAGGCTTTTGCCGCACTTGTTAAAATTGCATCTAAAGCTACAGGTGGTGGTCTAGGTCTTGAGGAACTTGAGCAGTTAGAAACTCAAGGTATCGCAGTATATCCAATCTTGCAAAAACAGTTAGGCTTGACTAGAGACAAAATTGCAGAATTTGGTAAGTCAACCAAAGGCGCGGCACTTGTAATTAAAGCTCTGCAAAAAGGATTGAAAGAAACTACTGGTGGCACAATGGCCGCTAGGATGGACAATTTATCTACTAAATCATCTAATTTAGAAATAGCATTTAAACAATTAGCTTTAGAAATATTCCAAGGTGGTCTTGGCAATATGCTTAAAGGTTTAACAGATAGAATGTCAGGGTTTGTTGATTCTATTACTAACGCCCTTAGAAAAATGAATGAGGCCAAAGCTGTAACAGAGAATGTCTCATCCGCTGTATTGCGAGCTTCAAGAGATGAAGCTATGGTTGCCGCTGGAACAACTGGCCATGCAGGTAAAATGGCAAAAGAAAGAGTTAAAACGTCAGGAGGATTCAACGCTGTAGTTGAGGCAGAAATGGCTAGATTGCAAGCAGAAAAAGATGCCATTGTTCAGCTAACAAAGCCATTGCGAGGCAAGGGAGAGAATCAAAAAGCCTTTAAGCTAAGAGTCCGAAATTTCAAGGCAAATGATGCAGATGCTGATAGGGCTGTAATACAGGCAAGAATGGATGCAATTCAAGCATTTGTTGATCAAAGAGCTATAAATGTAGAGTTAAAATCAAAGCCAGCAACGGAAGAAGATTTATCAAGTCAAGTTGATGATATTGAGCTAGAAAATGCAATAGTGAAAGCTGAGGGTCCGCTTAACAAGTTGCTTGAAGATGCAATGGCGCTAAAACATCCCTTTGCTGAAATTACACAGGCTCTAAACGATTTGACTTTGATGGAGGGTGCAGTTGGAGAGGATGGGAAAACACCACTATTTAAGCCAGAGCAAATAGAGCTAATTAGAAAGCATCTTGGAATGCTTAAAACAGATATTCAAGAAGGTCTTGATGCCGAAAAGGTTTCAGGCTTAACCGAAGAGTTTGGACACCTTGAATCAGCAGTCGCTAGTGTAAAAGATCCAATTGCTGAGATGGAGCAAACTCATAAAGATTTAACTGCATTATTTACATCTGGCGAGCCTCTGGCTAAAACATTTGTTTTTGGAGATATGAGTGAAGATGAAATTAGAGAATCACTCGCAAGATACAAAGATTCTATTAATGATTTGATAAATCCAGCGGAAGAGGCGGCAAAAACTCTAGGTGATACGTTATCTCAGGCTGTTACAAGTATATCTCTTCAATTTACTAACAACTTTGTCAACGCTTTAATGGATGGAAAAAATGCTCTTAGTACGTTTAAAGATTTTGCTAAAAATATAGTTAGTCAAATTATCTCTATATTTTTACAAATGGCGATTGTAAACAAAATACTTAACGCTGTTTTTAGTGGGGTAAATGGCGGCAAAGGCTTAGGTTTAGATACCATAGAGCTTGCAGGTGGAGGAGCATACCAAAAGGGTCAGCCTACTTTAGTAGGAGAGCGTGGACCTGAGCTAATGATTCCAAACACTAGCGGCACAGTAATGAATAACATGAATACTAAAAATGCTATGGGTGGGGGTGATACCATCATTGTCAACCAAAGCCTTAACTTCTCTACTGGCGTTGTGGGTACGGTTAGAGCAGAGATAAACAAAATGATGCCAACAATAGCAGAGGTATCAAAAAGCGCGGTGTTAGATGCCAGCCGCAGAGGTGGAAACTACAGAAAGGGGTTATTAGGAAGTGCCTAAAATAATTGATGTACCTACGAATGTAGGATTTATAAGCTCTGATTTCTCATTAACCAATACTATGGGTGTTACTGTATCGCCATTCTCAGGAAAAACACGCACTCAAGATTATGAGGCTAATTACTGGACAGGAAGGGTTACTCTCGCGCCAATGCGTAGATCACAGGCAGTAGAGTGGCAGTCTTTTTTATCGGCCTTAGAAGGGCAGAAAAACTACTTTAAAATGGTTGACCCTGATGGCAAGAATCCGCAAGGAACTTATAACGGTCAAACTTTGCTGGCTGATGTGAGGGTAAATAGCGGAACAAATGTGGCTTCTGTTGCTCTTAGCTTTGCAATAAACACCATAACGGCAGGGACAGCGATATTTGATGGGCTTGTTGTTGGAGATTTTTTTACTGTTTCTGGCGCAAACAATGAGGAAAATAACGATACATTTAAAATAGTTACGAGAACAAGCGATACGGTTGTTGTTGTAGATAAGTTATTAACTAACGAAGCTAATACAGCAAGCTGTAAGGTTCGTCAAAATATAAAGGGCGCTAAAGCAATAAGCGCAAGAGCATCTGGAAATACAGTCAACGGCACAGTAAAAGCAGGTGATTATTTAGCTATTTACGCGGCCGCATCCACCAGCGGAAAAGATGATTTTATTAAACAATTAGTTATGGCTACTGGAGATGCAGTTGTTACAGATGCAACACGCGATTTGTATTCCATTCCAGTACAGCCAAAATTAAGGCAAGATTTAACTGATGATCATGTTATTGGCATTGCAACGGCAGTTAATAAAGGGTTGTTTAGACTTGATACCAATAACGTAGATTGGAGCGCTAATCGTAATTCAGTCTACAACATAGTATTTAGTTTTATTGAGGTTATGTAATGGCTACCAGAGCAGGTATAGATGCAAAAGCGGCTATAAAGCTAGCTGAAGATCATCAAAACATTATTTTTGCAATTAAAGCAGAGTTTGATACAAGCACCTTGTTATTGCATTCTGGATCAGGCGATTTAGTTATTAACTCAGAAACCTATACTGGTGCTGGTACATTGCTTGCAATATCTGATATTGAAGATTCAAACGATTTAAAAAGTGCAGGTGTTACGTTTCAGTTATCTGGAATGAATGCAACTGTGCTTAGTTATGCTGTTTCTGAGAGCTACCAGAATAGACCGATTACTTTGTTGCTTGCTTTCGTAAGCGGAGGAACAGATCACGTTGATGGGGTTATGACTTTATACAAAGGCAGAATGACATCTACTTCAATTTCAGATTCTCCAACTGAAGGAGTAACCATAACGCTCATAACTGAAAATAGATTGTTAGATTTAGAGCGCCCCTGTAATTACCGATATACCAGAGAATCTCAAGTTGCTTTAGCTGGCGCAGGTGATACTGGATTTGATGCCGTTGAAAAACTGCAAGATACAGATATTTTGTGGGGTAGAAGCACTGGAGGTTCTAACATAGGGGGCGGAAGCTCTGGAAGCTCTACTGGTGATATTGGAGATATAGGAGCCCTAACAAGATTAGCATGATAAAAAAATTACCAGATTGGGAAGAAAGATATCACGCGTTCATGGTTGAAAATAAAGATAGAGATTTTCAGTGGGGTGAATGGGATTGTGTAACTTTTGCAGATGCGGCATTTCAAGCTATGACAGGAGAGAGTTTGATACCTGATGAGTTAAGTTGGAAAGATGAAGAGACTGCAAAACAATCAATAGAAAGTTATGGTAATACATTATTAAAAAGCATGATAAAAGGTACAAAGATCAAGGGATTATCTGTAATAGACAAGCAGTACATCGCCAAGGGTGATATTGTTGTATTTGAAGTAGATGACAAACAGGTGACTGGAGTTTGCGATGGATATGCAATCTTAAGTCCATCAGATGGTGGCTACAGTTTCAGAGAAAACAATCTAGCGATAAAGGTATTTAGAATAAATGGCTAAAGTAATTAAAGCGGCAATAATTGCCGTAGCTGTAGTAGTTTTAACAGTAGTTGCAGTCAACGCGCTAGGCGCGGCTGGCGCTTTAGGTTCTGGATTTACGGCTATAGCGGTTGGTTCAACAGCGGCTATGACGTTTGTAGGGACTCTAGTTGCTGGCGGCATAGGAATGCTTACCAACAAGGGAATCAGCGCAAGTGCAGGTAATTTTGGCACAAAGGTAACAGGGCTTGGTGGAGCCACTCCCAGACAAATAATTTACGGTACAGCTAGGGTTGGCGGTACTTTCGTCAAGATGGATACTCGCGGCACGAAGAATGCCATCCTTAGTACAACCATTGTTGTTGCAGGTCATCCATGTGATGGCTTTGATGAGATGTATTTTGGAGAGACCAAGCTTACTTTTTCTTCGGCAACTGTAAATGGCGAGACTGTTTATACGGTAACAAATACAAAGTATAAAAACGCAGAAAATGATAACCGTTTTTCATCGGATAGCCTTGCTAGGTTTACATTTCATGATGGTTCGCAAACTGCCGTTGATGGTTTGGCGGCCGCTAATAATGGAACAAGATATCCCTCTACAGCTAAATTTTTAGGCTGTACTTACTTCTATCTTGAGTTAGTTTATGACCCTGAAAAAATGCCTAACATACCTAAGATATGGTTTGTTATGCGAGGTAAAAACATCTGGGACCCTAGAGCTAATAGCGGCAATGGAGCTATATCTACAACAGATGCACAGCGCCAAAATCCAGCATTGCAAATAAGAGATTATTTAACAGATACAACCTATGGCTTAAAGGCTTTAGATTCAGAGCTTAATGACGGTACGAGTGGAGGTGGATTCTCATCTGCCGCCAATCTTTGTGATACGTTGGTAACGCTTACTGTTGATGGCAGTGGAAATCCAGCAACAACAGAAAGAAGATATACATCTAGCGGAATATCAAACTTCTCGGCTAGTGGCTCAGGGTTGATAGAAGCAATTACAACCGCTTGTGCTGGTAATCTTACTTATACAAATGGAAAGTTTAATTTATTTGCTGGAGCATCTCAGACTCCAGCTTTAACTATTACAGATGATAAACTATTAGCACCCCCACGCATAACAACTCAATCGCAAAGTGGTGAATTGTTTAATGCTGTTAAATCAATATACATAAACAAAGATGATAACTATCAAGCCTCTGAAATAGGCCAGTTTACTTCAAGTGCATTCTTAGCGGCTGATACTCCATCAGGTGAGGCAAGTGCTAATTTTAAACGAGTTCTTGAACTAAGATACCCATTTACAACCTCAGAAACTACCGCTCAAAGGTTGCAGAGAATATCCTTAAATCATCAAAGACAAGCAACTACAATTGATTTAATTACTTCTCTTGAGTTTATGAAGGCACAGCCAAATGATTGGATATATTTGACTAATGAACGGCTAGGCTACACAAACAAAACTTTTGAAATTCAAAATATGTCTATGACGTTCCTTGAGAACGATGGACAGATATTTGCGGCAACAAGTCTCAGCTTGCAAGAAATAGATGCAAGTGTATTTGGTTTTGTTTTTAGTGAATACTCAACTCCTCAAGCTAACGCATCACAATCTGTTATTGGTGAAGTTGATATAAGTCCTCCAACTATAGGCACTCCAGTACAGATAACTAATGTGGAAGGCCAAACAGCCAAAATTAACATAAGAGCGGTTTGGTCTAACGCTGTTGATAGCGCTATACAAGGCACAGAAATCCAGTTTAAGGCCAGTGGAGATTCGGAGTACCAAACGGCCACCCTAGCAGGTAAAGGGCGTATAAACGCTGAAATATCAAACGTAAAGGTTGGTTTGACGTATAACATCAGGGTTCGGCATTTTTCTTTTGATAATATATATAGTGATTACTCAAGCGTTGTAAATATTACAATAGCGCAACCTGACACTATTAACGCTATTCTTGCCAGCACCATCACAACTACAGTAGACAAGCCGTTTAACGTAGAGCTAGGTTGGACTAACCCATCAAACACCAATTTAAGGGCGGTTGAGGTTCATGTTGGAACAACTACTGGATTCACTCCAAGTACCAGCAACCTTGTCGGTACTTACTACGGTGATGTAGCCAAGAAAAAGACTGTTCTTATAGGAAGGTCTCACGGTCTTTTGTATGACACTGAAGCACCAAACGCGCCACACTCATATTATTTTAAGCTGAGAGCTATAAACATCTATGGAAGCGCATCAGCCTATTCAACAAGCCCAGTAGCTAAAATCAAGAAAACCACAACCGCTGATGTTGAAAACCTCAATGCAACCGTTATAACCGCTGGAACTATTGATGCCGGCAACATTACCGTAAACAACCTTGGAGCAAACAACGCAACTGTCAGCAATTTAACATTAACAGCGGCCGCAGATAGCTCTGTAAGAGCTGGTAAATCTAGCTTTGAAGATGCAACAACGGCTGGATTCTTTTTAGGCTTTACTGATCCAGATGTAGGATCAAGAGTAGAAGGTATCTACATCGGTACAGCCACAAACGGAATGAGGTATGACACTGCTGGCGGTCTAGTTGTATCTGGAAATATATCTGCAACTACTGGCTTTATCGGTGGAGTTAAGATTGCTACAAGCACTATATCAGTTCCTATAGCGCCTAATACTACTGGCGTTTATAACAACGCAAACACCGCTTTTTTCATAGGGGCAGATGGTAAATTCAGCTTAAAAGATAAGCTATCTTGGAATGGCGTAGATACTCTAACTATAAACGGTGGCGGTACGTTCAGTGGTGCTTTATCTGCGGCAAGCGGTACATTCGCTGGAGCTTTATCAGCCGTAACTGGTACTTTTTCAGGCTCATTATCTGCGGCAGGTGGTACGTTTACAGGTGCGCTATCTGGCGGCACTATATCTATAGGATCAAACCAAAATATATTTAAAGCTGATTCCAACGGTATATATTTAGGTCACAGTACATTTTTATCTGCGCCATTTAGAGTAAATATGGAAGGTAATTTGGTTGCTACAAAAGTAACCGTATCTGGAACCTCTCCATCTATATCTATTGGTACTAATAGCACTGATACAATTAATTTAAGTGCCTCTTCTGATCACCGTATGTGGGTCGGTAGCTCTACACCAGAATCAGCTAATTTTAAGATACACAAAGATGGAACGCTTACTGCGAAAGGTATGTTACTGCAAGATGGTAATGCTAATACATACTTTAGCGCTGATGGATTTACTAACCTTGCTTACTCACAAATTGCTTCAAGCTTGCAAACAAGGCTAACTACCTTTGAAAGCAACGGTCATTATAACTTAACTGGCAGTGGTCTAGTTGCTCTTAAAGTCACTCTCATACAAAGCTCATCACTTACAATTACCGTAAAAGCTTCAAACTTGTTTTCTGGCCTTTCCACAGGATCAGTTACAGGAGGTTCAGCGGCTTCAGTAGCAGATGCTATTGCGGATATACCAGACAACTTTACGCTTGCATTATCAAAATCAACTACATCTGGTACTAGCGGCTTTACTACTTTAGCGACACAAACATTTACTAAAGTAACTACTGGTAGCTCTTCATCAACAACCTACCGTGTTAATTCTGTTGCATACGTCCCATCAGGAACAACTAACTTTGCCACTCCAGCAGAGGTAGACATTACCAATCATGCAAGCATAACTAACCTAAACGCAGATGGTGAGCGTGTATTATCAGATACAGCGACATATTCAACTGGTGTTGTTTATTTTAGAATTTTGCTATCAACTACAGACACAAGTTACGACACAAATTTAAACAATGTATTTAGTAACTGGCCTCGCACTTTGTCTGTCAAAGATAACGGTGGAACTGGCTTTACTGTTGTTGACAACAACCCGAACAATCAAGAAATTACTCAGGCGTTTTCGGCTGGAGACATAACAAGTGTAACAGCAGGTACTAACTTAAATGGCGGTGGTGCTTCTGGGGCAGTCACAATTAACCTTGACAGTACAATTACAGGCAATCATACCTTTGAAGATAACTTAACCATTGAAGGTAATCTTACCGTCCAAGGAACAACCACAACTGTTGATACTAATGATTTAAATGTTAAAGATAAAAATATTACATTAAATTATTCAACTGGTGACTCTTCAGGCAATGCAAATGGTGCAGGTATCACCATTCAGGATGCGGTTAATTCTACAACTAACGCAACTATTTTATGGGACTCAACTAACGATAAATTTGATTTTAGCCATAAAGTAACTGCACCCAGTTTAGATGTGGGTGGGTTAATAGAGTTTAATTCTTTATCTGGAACTGGTGCTGTAAGCGTAACGGATATTTTGAATGAAAATAATATGTCATCCAATAGCGCAACAGCATTGGCAACTCAGGCATCTATTAAGGCTTATGTACTTGCTAACGGACCTTCAGGTAGCTTTTTACCTCTCAGCGGTGGAACATTAACTGGAGGTTTGACAGGAACTACAGCTACCTTCTCAGGCGCTCTATCTGCTCTCTCAGCGACCTTTGGCTCTGGAACTAATACCTTTGAGCCAGCTAGAACAAAACGCGGCACAGGTACGATAAACAACTCTTCATATTCGGTTGTGGCAAAAGTTCTTGGCGATAATCTTGGCTCTGCTGTACAGATGAGCGTAAATGGAACATCGGGAAATGTTGTTATAAATACTCTTGTCACGATAATGGTCAGCCATTCTTTAGACATAACCGTTGAATCAACCACAAATCCTTACACCCCCTTGTTTATAAAAATAATATCAGATGGAAACGAAGATTTTGATATTTACTTAATGAGAAACGATGTGCAATCAGGTAATACTTCTGTTGCAATAGAAATAATGTCTCTCAACAACGAAACAGTTTTCTTTACTAACTCAACAACATACAGCACAACAACTCACATCCATGAAACCGGTTTTGGCAAAAAGCTTACATCTACTGGTGGGACCGCAGTAGGTTTAAATCTTCAAGGTGTTTATACAGGTTCTAATTTTCATACAGCGCCAAGCGGTGACTTTAAAGCGTATAGGCCGTCTGGCGGCACATCCTTTACATCTTTGAGCATGGATTCAGGGGAAACTGCTAACTGGCTTAATTCTTGGAGCAACAAAAAGTTATCGCTTCATAGAGATGGACATATAGAGCTTTCTGGAACTCGGATTATTGATTCTAGTAGAAATTTGTTGAACATCGGAAATATTACTGCTTCTTATGGCGGTGATAGTGTTACTGCAAATATAAACATAACAAATACATTATCATACGCGTTTAATCACAGCTTGAACACTTTTGCCCCAAACCTTACAACGGATGAGTCAAATATACTTGTATTTGGTCGCGCAGGTAGTACAAAAAATGCTGGGTATATTGGATATTTATATTCTGGCACGGCTGGATCAAACAATAATAAAATTACTTTAGGGCATTGGGGAAGCAACCATCTCGTTACTATTGATGGAGTAGGAAATACTACCTTTACAGGTCAAATAATTGCCAACAAAGAAATACGCATACAAACAACTGATGATCAAGACCAAGAGTGGTATCTCTACACTCACACCGATGACTCGTTACGGATTAATTATAATGGATCAGGTGCAGATGCTTTAATTTTTGATACTTCAGAAAATGTTACATTTAACGGAAACATTGGCGCTGGTGGCGCTCCGGTAAACGGATATGCTTTATATGCGCGTGGAAGTATTGCTCAAGATTCTGGAAGCATAAGCGCGTTCGGTAATTTAACAGCAGGGATGGGGTATGTTAAATCGGCTAGTGGTGGATCGGGTGGCTACTACGTAGCGAGTCAACAGGTAATTGATGGCAGTAGAAACCTGACTAACATTGTTAATTTTACTAACACCAATTTAATCCAAAACATAAGAGCTTCAGCTTTTTCACCTAATGATAGCAGTGCTGGTTTAAGGCTTGAGTATGGCGGTGGGGATGCAGGCGGAGATATAGGATCAGGTATTGTTTTTGCACAACGCTGGTATAACCAATCTACAAGTAATGTAAGAACAGGCGGCATTGCAGGATTTAAAGGCGCTGGTAGTGGCGCTTTTGGCGGCGGTCTTAAATTTTACACTCAGCCGCAAAGTAGCGCGAACATGAATGTGACGCTTACACTGGACAAAGACACAAACGCCACCTTTGCCGGAACTATCTCTAGTGCAGATATCACAATTACATCTGGAACAGGCGGCACAAATACTACTGGCCTACGCTTTATAAATACCGACAATATAGATGCAGAAGCGTACATAAAGAAAGTCGCTTATTACCTTAATTTTAACGCAAATCAAAACGAAGGATTTTTGTTTTCATCAAATTCTGGTAGCAACATTTTGATGAGGATGCATGGCGCTAACAACACCACTCGTCCAAATTCAGTTAATATTACAGCTTCTAACGGCTTGTATATTAATAACACTCAGGTCGTAACAAGCGCTCGGGTCTTTGATAATGTTTACAGCTTGCGCGTTGCTGGTGGTGGTAGTTATGTTGATGCTGGCTCTCAGATGTATATTCATACAGATGCCTCTGGACATGGTAGATTAGCTGTTTATGACATGGTTTTTAATACTGGCGGCAACAACTCTAGAACTGGAACTTTAGAGTTAAGTCACGATCACCATGTGAATATAAGTAGCGGTAGTTTAAAGATGGGCGCTACCACAGTTATTACCAGCGCTCGCGCAGGTGCGCTTACATCTGCATACCTTGGCGGTACTGGAAGTTTAGGATCAATTACAACAAACAAAAAAATACTGTTAAAAATTGATGGTGGATTTAGCACAAACAATTCTGCTCAAAATAAAGTTATGGGCTTTATTGGGACAACCAACAGTGAAAATGACATCTTTAGCTCAACCTATCAATCAGGTGAATTTTTAAAGAATTTTTATCTTGGGCTTACAACTGACAACTCATATTTTAATGCCAGTAGATTTTCTATTGTCCAAGGTGGAGCAGAACGCTTTAGGATGGCGCAGGGTGGTAATTCTACATTTTATAATAGCTTAAATATTTTAGGGCCATCCACTAGCTTGGTTGCTTATTTAGGTGGTACAACGCAATCGCAGTATAGCGATCTAATAATAAAAACTAATAGTGGAACTGGTGAAATTTTTAAGGCTGGTACTGGTTACACCGGTTGGGGCGGTGCATCTGCATTTAATATTTACAACAGTAATGAAAAAATAGCTTTCCACCCTTCTGGCCAAGAAAATATTGTACAAATAACCTCAGATGGCTTGTTGCTAAAAACAGGGAAAAAAATAAGAGATTTAACTACTGCTGATAGTTATATAGATTTTGATTCAACTAGAGCATTTATGAACGCAAGTACAGGCGTTCTTTTAACTATTGGTACGGCAACAAAGATAGGCGCTTTTAACACGCACACAGCCGTAACTAATAAGTTAATGGTTAATCAGCTTGCTACACCTGAAAAGAACCTAACAATAGGAAGCTCTCAATCAGAAGGCATACAGTTTAATTATGACACTAGCAACAACTACAGAAATCAAATATTAAATTACTGGAATAGCAATACCGACACGCGCATGGACTTTAACATTGCGCGAACAAGCGGTCAGACTCCAGTAACAATTATGTCTGTCGGATACAACTCTAACGTCGGCATTTCAACAACAACTCCAGCTTACAAACTTGATATAAGAAACGATGTTGCGGCATCAACTGATTTAGACCCTGCCTCAGTGCGTCTCTACAACAACTCTGACGGTGGCGCGGCAATACTATTTGAAAATGGCGTATCAGCAAAATCAAAAATTTCTTTTGGCGTTGAAGGAACTGGAGCAAGCACTGACGAAACTTTTATTGCTTTTAGTACCGGCCAAAATACTGCAATGAGTGAGCGACTCCGCATAAATTCATCAGGGTCATTTGATTTTAAAACAAACAACTTAACAAACATCGGGACTATATCTAGTGGTGCTATCAGTGTTACGGAAGGTGCAATCACCCAGCAAAGTCCCGCTGTCGGTGGAGTAGCATCACCTATTCTAACTATTGGTCAGCTAGTCAACGCATATCAAGCGGGGATACAAAGTAATGTCCATGTAACAAACAAAACAACAAACTCATCGGGTAATTTTTACTGGTATAGAAATTCATCTATATTGTTATCACTTGTGTCCACCAATTTAAATTTAGGCACAGGTATTAGCCTACACATGAACGGTGTATCCGTAATTGATTCTAGTAGAAACCTAACCAACATCGGCACAATCTCTAGTGGACGTATTACTCCGACTGCGGCTGGATCGGCTAATTCTTATGCAGGTGTAATCAAAACAGTCAACACTAGCTCAGATCAGTGGAGTCATATCTCATTAGGCGGTAGTGCCACGAATGGGGTTATTCATAATTATTATATGATCGGTAGAGGTAGTAGCGTTGCCAATAGAGAAATGTCTTTCCATATACCAAATATGGGTAATTATGGAGATACCACACAGCCAAAATTTAGGTTCGCTTCAACTGGTGCTGATACTTTAATGACTATAACTGCTCAAACAGGGTCAGTTTATATTAAGGGATCAGTTTCTAGCGGACAGGTAAATATTTCAACAAACAACGATTATCCATTAAAAGTTCTTAGCACAGATGCTTTTTCAGGAATAGTTATAGGAGATAACGCAAGCACATCAAATGGAAATGTTATTGCTGTTGTAAGCGACACCATGAGGTTTTATACGGGCGGTACAACTTCTACCAATATCGCTTTAACTTTAGCAAGTAACAACGATGCATCCTTCTCAGGCACAATCTCTAGTGGTGCAATTACAAGTAGCGGCACCATAACTACACAGGCAAACTCAGCGGCCGCTGGTATTAATATAAAACGGTCTAACGCAGGGTCTGGTGGATCAAAGGGTTTTATTGCTTTTAGGGATGTAAATGATAAAGCAGTTGCTTCTATATTCTCTGTTGCTTCAGGTGGCGACAACAATGGAAATCTTAGGTTTGAAACAAGCGCATCAGCCAATCAATCAGATCCTTATTCACTTAGCACTGCACTTACTCTTGATACTTCACAAAACGCCACCTTTGCAGGCACAATCTCTAGTGGGGCTATTACAAGCACAGGGGATATCAGCGCCAACAGCGGCAAAGTCAGAATTGGAAATCCTACGCTCCTCTCAGGTAGATCAAGTATAAGGATAGATTCCGATGGCGATTCTTTTGCAGATTTAGTGTTTGGCGATAGGGTAACGGATGTAGGTTGGACGAACGCAAATTGGGCAATCTCTTCAAGGTCATCATCAGAAAGCAATTCTTTAAAAATATATAGAGGCTCAGGGCAGCCATCGCCTTACAACTCTGAACACGTTTTGATGGAGTTTAAACAAAACAACGTAGTCTCTGTAAATAGCACTTTACAAATAAATAACACTACAGTCATAAATTCTAGCCGACATTTACGTTCTATAAACGCTATTTATAACACTAGTGACGTTCAAGCAATAGATTTAGGTAACACTACTTACACAATACTAAAAGACCCAGACGGTGGTATTAGGCTGTATCTGGGTGATCCGGCCGAT
>VMHT01173649.1_pt1 | contig 14530 bp, 27 predicted proteins | sample 4693611 | NCBI WGS metagenome assembly VMHT01 (sample SAMN12280063, study PRJNA550983) | marine metagenome | isolation source: seawater sampled from same location over 5 years 0.02-0.2 micron viral filtrate | place: USA: collected off the coast of southern California halfway between the port... ... | reverse complement strand
ACAAAGACGAAGTGGTGAAACATATTCCAACCACCGTCAATTAAAATTTTATTTTCAGGATCTTCAGCTAAATCATGACAGTACATAATATTAAAAACATCACCTGGAATTTCACGTGGTCGAGAAAAATGAATTGCATATGGTTCTAACAATTCTTTTTGCACATTATCTATAAGACGCTTTCGCATCATTTCTGTGCCGCCGTTAGAATTTTTAGACAGTTCAGTTTCGACAACTCCGCCTTTGTAAATCATACTCATGTTATAAATTTTCCTTTAGTAAAAATCTTTTACAGAGTCCCAACGGAATGAACGCCAGCCTGGAGCCTTTGTGTCATATACTGCTAGTACATCTGGATTTGGTTTTTTAGTTCTTTTGACTTCGCCTTCTTGCAACGGCTTTGCTGCCGGAATAAGGCTTGATTTTAGAGTGCAAAGCATTGTTCGCTCATCACCGTTTGTTTTTGTGAATACTACTGTGTGCTCACCTTCAGCCAATGCTGCTTTTATTTCAGTTTGTGTTTTCATAATATAACCTCTAATTGTTTATTTATAGCCTGAAAAATAGTTTCCAGGGATTGATTAAACTCATCAACACCCATGTTATTATGAATGCGATGCGTACATACATCAAACCTATGCGGTAAGACATACTTGTTTTCTACCTCAGTCTGAAACCCGAGCACATATTCTTTCGTTAGACGACCGTCAATATAACGACGTGAGTCTGTTGAAAAGTCATGTCCTTCTCGAGTTAACTGAACCAAAGTAAAATTTTCTGTACCAACCTTATTTAGAATTGGTATTAATTCATCTATAAAACCACCGTCAGAAATGACGTAATCTTTATTTAGATTTATTTCACTGGCAACTAATCTGCCAAAGTAGTCAAGCCCACGTTTAGGTTTAACTACATTTTCGGACACGTATATCATTGCTTCACGGCAAGACATATGTCCAAGATCCATATGAGCAACTTCTTTTAAGCTGCGATCATCATAACGTTCCATAAACCAATCATAATCAATGTTAAAGTATTTTGCAGTCTCTTTATACAATTGATTTTTGAACGAAAGATGTTTATAACCTTTCGCTTTAAAATAATCAGCCGCGTGATCCTTACCTGATGCAGGAGGACCATTAAATAATACTATCATTTATACTCCAAACTTATCATTTACGATTTTTTGAAGCTCAGTTGAAAATGCTTTAGACCATTCATTAGGCGTAATACCAACCATGATAAATTCTTTATCTTGTGGTGATAGATAACCCATAGTTTCATTCATAGATGTATAACCAGCTTCATACATTGCAAGGTCTTCCTTCTTAACAGGAATATTGCGTGTACGTGTCTTGCCAGTTAAAACACTCTTGCGTGTTACGTTCATCATATATTGCTCCAATTTAATCTTGTTATATAATTATTATAACACAAATTTTTGGTTTGTCAACTATTATTTTCGTTTATTAGCCACTTTAATCCTTTAACATGGCTGCGGTGAATCTTAGCTTGACATATACCATTGTAATAAGAATCATCTAACAAAGCATGTCGAGTTATTTGTTCATACAATTCCAGGTATCCCATCTCACCTTTCTTTTCACACAAGTGAATAATTTCACGATAGAAATTATCAGCGCCCTTTTCTTCAACCATTAGTTTAACTTCTTCCGATGAACCATAGTATTTCTGCCAATCAGATTCTACTATTTTGGTTCTCTTACGGGTCTTGCCCTTAAGAGGTGGAAGTTTTCTTTTTGATTTGAAGATCTTTTTACCGATATATTTTCTATCGTTTGAACCGTCAGTAATTATATAAACGAAACCTATATAATCACCAATCATTTCAGAGGTGAATTCCTCACCTTTATAATGCCACATAACAACCTCATAATTTATACTATAAGGTTATTTATGAGCGGATCAATCAATGCATATTTCTTCTTCGTCTTCGTATGTAACCATTACCTTTAAAGTTTGGTTATCATCTTGTAATGAAAGCCATACGCGTTCAACGTTATGTTTAGCATATGACCTTCCTTTATTATCGATTACTTCAACTCGAGTAATAGGATATTCGAAAAGAATTTGATCTGGTTGTTTATTAAACTCAGTCATTTCTTTTACCAACCCCCCAATCAATCACAACTGGAAAGCGTGGTATTCCATCAGGTGTAGGTGCAAAATAACGTAGTGTACACCAATCAGGATTAGGTCCGTTTAAAAACAACTCACTTAATACTTCTTGTGTGCCTCGTACACCTGCACCAAACTCTTGTCCTTCAGATGTATTTAAAACAAATCGTTTGATATGGCCAGCCCAGTTTCCTTTACCTTCTTCAACACGAATAACTTTAAACTCATCAGTTAAGAATTCTTTTCTTTTAATCAAAAACTTAGAGCGTTTATTCTGTTGATACACATCATCAACACGGATCATCTGACCTTCAAACCCATCTTCGAGGTATTCACCATAAAGGTTATCCATCATTGTTTCATTAAAGATCTGTTGAGTTGCAACAAGTATAACTGCGTTAGCTTGCCAAGATTGGCTCGTAAGCCATTCCATGCGCTTAGAGAAGGCACCAGGGTCGCTTATAACGTCATATACATGATATTCTACTAAGCCTTTTGCTTCTTCTATATCAGCTTCAGATGGCTTTGTTTTGCGTACCAATGATGTAATTTTATTAAAGTTCTCACGCAGCTTATGGTTATATAACTCACCATCTAAAATAGCGTCAGGATATCTTTCAAAGAATTCTTTTAATTCATCATTAATATGTGGTACACTTACAAGTTCTTTACCTGCTCGTGTCCATAAACCATTAGCTCGTGCAATACAACGAATGCCATCTAACTTAGGTTGAGTGTAATAGTTTTTATTTTCAAAATCATACTTCGCATCTTCGTGCTTTGAAGCAAGCATTGGTTTGATTTTATCAAACTTATCAATGTCTTCTACTGAGCGGAAATATCCTCGTTCGAGTTTCTTATTAAACTCAGCGATCATTTCTTGTTCAGCTTGTTGCTGCAAAGATGTTTCATTGGATTTACCAATATTCTTTTGCTCTACTAGCTTCCAACCTGATTCAACTTTTTTTCCATCAGTGAGGCCTGCAATAGTACGCCAAGAAACATTACCGTTTTCTTCACCTACTTCTGCTGTCCATTCACGTATGCCACCTTTCGAGTCACGTTTGAAAAGCGAATTTGTACCTGCAATAATTTCCATAATTTATCTCCGCATTTTTGCTATGTCTTTTGCTTGGTCTGTACCTCGCATGATTGGGACGAGGTTTGACTTGTGCATTGTTCCGATACCGATGATGAGGTCGCCAGTGTATTTTGGAGACTCTTTTCGAGTTCCCGCGCCAGGAATTGTGTTCGACGTCTCGAGGCTTGGATACTTCTTTGTGTTGCGGACATGCGGTTGTAGGCTTTCATAAGTTTTAGCTTCCTTATTGGGTTTAGGTTTATATTCGCCGCGAACGTAAGATACGTAATCATTAAATTCTTTAAATTGCGCGGAATGCATATGCGATTTACGCATTTGTTTATTATATTGTCGCCACTCAACTTCCATCTTAGAAAGTTGAGCAGCTGTTAGTTTTTTCTTTTTAGATTTACCGTGTACCTGGACACCTTTAATCATATGCATACTCATTCAGTATATTCCTTATCAACTGCTGATGCATCCCACACGTGCGGGACAAAATGGTATTTTGGTCCAAAGATAACAACGTCATGTTCTCCGACTTCGGAAAAAACACGTTCATCATAATGTAAGTGTATAAACACGGGTCCACCGAATAGCCGAAACGCTCTTGCGTACTCGTCTCCTCTAAACCCTACATAGTGAACGGTTCTCATTGTACCAAAACTTTCAATTAAGATACATATATTATAACTTGAAAAACTTGTTTTGTAAACGTATTTTTACAAAGAATATCCAGTACCGTTATAACCAGTGTTTTCAACGTACTTTATAAAATCTGTATATCCACCAATATGGTTTTTATCAATAAAAATTTGAGGTACTGACCGGGCTGGTGCTGTTAAGCGTTGGTGCAGTTCTTCTAAATTTTGTTGCCCAACTGAAACATCAATGTACTTATATTCCATTTGAGCTCTTGTGCAATAATCTGTAGCTTTTTTGCAGAAGCCACAGTTTGGTTTGCCGTATATTGTAATCAATTTCGTTCTCCTTTTCGTGCAAATCTATAGGCACCTTCTGGTAAGTGCCAGGCTGTTTGGAATGCTCGCATCATATCAGGCGACACTACAATATAATTATGTCGTCTTAAATCATCATCCCATTGTCTAAGATATACGATATCCTCGTACATCATCATTTGTAAATCTTCGTGGTGGCCATCATCATCTAAAATAACAATAGCGGTTTCGTCCCAATCCATTTCAACTGTAAACATTACTCATCTTCCAAATAATCAATAATACTATTTGGACTTGTTTGACCATACGGATCTTCAACTTCACGTGTAGATCTTGGCTCAATGAATAATGCTTTAACACTGTTGTTTTCAATAATTGCTGCAAACCTACGACTACGCTTTCCCATGCCAACAACAGATAAGTCCATTGACATTCCCAAGAAATCTGCAAGCTGCCCATTACCGTCTGGTAAAACTTTTACATCGGCTATGCCTTCAAAATCTGTCCATGCATTCATAACATATGCATCATTCACTGCAGAAACATATACCTCATCAAAGCCTAACAATTTCAATTGCTTATATTGCGCTTCAAAATCATATAGCTGTTGAGGATTATCAAATGCAGCTGGCACTGAAAACACAATAACTTTCTTATCAGTAAATATATCTATTGATTTAGTTGGGTTCCAAGTTTCCGCATCACGACACATAAATGTCATTTCTGGTAATTCGGTACTCATTAACTTAACTCCTTTAACTTATTCCAGGTGTCTTGCCAGTTTCTTACTGCATAATTCTTACCGTGCTTATTTGCTTTAGCTAACGGATAATCGTTTCCACCTTGTTCCATTTTATCTCCAAAGAAACGAATATCATCGTCTGCATTGAAGTCTTCTAAAATTTGTCGTTTGTCACCACCGGTTCTACCAATATCTAAACCAGTTTCACCACCGACGGTTGCTGTAATATTTTTAAACATTGAATTAATTTCATATGCAATGCTTTCACGTTCTCGGTTTGATTTATCCCATACAACGTATTCTTTTCTTTCTTCCATTGTTGCATTACGACCAACAATAGAAAAGTTCCACATACCTCGGCGTTTCTCAATATGATTACCGGTTCTAAGCGCAAACTTACTTCCTTGTAACCAACCATTGAGTAGCTCAGTTAATCCTGTGGGTTCAATAAAGCTTTTTGAATTGACGCGCTTACCTCGAGACCAAACATCATTACCCTGACAATTATAGCATGTTACAACATGTTCGCATATCTCAGGTCCGAGTTGCTCTAATGTTTTTTCATAATCAGATCCTGTGACAAGCCACACTTTCTCTCGAGACATAAACTCAAGAAACCAGGCTTTAAATTCAGGGTCCATCAATTGTCGGCTATCGCTCAGAGTGCCGTCTACATCAAAAATAAATCGTTTCATATTTCGTCTGTTCGTAAACAACGCAAGTCTTGAAAAGCTGGTGCAGGTAAAATGTCAAGCACTTTTGTGCGAACCATTTCACATTCCATCCTTGTTTCAAAGGCGTGCATTTTAAGTAGCTGTTGATCGTAATCAATGTTACCGTTTGCTAATAAGTATACTGCAAATAAAGTCCAATACATTTTATTCGCTCCCTGTCCAATGCTTGCGGTTATGTGCTGCTCGAGTAAGCTTAGAAAATCTTTCAGCAATTTTGCTCATCAATTCGCCATCACTTTGGCTCGCCAGATTATGAAGATGACTTTCCATTAAAGTATCTTCTTTAATAATATCAGTTGTATCGTAAATATCATTTCGAATAATATCTAAGTCGTCTGTTTTATTATTTGTCATAAATTCAAACTCCGTTTGTTGATCGAATAAGTCTAATTGTTTCATCTTTGCACTAATGGTTGTGATGATATGGTATCATTATAATCATTACCGTAGTAATCACGAGTAGCACTTTCTTTAACCATAACACCATTCTTAACTCGATAGGTTACGATTTCTCGACGGACAACTCCGTCAATGTCTGCATCAAATGCATTTTTAAATGGTCCTTCAGTCATTATGTATTCCTCTCAATAAATTGTTCCCATTTATTCTTAATTCCATTCCAGTCTTCTGCGTCTGATAATGGTTCTTGTTGTTCATCAATGTTTGGCCATACCGCACTGTACTTAGTATTACGATGTAGCCACTTAGTTAATTCAGGTTCAGGCAAGTCCACGTCAGCCACAATAGCATCCACAGGGCATTCTGGTACGCATACACCACAATCTATGCATTCGTCAGGGTTAATTACAAGAACGTCTTCGCCCTCATAAAAGCAGTCCACAGGACACACAGAAACACATGTTGTATGCTTACACTTAACACAATTGTCTGTTACTAAATAAGCCATAGTTTATTCTTTTGCTAATTTCCATTCTGCAATGAAATCTAGTTTTTTCTCATCGGTCCAATCAGATAGGTATTCATTATCTCTATTAAACAATTGCAAAATCCGATCTTTGTCTAAAACGAATGTGTCGACAATTGATTCTCCAATAAATTCTTGAGAAAATTCTTTTACTTTTTCCATAGTTACTAAATCTTTAGACATAGTAATTTGTTCAGCTGGGCTGTTAGTTATATCTATAGTATTATTTAGTTTATTTAATTCTGAGGCAGGAATAGCATAACGTTCACGAAATTGTGATACAGTAGTAACTACAACCCATCTTTCTTCGGTATCAGACATTAATTTTCTCCATTTCTGTATCATAACCTTTTTCAATCATTGCATCTAAGAAGGTACACGCTTCTTGCGGATCATCAAATATATAATCTGCAACCAATGTACCTTCTTGATTATAAGCTTTTACTCTCATATATTAAGTCTCGGCTTGTGTATTTTTCTCTGCATCTTGTGCAGCTTTCTCGGCTTTGTCCATAGCTTTCACTTTTTTCTTGAGCCGTTTAATACAATCATCTCCGTCCATCCAAATATCTTTACTATCTAGGATAGAGTTTATTTCTTTTTCAGTTAAGAAATCAGAATAAACATCACGAAGTAATTTTTCGGACCAGCCCTTTTCATGTGCTAATCTATCGTACATCTCACCACCTTTGCCCACAACACCACTAGAGTAGTTGTGAAACATGAACATTGAGTGAGGTGAAACCTCAAACGAATGGCCACAAAGAAAGATAAGTGTAGCTGCACTCATACAAGCACCTTCAACAGAAACTGAAATTGTGGCTTCAGATTCTTTAAGCACTCGCATAAATTGTATTGCAGTAAATAAATCACCGCCGCTAGAGTTAATGTAAATCTTAATTACATCGTTTCTTGCCGCGGATCGGATCGTGTCGAACCATTCAATATATTCTTCCGAACCTATGATATCTCCACTTAAATAAAATTCGTGGATATGTACCGCATTTTTAGAAATAATTCTTTGATTTTGGTTTAACGGGGGTTTAAACAATTCGTTTATGTCTAACGGTCTTGCATTATTCATTAATTATTCCTTTTTAAATTAACGCTCCCATCTATAATAGATATGAGCACCAATACGACCAACCATTTGCAGGCTAGAAGCCCAACGTGGATTTACATATGTCGCATGATAGTGGGTAGAACCTTCAGTGATTCCTCTAAACTGGTTATGCTCAAGCATATTCCAAGCAATCATTTGTGCTTCAAACCAACGATCTTCATCTTGAGGATCATCAGCTTTACCATCGCAATACCAAGAAAACTGGCAAGCATTACGTTTCATTGTACCGTTGGCATGTTGTTTGCCTTGGTATACAACTCCGCAAATTGTTGATGGATATCGAGTATCTTGTACTCTGTTTAAGACTACATCTGCAACCGATGCTTGATCAGCTAAGTTGCTTCCGCGTGCTTCATAATAAACATTTAAAGCTAAACAATGTGCACTTTCAGATGTAATCTTCTTATCTTCTATTTGAACAGAAGCTACAACTGGTGCAACAAACATAGCGGCGGTAAGTGCAGTCGAAACTACACCGGCGATAGTTTGTTTAAGTTTCATAATATAATCCTCACGTTTATAGATATATTATAAACTATAAGTTTAGTATTGTAAACCCTTAATCGCTATTTTTTAAATTATTTAATAAGTTTTTTAGTCTCCAAACCATTGTTTTAGTTGCTACTTCTTCATTCCAATACTCTTCATTATCAGTTAGATCTGTAAGCATTTCTAGTAGCATTAAATTGGTTTCCCGCAGAGAATCGTTATCCCTGCGGTATGCCGCGGTTTGCTTCTTATGATGATCGATTTCTAGCTGTAAGCCTTCAACCGTTCTTTCGTTTATTTTTAGCTTTGCCATTTTTTACACCATACTTTTTAAAGAAAGCATAGTCACTTGCATATGCTCGCTTAATAAAATCAATTTGTTCATCGCTAAAATCTTCTGCAGTAATATCTTTTTGTGTTACGTTATGCATTTGATCTATATCAAAATAACTATTAACATCTTCGCGTCGTATTACTTCAATGTGCTCAAAGCTTTCAGTATCAACGAACCTGCATTGCGGATGAAAATGATGCACCTGTTGTCCGCCAGTAATCTTATTTAGGTTACGGAAGAATAAGTCAATCTTTTCAGCTTTAGGTGTTTCATCAAGATTCTTACCAAAGCTTTGGAAGATACTTTTACCATAATCATAGTAACGCTGCTTAGGTGTGAGATATACATTGATAAGTGAAATAAAGCGATCCACGGGATCCGTAAAGATCATCATGGGTTTTTTCTTGGCTTCAATCAAATTATTGTACAAACGCGTTCCACGCATGACCTGGATGCGCTGAGGAAAGCTTTCTTTAATAGTTACTGAACAACTTCTAGGAACCTCAAACCAAGTCTTATTGCTATCGTTTTCGAGATCGTACATAAGAGGCCAATCTAGCTTTTGACACCAATAACAATTACAATCATTAAACACATAGTTTTGTTTAAGACTTACTTCTGGCAATAAGAAATCTTTTACGAAAGGTGTTTCAAAAATAAGTTCTGGTAAGCTTTCGTGTGGATAACGTTTAAGAATGTGATCCTCATTACTGTCAGGTGCAACTGTACCTTCGATAGGTTCATTTGTATTAACAAACTTTTTATAGTCTGCATAGCCTCCAGCTTTATGCCATTTAAAACTATCAAATGCATGTGCAAATGAATCTGCTTTTGTTTGACGTTGATCATTCGTTCCCATCCAAGCAAAGTGCCAACCCATATCTTCCTGGATAATACCTTGGTGTGTCGGGAATCGTATAGGCATTGAAATGTTACCGCAACGAATATTGCTAAGCTTACAATAATTAATTTGTTCCTTAGTTGCAAAGAACATTGCTCGTTTCCATATTACCGGTTTACCATCTCGATGATGAATACGTAGGTCAGCACGACCTTGTAAGTATACTAATGGAATTTTAATAATAAGGTTTGGGTGAGCTGCCGTATGTTTAGCCAACCAGTGAATATGTCTAGGATCAATGATTTCATCTGCATCACCATAAATGAATACATCTCTTTTTTCAAAGTCCTGGAGTGCAGACATCACTGCATCTTTTTGTAATCTTTCACGAACTCGAGCATATAAAGAATCTTTATTAGTTGAGTTGTTACCTGCATTGCGTCTATCGATTTCTAAAATTTCAAGATCAGGGGTGTCAGGAATATCGTGTTCAACATAGATAATCTTTTCAATCGGTAAACCAAGCTTACGTGCAACTTCAGGAAACTTGCGTTCAACAGGCTTACCGGCATGAGTTCTATTTGATTCAACAATAATAAACTTGTCTACATAATCCTTTAACAAGTTAACGCGTAGATAAAGTAATTCTTCTCCATAGGGAGCAAACCAGGGAAAACAATCTACAATCTTCATTACTTTATCCTCTTCTTTGTAGTACAGTTAAACCATTACAGTTCATTTTATGCATCTTAAATGACCAATGTGGATTCTTAATAACAAAATCAATAATTGCTGGTAGCAATCCTTGTTTGTCCATAGCTTTACGATCCGGGTTTGCAGCCCAATCTTGTTGCTCATCTCGTACGCCATATGTATGCGTATCATGAAAGGCAAGATATTTGCGTGCTGCATTACCGTGCAATTGTAACTCACTTCTTAGTTGTTGCTGTGAATGCCATGTATCAATAAAAAGCAAATCAGTAGGTTCAATAAGAATTTGTAAAGTATTGCCTTTTGTATATTCAACATCTTTACCAACCTTACGAGCAACTTTAAATAGCTCGGCAAGAGGTTTATGTATTTCTAAGTCATATGCACGAACAGACACGGGAGCTTTAAGAAAAGCCCTCGTGCTTGCACCGAAACGACTACCGAATTCTGTAACGTGTGTACAATCTTCGGCTAACGTCAATAAGTCATGTACATGCTCATTGATATCAGATTTAGTATCGCGTTCATTACGATACTCTCTTTCAATTAAGTTATTCCAGTCGTTCATATTCATACGTCTAGCCACCTTCTATTATCTAATGTCCATTTAACAACTTCTGCAATCCGTTGATCTACTGGCTTTGGTTCCCAGCCCATTTGTTTCATTCTTTCACCTGACAAAGCATAACGCAAGTCATGACCTGGTCTTGAGCTATGGAAATCCATAAATTCATAGTTGAGAGGTTTATCTTGTGCTGCAGCAATCATTTGTGCTAACTCAAGATTATCTAATTCAGTTGCACCACAAATATTAAACTTAGGACACTTGACGCCATTATTATTTGTAATGTTTAATGTTCCTTCGTGCTTGAGCAAGAATAGTGTAGCATCTGCCACATCTTCTGCATGGATATAATGTCGTGAACCAGCAATTGTTTTACTTGCATCTGAGTGGATTGTTACCTTACCGCCATCTCGTACATTACGGATAGTCATAGGTATAAACTTCTCGGGATGCTGACGTTCACCAAATACATTCATTGTATGCGTAATATAAATCGGCATATTATATGTATTTTGATATGCTACACAAAGTTCCTCGGCACCAGCCTTTGAAGCTGAATAAGGGTTTGTTGAATTATATCTATCATACTCGTCATACTTAATACCTTCTGGAGCAGGACCAAATACTTCATCTGTCGAGAAATATAAGAAACGTTCTAGGTTAGGTTGCTTGCGAGCAAATTCAAGAATATTGCAGGTTCCAACCACATTGTCCATTACAAATTCCATAGGAAAGTCAATAGACCGGTCTACGTGAGAACCTGCCGCTAAATGAGCAACAATATCACATGGTCCAATATCTGCAATAAGCATTGGATTAAATTCTGCTTTTAAATCATGGAAGATTGTGCGAAGACGACTTCGGTCTTCTGGGGTACGCTCTTGTAAAAGATCGTGTAAACGATTAAGGTTACCGCTATAGTCTAAACGATCTATAGTAACAATATCCCAATCTGTTTGTTTTAATACTTGGTTAATTAAGTGGTGGGCAATGAAACCACCGCCACCAGTTATAAGAATTCTTTTGCTCATAATATCTCCGTCATCAATAACATTGTAAAAAACAACCACATGAATCAGAGGTGGTTGTCATATTAACTTTATTTATAATCAAAATTTATATTTGATTGTCGCTTTTATATCATCTGGAGTAGTAGTTGTTCGACCTGTCCACGGACTTACTTGGTCTTTACCTTGGTGATAATACAATCCGAGCTCTACCGGACCTTTTGTATGTACCGCTGCAAGATAATTATATGTGAATCCTAGATCATCATCTTCCACTCGAGAAGCTGTAAACATAAGTTCTCTACTAAAGTTATACATTACACCATAGTCAACACGAGTATTTTCTTTATCTTCCCATGTTTCATATCCTATTGCAATTGGTATACCCATGCGATGCAATCCAGCACCAACGGCATATCCTCTTTGCGTCTCACCGTCTTCTGTGTCAATTTGCATATATGATGCTTGTAAAATATTAACTTGACCTGTGACACCGTAATACATTGCTTTAGTTTCTGGATCCCAACCGACTACACCAGCATATGGCATTTCTCGTTTTAGGCGTACAGAATTAAACTCAAATTGATCTTTGTGATCCCAGCCACCAAAGGCTAACACAACTTTTTCTTCGTGATCAATACGAGAATTTTTCTTTGTAATAATAACAGGTGCACCAATTTTTGATGTCTTGGCAAAGCCCATGCGCTGAGCATCTGTTTCACCAAAATATAATCTTGCTCCACCAATACCTAAGCCCATTTGCTTTTCGGTAATCTCATTATCTTGTGTTCGATCTAATGCATAGTTTGTATCAAATCGTGCTCCAAATCCTACCCAACTTGCAAGCGGGTGTGTGGTATCTGTTTCATATCCACCGAAAGCTTCGAAGCGTGTATCCATTGTTTCTGCCGCTTGTCCATCAAGATAAATTTCAAAGGTACCATTTAAGAATGGCCCGTTTGTTTCTTCTGCATGCTCGTGCCCGTTGGCAAACGCTGCTGATGCAGAAATCGCTAGAAGACTAGCAATGATAGTTGTTTTCATTTTAATAAGCTTTCAATTATTTTTGTTTAGTTTTTAACCAGCCGATTTTCTCACCAGCTGCAACGCGTCTTTCTGCTTCTTTTTTACTACCTGGATAACGCCATGCCCAAATAACAATCAATGCAAATGTTATGCCCATGTATAATGTAGCTTTAACATTGCCTGTTCCGAAAAACATAAAACCTAATGATGTTGACATAACAGCGATCATTAAATATTTTGCTTTTTGTGGATACACTCGTAAGCTAGACCAATTTTTTACAAATGGACCAAACCTTTTGTGATTCATAATCCAGTTATGGAATCTTGGACTCGACTTGGCGAAACAGAATGTTGCACCTAGAATAGGAGTACTCCACGGTAATCCTGGTAACAGTACACCTAGATAAGCAACGCCTACCAAAAGTATACCTAAAACAAACCAAAAGGCTCTTCTAATTTTACTCATTTTATTTTCCTTTATTATAGTTTTTCTAAAGAAAATGTTTTCTAGTTGATTCACTTCAACACCTCTTTAAGGGCCTGGACTAGCTGCGACATCATTATATCGTCATGATATGGTGTTGGCGCAATTCGTAATCTTTCAGTACCCCGTTTCACGGTTGGACTATTAATACTCTGTATATATATTCCAAATTCATTTAATAATCGATCACTGGCTTCTTTACATTTAAACGCATCATTAACCATTACTGGAACAATGTGTGTACATGCTGAAGGGTGAACTTCGATGTCTTCTTTGTTTAACCAATTCTTGAGCGTTGTTGCTCGTTCTTGGTGATGATCCCGAAGACCAGGATTATCTTTCAGATATCTTATAGACGCCAAAGCACCTGCGCAGATGGTTGGACTTGTTGAGGTCGTAAAGATAAACCCAGATGCAACAGACCTGATAGCATCGATAACAGTATTATCACCAGCAATATATCCGCCTTGTACACCAAAAGCTTTTCCCAAAGTCCCATTTATAATATCTATCCGATTTCCTAATCCTAATTTTTCACAATACCCTGCACCAGTATCGCCGTATAAACCTACTGCATGAACTTCGTCAATGTATGTGATTGCCTTATATTTATCTCCCAAGTCACAGATGCTTTCTATAGGACTAATATCACCGTCCATAGAATAAACTGATTCGAAAACAATACAAGGTATTAAATCTTTTTTAATTGCAGATTTTAATTTATCTTCCAGGTCTTTAAGGTTATTATGTTTAAATATAAGTTTCTCTGCTTTACTGTGGCGCATGCCCATTATAAGAGACGCATGGTTCTCACTGTCTGATATAAAACATATATTTGGAATAATTTGAGCCAATGAGATTAAAGTCCACTCATTAGCCACGTATGCGCTCGTGAAGAGCAATGCTTGATCTGTATTATGTAACTTAGCAAGTTCTTTTTCTAATGTTACATGATAATGTGTGGTACCACCTATATTGCGTGTACCACCAGAACCTGCACCTGTTTGATCTAGTGCACTGTGCATTGCATTTACAACATGATCGTTTTGACCCATGCCTAGATAATCATTCGAACACCAGTTAACTATGTTCTTTGGTGCATATTTACCATACCAAATAGAGCGAGGAAAATCTCCCCGCTCTCTCAGAATGTCATTGAATACTCTGTACCGTCCGTCGTCTTTATATTGATCTATAACATTTTCAAAGTATTCTTTCCACATTATAGACTAAATCCTTTGAACGTTCCCGCATCAACATCTTGCTTTGTGCCGCCTGAAACATAACTTGTAATCTCTGTTTCTTGTGGAGCAACTTGTACATCTGCACCTGAGATCCATTTCTGTGTCCACGGCAGTGGGTTATTCTTT
>VMHT01094770.1_pt1 | contig 14533 bp, 16 predicted proteins | sample 4693611 | NCBI WGS metagenome assembly VMHT01 (sample SAMN12280063, study PRJNA550983) | marine metagenome | isolation source: seawater sampled from same location over 5 years 0.02-0.2 micron viral filtrate | place: USA: collected off the coast of southern California halfway between the port... ... | reverse complement strand
TCTACTGTTTCTTCTTTAGGCTCTACAACAGGTTCTTTTGGCCCACGCCTAACTCTTCCTTCCGCATCTGTGACGATTTTACTTTCTACTTTTGGCGGTTGTATCCTAGAAGCTGTAACAAGTTCTTCCATAGTAAAAGCTAAATCCTCACCGTTACTATCAGTAATAATTCCAAAATTAGTTGATCCATACTCGCCACGCTGAACACCGTAAACAATCTTTCCGTTTTCACGACCTCTTGTGTAAAAAGAATATTGTTCGCCACTTTGAATTGCCTCAAATAATTCTTTGTCAATAAGTGTTGTGCTAGCAATACTACTAAAGTTCTCTATTGTTATATTTTCTAATGATGTTTCTATTTCTTCAGCTGTTCTGTTTGACGGTAAGATTGTGCGAACTCCCTTGACTTCTTGCACACCACCGCCACCAGTTTGCGGATTAAAACCTGACGCAATTTTAACAGCTTCTTGCCACAGGCCTTCGTCATAAGCTTTATCAACCTTACGAGAAATGACTTCTGCGTAATACGCTAACGCAACATCTTTAATATTCTTTTTTAAATTTGCATTAAGTTCACCCGGCAACAATTCATACGCTGCGCCTATAATGCCAAACATTGCGCTTTCTGCTTCACGCATATCAGCGCCCTCTATCGGCACACCGTTTGCGTTTATTTCTTCTACACCTTTAAATATTACTTCTGCTTGTGAATTAAGACCATCTTGCATAAGGCCAGCAACGTGCATCGTGACAGGCGCTTGCCCAGACAGCTGTTCTAACACTGATCCGTAGTGTCTACCAAACAGTTGTTGAATTGAACTAATAGCTTGCATTTTTTCTAAAGCTGTTCCTGTATTCAAACTTGGAGCATATGTTGCTACTTCTTCTGGCGTTAAAAACTTAATAGGACCATCAAGTTCATAGTGACCGTGTATTGCAATTGCATCGTTTATTCTTTTTGGAATACCAGTATCTGCTAAAGACGTTGCCCCCGGTCTGTCTAAACGCCCAGCTTCTAATGAATTTTGTATTGCCTGTGGAGATAAGTCTATTGGCGTTATATCTACCGACCCTACTTTAGAAGCATATCCTACAGGATCAGATTTAAGTTGTTTTTCCATGTCAGCTTTGAAACCGCGCAAAAACTCCAAGCCTAAACTTGCCTGACCTTTTGTAACACCCGGCGCTTCTAAACTTTGTATTAAATCGTTAATACCTTTTGCGTTACTAACACCTTTTACAGCTTGGGAAAGATTGTTTAAAAAACGTAAATCAGCAAGTCCTTGCGTATATGATGCTTGATCTTCTGTTTCTACAAAAGGCATAGACAGTTGCCCTTGCGCTTCTAACGTTTCAATATAGCCATCAGGTAATGCTAATCCTTTTTGCAACATCGAAACGCCATCAGTAATTCCTTTTGTCGTTTCTTTAAATATTTGTTGATTAACTCTTTCAAGCTTTTGTTGTTCAGCTGACGGAGCATCAAAAAACTCTGCACCAGCGCCAAGACTTTGCAATAGTTTTGCAGCATCATTCATCGGCAACATTTCCAGTAAACCGATCTGCATACGCCCGGCTCCACTGTTAGCTAACACAGTTTCCCTACCAGCTGCCCTTTCAGAAACAGAAAGCCCTTCGCTTTGCAGCTTTTGTAAATCCCTAAGAGTAAGTCGTAACTCTTCTAAGTCTTGTACAGGCGTACCGCTGCTATTTAATGCTGCACGTATATTACCAAGAATACCGTTGTACAAAGCATTGTACTCTTGTTGTTTTAATGCACCGGGGTTACCTAGTCCTAACTGTGCAAGCCTAACAGAGTTAATGCCAAAGTTATTTGCGTGAAGTTTTGCTTCGTTAAGTTCTGTAGAATTTGCAATGTTTTGCGAAAACTGCGTTGCTGCATCGGCTCTTGTTTTTTGCGTAGCTCCATCAAGCTTTGTATCTATTGTACCGCGTAAGCTATACCGATAGGTTAGCTCCATTTGATTAAAACGATCAGTTAATACTTGTTGACTGCGCGGATCAGTTACACCGTCTAACAAACTTTCTCGCGCTGTTTTAGTAGCTAACGCCCACTGGCCTTCTTCTGGTTTACCACCTTCGTTAAAAACTGAACCAAGTTCACTTGGATCAACTCTAGACAATCTGCGCGCATCTTCGCGTAAGGCTGTTTCACCAGCTAGAAGCTTTTGGTTTATCTGCGCTTCTCTTGCCGCTTTATATCGTGTAGCAGCAAACTCACCAATCTCTTTAGTAGCAGCTGTAAACACACTTGCTTTAGCTTGTGCCTCTCTAATAAACGGCGCTGCACTTGCTCTTGCTCTAAAACTACGCCCCGGCGCTTCGCCTGTAGGTGTGCTACTAGCACGATAGATAGGTATACGCATTAATATTTACCCTTTATTAAGGAACTTTAAAATAGCCAGTATCGAAACCAATACGCGCAGCGGAACCAAAACCAGCTATCAAGCTTGCCGTACCTTGCGATCTAAGCGCCGCCGCAGACGCCCCAGCTTCCATACGCGATAACTGCGCTGTCAATCGCGCATCTTCTTGGGCATCGTTTATTTGCATATTAGTTACGTAGTTATTAAACTTATCTACAGCAATTTCAAAATCACTTTCTCGACCATTTCTACGCAAAACTTCCATAGGTGTGCCAACCGCAATATCAACACCAGCATAAGCAAACCCAGCTACAGCTTCACCTTGCGCTTCACGAAACGCCATACGTTTACGCTTGTTAGAAATAAGCACATTGTTGTTAATGATAGTACGCTGATTTTCTAATAAATTTACGTCACGCTCAATAATTTGTGCGTTAAATTCACCGACACGCCGCGCAGCTTCTGCCGCTTTGTTAGCAGCGTTCTTTTCTGCTATACCGCCAGCAACTTGCGTACCCATCATTAAAAGTGGCAGTGCTTCCATTTCGCGTACCTTTCGTAATCTAAACCATCTGGTCCGTATTTGTGCATTACACCTTCGCTTGTAAAACCTAAAAATTTTGCAAGCTTATGTGCATTTGTAAAATCTGATCTAACAACAGCTTGTACTCTTGTCAGCTTCAGTCTAGTTATTGCGGCATCTAACTCACGTTTTACTAAACGTATTGTTTGTATCCGCTTACCTTGCATTTCTCGCGTAGGCAAAAACCATGCTTCTGCTACACCTTCCCATACAGGCGCTAGACCTGTCACGGCGTAAACTTTGCCATTGTCTATAAGTGCCAAGCCTCTGCCCGGCTGCAAATAAACAGGCATTGCAGAAAGAACTAAACCTAACTGCGAATTGTTTTGCAACGGAACCCGATCCGCTACATCTAAAACGTGAACTTTACTAAGTGGTCTTGCTATCATTTATCAAAAGTATTCATCCTCGGATACAGTGCTAATACTGTCAACGGTAGTGGCTGTGTCTGTTGTAAGTATATTCTATCATCATCATCAAAGCCACCCGGAAACTCAACATCTTTATCGCCGGAAAAAAGAGGAACAGCTGTATCCATATCCATAGAACTATCGCGGAAAAAAATCCGATCTGTTTCAGAACTATCGTTACCTACTTCGACACCCACTGTTTCGAATAATCGTACTGTAATACCGTGTATTCTTTTGGGTTTACCCTGACTTGTGCCATCAGACGATCCGCTTTCAATGCGTAGCGTTTGCATATTAGATGTATACCCATACCCAATAGCAGCGCTAGTTGCAGAGAAATCAAGTGCTATAGATGCACTAGCTACTGTTTTGTTAGCGTGACTTGCGCCGTTAGCAAGCACAGAAACCGTTTCACCTTCTAAATGATACAGCGTACTAAAACTGCTTACCGCACTGCCCGAATACGAAAGACCGCTATCTACAAAAAATGCAGACGTTGTATTACTGCCAAAATCAAAATTTTTCATACGTTCTACATATCGCCGGGTTACACTATTGATAGTGCGTTTGACAATCATGTATAGCTCGTCATTGCCTGTGTCGGTAGGTAGTGTTGCAATGCTTTCGACTACTGCCGAACCGCCGCTAAACGTGCCACCTATAGTATGTTTATGCCACGCAACAACTTCCTCTTCGCGCCGATACGTTAAACCCACTAGCGCACCATCTGCACGTATAGCCCATACTATGTTTTCTGGCTCTTGTTGGTATGCAAAACTTTCAAGGCCACCTTCAGTGATATGTTCTGCTAAGACTGTTAGATCTGGCGCTTGATACCCGGCAGTGTTTACTTCACCAATGTACTTAAACTCTCGCACTTTTCTATTGCCGCGTTGCAGAAACAACGTAACATCTGCGACCTGTACAGTCTCTGTATTAGCCGATCCGTAGTTAGAATACTTACGAATTTGCGTTGTAGTCGGCGTAATAGGGCCATTGTTTGTAGTTGTCAGCACGTATTCGCCGCCAGAAGTACCGATAGTAAGCACTCGCGTAGCTGATAAATACCTAATATTGTTTACTTGGTTTGATGCAATCGTGTAAATCAGTGCATCATCAGCGTTTGTTCCTGTAGTGAAGTTAAGATAATCCGCGCTTTTACTGAACCATAACGTTTGTGGATTGTTATTTGTTGCTGCAAAAACAAGTCTTTGCTCAAAAAACGTAACAACACTAGGGTAATTATCAGTACCTGACAATGATGGATTAGGAGATCCGCTTATTGTTGCTGTGGCAAATGTCCAAGCGTTGTGATTTGTACGTGATAAAGTACGAATTGCGTAACTTGGATGTACAAAATACATAATATCTGCGCTTTGCGCGAAACGTAAATTAAATATATCAGCGGCTGCGTATGGCGTTGCTACTTCAAATATTTCATCTACTGCGCCAGCGGATGCGTATGTTGTAAAGTTTGTTGTGTTTATGTTGTTGCCGAATAGATCTTGCAACGTAAATGTATTTGTTGTGACGTTAGCTACCTTATAGTTACGACCATTTAGTTCTGTCATGCCAACAACATTATCTAAAAATATTTCATCACCATTGCTATAGCCATGAGAAGATATTGTTACTACGCCGGGGTTTGCTTTTGTTACAGCTGTAATGTTTTGTGCCGATCCTTTTAAAACTTGAGAACCGTTGCGATACACACGCATAACTTGATCCCCAAAGACAAGTATGTATGTATCTGTTGTTTTAAACTGAAATGGTATTAGCCTAGTTTTTACACTGCTATCTTTTACAGTACCAAGATACTGCGTACCCGGTCTACGTGTAACGCCGCCGTGTGGTTGCACTACCATATTAGTTAGATCTGACAAACCAGCCTTGTATTTCTCTAGCGTAATACGCCCCTCTAAGCGTGGCGATATTTCACCAGCTGTAAATGTGCTGAGTGAAGGCGCAGATCTTGCCATTAGAAACGCGCCTCGACAAAATCATTAGCTTCAATACGCTCTGGCGCACCTTCAGTTGCGTCTTGAAACGTACTTTCTTTAAGTTTTCTATCGTAATCAGCTGCCGATAGCTGCCGTACAGTAGTAGATCCTGTAATTGCATACGATATTTCATACGCTAATCTGGCTGCTAACGTTTCGATTAGCCCGGCATCATACTGTTGTGGGTCCGTAATCCGCGCAACATACTTGATTTTTGCAGTACCTTCGTCCGTTAATAGCTTGCGACCCTCAATAATAAACGCCGGAGTATCGCTATTACTTCGCATATTATCAAACGGAAACGTTAATGTGCCGTTGCTAAACTCTAAAACGCGCAAACAAAATGGGTCTGTAGGTAACGCATACTGTTTACCGTAGCCATATGTAGGCGCTGTGCTTTCTTGTGCTAGCTCTGCCCTACGAATTAAACAATTCCACGGATGTGATCTAAACACACTATCCCTTACCGCTTCGTATCGCTGGTTAACAATGCGCGCTGGTTTGCTGTTTTCATCTAGCGCAGTAATATTAGATGCACCTAAACTGTTTAGCGCATAGTTAGCAATATCAACGGTACTTGTCATTCTCTATCTCCAATAAAAAAGAGGGGGCGCAAACGCGCCCCACTCTATTAGTCTAGAACGTACTTGATGGTAAGTTCAACAGTACCAGTGCCAGCTGCACCGCCCATTGTTACCGTTACAGGAACACCGTCCTCGTTAGCATCTAACTCTGTGCCAGAGCCTAGAGCTAGTGTAGCAAGGATGTCTACCTTTTGCGCTGATGTAGAAGCCGCAGCTGCTTTATAAGCCGCCGCTGCCGCGCTTACCGCTGTGCCAGCTGCGTTAGTATGTGCAGCATAGCCAACAGACAAGGTTGTAGACGAACCCATTGCATCGTGTGCAAGTGATCCTTCTAGCAATCTAGCGCCATCAGGCATGATAAACATTTCAATAACGTCACCAGACGCTAAAGAAGATGCCTCGTAAGTACCATGAGCAACTCTAATTCTGCCGCTCATTTCGTTTGCTTTATTCATCACGGCTGGTGTGGCGCGTGAATTAGTGCGTTGGGTTGAATAAACAGTAGCCATTTGTCAATCTCCTTATTCGTTACACGCAATTTCTACTACTTTTTCTTCTTCCATGCGAGTTGCCCCGATGGACTGACAGTAATAGACTTGCGTTGAGTATGACTTATCGGCACGTTCATCAATCCGAGCAGACGGTTCTTTACCGATTGCTAGCTTGATACCGTCACTGGCAAAAGCAATAACCTGACGGTCACTGTTGGTGTCAGTGTTCAAACGATTAGATACGATAAAGTTAAAGCCAACAAATGAATTTAAATCACCTGTTGCCAATGCTTTTACAGTATTAAAATCACTTGACGTTACGGTTGTATTGTTAAGCAGATCAGAAATTTGCTTTGGCGATACAATAATATGCCGCGTGATGGATGGGTCAACACTGTTGCTATCTAAGATTTCTTTAGCACTTAGAAGTTTTGCAATAGTTAACCCGGCGCTGCCATGTGCAACTTTTTGCCCAGCTGGAAGCGTTGTAGAAGTGCTACCATCCTTACCAGTAGTTGCTGTGCCAAGAGCCGCAGTAATGATTACATCATCCATTGCTCTTCCCATAGCTGCCGCCGCTGCTTGAGAATAAGTAGATGTTGGATCAGCAAGCAAGCGCACTTTGTCTTGATCGTCAATCAAATCTGCATATTCATAATCAGCCATAGTTACCATACGTCTGCTATGTGGTGTTTCCACCAATGGCGTGTCTGCATGGCGTGAGGTTCGTAGAACAGCTGCCGCTGCACCTACTTGATCGAAAAAAGCTTTTTCACCGTTCACACTCTCACTGTCAACTGCATTACGCAGCAACGAACCCTTTTGCTGTGATAGCATCTGGATGTTCGCGGAGAACTGTTGAACAAAAGCTGTAGTTATTTGAGTAGACATAAGCCTCTCCTTATTACAGTTTCAGTTAAAGTTTGCTGCGCTTCGGTTATCCCATAAGGGCCAATGCTACTAATTAGGTTAGCTACTCCGCTTGACGCACAAGCTTGACGTTCTGGGCCTTTCGGTTATCCAGCAAAATAAGTACGCAAATGCAAAGCTTCATCAATATAGTTTTGATGTTCGGCATGGAATTTATCCCAATAGGGAGATCCTTGCGCGACCACTTCATTATATCGCTGTCTTGCGTCTTGCGAACTCATAACTATTTCAGTCGTTTCACCGACTAAATTATCTTCCCCTAGAAGTTCAGCTACTTTTGTAAACGCTCTAACGATTGCCGGGTGATCCCCTAACAATCTACCGTCTGCTAGCTGTACTTCAGAAAAAATCTTTAAATCATCTTCACTCATAACAGTCTGTGACGCTGACCTTGCCATTTCTAACCGCTGGTCAAAATGATCGCCAAACTGTTGTCGTAACTCTTGCTCCCCGGAAAAACGCACTTCCTCTGCGCGTTGCTCTAAAACTTGCCGACCATTGTTAACTTGCTCTTGATACAAGCCAGCAATCTCTGCCGCCTGTTTGTTTGACAAGCCTAGCTCGTAAGCTTTGTTGCGAAAAGCATCGAAAGACGTTTCGTCAAATACTTCCGTTTGCTCTAGCTCATAACCACCCGGTTCTTGTGGTGCGCCTAGTTTTTGATAAACTGCGCGCCATTCATCTGGCGTAGCAGATTGACCGGGTATTACTACCTTATCAGCGCCGATCATTCTTTGCGCGCTAATGTGGCTCTTTGCTAGTTCGTTTGCACTTGTAAACTTGTTAATCAAAGGATCTTGCTGGTACGTTTCATCTAACGTATCAAGCCAATTACCTCCGCTTACAGGTTGTGCAACGTCTTGTTGTGCAACTGGTTCCTGTGCTACAGGCTCCGCTGCAACTGCTTCAGCGACTTCTTGAGGTCCAGCATCTTGGGTTGTCTCTTCGCTCATTTAGTTTCCTATCCTTGTTTTTTTCCTTCAGTCAACATACTGACGATCAATAGTATTGCTGCGCGTTGACCTTCTTGGAAAGCTGATTGATGGGGATCGCCAGAAACAAAAGTGGTTGTCTCAAAAGCAAAACGCTTTTTAAGATCACTAAGCACTTGCTCCCCATCCTCCGTATTAAATGTACGGCGATAGGCGAGTTTTAATTCTTCTAATTCCTTCATATTTGTCCACGTTGTCTTGCATCAGACGCGACTTTTAACGCTGGTGCTAGCTTCTGCGCTTGGTCTGCTATAGACGCTTCCTGTTGCGCTTGTGCTTGCGCTGCTTGCGCTTCTGCCCTTTGTCTGCGTAATTGCTCTACTTCACTTCTACTACGCACGACACGCGCCGGAATACCTGTTGTTTCAACTAGATACTGTACAAGCTTATCATCATCTAGATAATCCATTACTGGTGCTACTTGCTGCATCTGCAACAACACTTCAAAACCACGCAACATTGACTGTAGATCTGTCATTTTCTGCGCTTTAGCTAGTGGTGATACATATTCAATATCTATATCCTGACCTTGAAGCTGCTCCGGCGCGGCTGGGAGGAGACCGTTACGGAGCAGCAATGCAAAGGATCTAGAGATTAACGGTTGGAGCAACTCCGCTTGAAGCCTACCTAACACTGGACCAAGTAGACGCATTTTCTCTTCGTTCCTTTGCAAGACTTCGGTAGCAGTCATAGACGGTCCGTTAGCCATTAGCAGCTGATCTACAAAGAAAGCTTGCCTGATAGCGTTACGTCTTTGCTCTTCCATATTTAAACCTAGAGGGTTGTTTGCTCCTATCTGCAACGGCTCTAGTCTATCTCTTGTACCTGTACGGTAAAAGTTTAATGCTCCCGGTGTTGTCCTAACAGGTAACATAAAGCCATCATCGGGAACCATTAGCGGAGGGTCGATCTGTTTTTGTGCAGCCCTAATTGTTGTTTCTGCCATTTTGTTTAGCATTTTAGTATCTGGCAGCGCGTTCATTGCTGGGCTACGTCCGTAGGTACTAACACTATCTTTAACAAAACGCGGAACCATAAACGGAAATTCGTCAAAACCGCTTTCAGATAGTAGCTGTCGTGTATCAGCTGTGTAGTAAATAGACGCTACAGGCTTGCTTTTCTTTGCTCTACCTTTGCTATCCTTACGCGGATGAACCACATGGACAATAGAATGTTCTTTGTACGGCTCACTATCTAAACTTTTTTTGATTTCTTGCGGTAAGTTTTCCTCACCAAACTGCATAGCAATGCTGCGCGCTGTTAGTTTAAACTTACGATACACCGTATCTACGCGACCCTCTGCATCTTCACTTATGCAAATCTCGGCAATATGCCGGGAAGAAAACCGTAAGCCTTCTGGCGCACTTTCTACATAGAAAGCAGCTGTACCAAATACAACTAAATCATAATAAAGTTCATGTATTTCTTGTTGGAAGTTAGACCTATGAAACGCCTGATACATTTGATCTATGCAAACTTCTAACCATTCGTTAGCCGCATCATCCTGTTGTAGTTCTGGGTTACGATAACGCATAGAAAACCACGGCGTACTAGGAGAAGTAAGCATACCATGTAAGCTACTAGATAATAGTTCTACAGCATGAATTGCAGTACCATCAAACAACAATTCTGTGCGTTTATCGCCAGCCATCCTTTTCTTGGTAATGTCTGCTTTTCGCGGCAACATATAATCTGCTAACTGTTGCCAATGGCTTTCCCAATTCGATCTTTGCGTTTGCAACGTCTTTAAACGCCTATCAAGTTGCGCTATCATAGGTAAAACTTCAGCCATTAGTACATTCCTCCATACCCGGACATTAATGTTTTACGCTTTTTACTTTTAGCGCCGCCTTGTGTACGACCAGCCATACGCTGATTTAAACGTTCAATAGGGTCTACTGTAGCGTTTTTCATTCTTTTTGCTGGTTGTGCAGATCGTTTGCCCATAGCGCCAGCTATATTTTTTGGTCGTTTACCCATCATGAAATAAGCCCAGCACCAGCTAATCCGGGTGTAGGTTTAAGAAGCGTACCAACACCACTAGTTGCATTGCTTAATAAACCTTGTGATGTTGTAAGTATTGTAGCTTGCCGCCCTCTGTCGTAAAAATCTATTGCACTATCTTCACCTACGCCTGTGCTTTGTTCGCCAGCAACTGACGTATCGGCTGTTTCTAAAACGGTTGTTTGTGTACCTACCACATCGTTAATAGTGGTGTCTGAGCCACCTGTCGGGCTACCTGTATTAATATCGGTATCATCTGTATCAATAGTATCTACAGTAGGCACAGTATCATCCGTAATCATAGCTTGTGGCTGGGGAGGACTTGGAGCCATTAAAGCCGCACCCACCACCGCACCAGTAGCCGTTGCAACTGCCGTACCTACCGTACCTAAAGCTAACGTTGTAGCTACACCGTACCCTACTGCGCCACCACCTACTGCACCTAATATTACAGGAACTACTGCTGCCATTTAATATCTCCTATGCTGCGAATGGATCATAGTCCATTACCGCTTGTCTTTGCGGCGCTGTAACACCGCGTCCTTCTTCTCTAAGACCCACCGCCAAATATCTAAAAGCATCTGCCGCGTGACTAGAGTAATCATGTACAGGCGTAGCCCTAAAACTCCTAGTGCGCTCGTTATACGCCCGGTGATATTGCCTAAGACATTCCAAGCCATACTTACACTTCTCTCTATCAAAATATAAACGCGGTATCAGCATCTGCGCCGCGTGAATACCATCCTCTATCGGTAACTTAGGAACCACCCGGAAGTTTAATCCAAGATCCCAAGCTATCTCTCGCCTACTCTTACCAGTACCTAATTCTCTGACTTCTATATCATGTGGCGCATTATGCTCACCATATAGATAATTCTTAGAAGCAAGTACCTTACAATAGTGCGGCAACCCTTCCCCACGCGCTTCATAATAATCAATAACGTGAACAGCGCGGCCTACATTCTGCGTAAACCATATACTTGTGCTATCACCTATTCCTAAATCCCAAAATGTATTTACCTTGCTTGCCGGGTTGTAGGGTACATTCGTTACCCTTCCATCCGCTTGCGCCTCTTCTAACTCTTTACCATATACCGCACCCGGTACATTTGCGTTCCAACTACATTCAAACTCTTGTGCATACTGATCACGCGACATCATAACCTTCGCCGCGTCAAGCTCTTCTTGATCCAATATACCAGTTTCGCTAGCACGATACACCGCAGCTAACCAATCATCATTCGCTACAGCTTCTTCATACTTTTCATAAAAAGCATTATGCCCTTTTGGTGTGCCTAGAAAAATACAAAACCCTTTGCGATCCGATAACGCCGGACGTAATACTTCTGGAAATACATTCTCTGGCATATCCGCGACTTCATCCATCACGCAGCCATCTAAATATATTCCACGTAAACTATCCGGGTTCTCCGCACCCAGCAAAGAAATCCTAGCACCAGTAGGTAAATCACACCGCAATTCCGTTTCATGGAAACGTACACCCGGTATCTTACCAGCATACTCCTTTATATAATCCCACGCTACATTCTTAGCTTGCCTATATGTAGGGGCCATATACGCTAGTCTAGGGTTGTTCTTCTCACACATTAACGCAGCACGTAATATATGATTGATCGCCCAAACAGTCTTACCAAACCTTCGGTGACACACAACAACGCCCCACCTTTTCAATGCCATCTGATTATGCAGCTTACGCTGCAACTCTCGCGGCTCGTAAGGTATTTCAATGTGCATTAGTGCCTAGTCTCTTCTTTGCCAAAATCCATAATACCGATATTCTGCAACATTCGCTCGTATATGTCTAACAATAATACAGCGCTTTCGTATTGCACAGTCGCTGTAGACGCCTCTACAGTTAGCCTACGCAATTCGTTAATGTGACCTAGCAGTACAACGTTTTCCTCTTTCATGGGCTTTCTCAGGCTGTGTGAGGGGCAGACACTATTGTTTAGGTATATTATGTAGTAAGCAGACGCGCGGCAAATTTTGGAGGGTGGGGTCGGCTGGATTGCCAAAAATGACTGCCTAATTCGCATAATAGTTATTATGTTAACACTTTGTAACGTTTAGTTCTGCACACGTTCTGCTTTGTTCATGTTTTGCGATGTTGAGCCAAGATGTTCCGCTTGTGTTCTGCAATCTTGCCGCCTCGCGCACGTAGCTCGGTCACACAGGATGTAATGTCATACGTGTCTCAGTGCCTAACAACAACCTCCTCTTCCTCTTCAGTCGCGCTAACAGCAACGTCACCTCCAGCCCAGCTAATCGTGATCGCCGAGCTACTTGGTTGATCTTCCTTCTTGTCTCGGATGCCGAATGGCTGGTTCCTTGCAGCTGTCCATTTCAGCGTATCAATCTCTAACCTACGCCGTTGTACCTCTGCGTTAATCATACGTGGATCTGCTACTTCTGGCAGTTCTTCCATCGCTAATCTATTGATATGGTCCGAGTACCATTCGCTTTGCAAAATTTTTGCCTTACGGTACATTTCCCATATTTCTTCGTCTGCCTGTACAGCGCGTGTAACGCTACGATAGCTAGGCATAGCTTTATCTTTGATAATATCTACCAGCGTTTCACCTTCGGCTAACCTATCGCATATCTTCTGCATTACTTTGATCGTAACAGTTCTACTTGGCATTACAGCTTCCTAAAAAAATGCCCGGCGTAACCGGGCTAGTTAACAACAGCAAGGAACAGGCATTGTTGATGCTTGAGGCTAAACACAACATCTTGCGATTGTAGCATACATATAGCCTATTTCAGTACATTCGGCAATAAATATATTTTTTTTCTGTATACCCCTTGACAGTATCTGTCACATACATTATATGTAGGTTGTGGTTTGAGCTTGCTCCCACAGTTTTCCAATCAACAACGGAGGTAATAACAGTATGGAATTTGCGCTTCCCAAAGATGCTTTTAGAGGCGGTCACTGCGGCGTTCAAGCAGTGGCTGTTGTTGCTGGCATCAGCTTAAACGATGCGTTTGTTCAGTTCAAAAAGCATTGCAAGTTTATTGCTCAAAGAAAGCGATGGTCTGGTGGTACTCACTACGAGGACCGATTAGTTGTTTTAGACAAGCTTAACGTCAAGTACGACAAGTTGTTGCAAAAAGTAGGCAACAGACCAGAATGGCATAACAGCTGTAAAATAGGTTACGGCATGACTTTGCAGCGATTTATCAAAGACGTTGCCAATCCTAACCACGTTTACATGGTTACTACTACCGGGCACGTTCAATTAGTTTACGGCAACAACGTGTTAGACCAACGTGGCGTTGTTGACATCAACGACTATTGGGGCAAGCGAAAAAAGATTAGCCACACTGTTTTAGTGTTCAAACAGATAGACGCTGCAAAAGCGTTTGACATAGCCGAGGCTCAGACTTTCGGCTTACCATTGTTCGATATGCAAGGAGGTAAATAATATGGCATTATCAAGAGAGTTCTACATTCCACAGGGCGCAACTAAGATTGCAGCAAAAGACTTACCTGTTGTGTTCTACACTTACGAAGAACCAAAAAATTCTAACATTGCAGTTGCTGCTATGTGTTTTATCGGTAAGCAAAGCAAACCAGCTTGGCACTACGCCTTTTCAACTTACGAAAGAATGGAAAAGTATATAGCTGACCAGATCGAAAGCGTCAGGTTATCACAGGAGCGAAAAGCCAAAGAGAAAGCAGAGCGATTAAAACCGCACAGCTTAAAGGTTGGTGACATCATGGTTTGCTCTTGGGGCTACGACCAGACTAACGTTGACTTCTACAAAGTAAAAAGATTAGTCGGTAAATCTATGGTAGAGTTAATCGGCATACGCAGCGCCAGAGTAGAGGACAGCGAGCGTCCTCACGGTATGGCTTGCGAAGTAATACCAATACCCGATAAAGAATACGGCGAACCGTTCAAGAAAAAAGCTAACAGTCGTAACCGAATTAGCATGACTAGCTATAGCAGCGCAGTCTTGTGGGATGGTAAACCAGAATATAAATCATGGTATGCTTGACACATACTGTCAAACCTGTTAAGGAGTAAATATGCAATACATTGTTAAAAAAATCGCCATGTACGGCAACAGCATTGTCGGCAAGTACGACAACCATCAGGCAGCGCTAGACGCTGCCGAACAACT
>VMHT01043894.1_pt1 | contig 14534 bp, 35 predicted proteins | sample 4693611 | NCBI WGS metagenome assembly VMHT01 (sample SAMN12280063, study PRJNA550983) | marine metagenome | isolation source: seawater sampled from same location over 5 years 0.02-0.2 micron viral filtrate | place: USA: collected off the coast of southern California halfway between the port... ... | reverse complement strand
TCAAATAGAATGGCGCCGTATCAATACTTTCCTGGATCCTAATAGTAACCTACGCAATTTGCCGCCATGGAAACAGGAAATGAATTGGATGCAGATCCTAGAAGGACTACACCCTTCAGAGGCTAAAATTCTCACCGCAGTTAAAGATGGTGTGTTACTTGAAATGTATCCTAAACTTGAGAAACTTCTAAAGGATCTCGGCATTACAGAATACAATAAACTTCCTGAAAAGAAAACACGCAAACCACGCAAAAAGAAAACAGCCTAGTTAGGGCGATATGGATCGTAGTTACGACCCCATTGCCAGCCCTCAGGCAGTGCGTCAGTTGTAGGGACTAGATGTTTTGTGCCGTTGGGCTCCACACACCAGCGCCTTGTAGGTCGATTGAGAGCAGACTCCTTAATCTTTTGTATTGACTCTGCTCTGTGTTTGCGTCCATACATTGGGTTGAACTCACCTCGCCTAGTGCCTGTCATTGTTTTAGACACCTTATCACGGAAGTCCTGAGAGCGTCCATTTTTTACAGCAGGGTGGTTGTCACCTAGTTTTGCTTGTCGGATACGTTCTCGACCTTCAGGCGTATGCCATGCAGTGCGGTCACGGCAACGATCCACAATAGGTAGATTTTGTTTGTTTTGTGTTACAACATAATCTCGTATTAACTCTACCTGAGTCTTTTGGATAAGCATCTCCCGTGGCTTAGGCACATCCTGCAATGTATTCTCATCTACAATCCAGAACTCTTTAGGTGTTTTAAAAAGAAAAAATTTATTCGCTCGTGCCATTAATAAACTTGTTACGATATTCTGCAACACCTACATGCCAAGGAACCCAGCGGTCATAATGTTTGCCGCCTTCTTTTACATTTTTGCCCTTGCGTTTTGCTTCTTGTTTATCTAAAGCTGTTTGGAGAATGGATCTCTCCCTACGCATCGCTTTACAGATGTCTTTGCGAACATTTCTACGTTCGCCCTTTGATGTATAGGAATTACCCGATGAACGTTTGCCTTTAGCCATAATCTACCTCATTATTTTCTATATTTATGTGTTGGAATAACCTATGAAATGGAACAAAAACTTTTCAGATAGCCCGCAGTTAAATCCTAAGTGCCAATCATCCCACTTTTTCCATTTGTAAACAGAACCCTGTTCTCTCATGTGATGTGCTTCATCATTTATAACGAACACCTTGCCTGGTTCAGGCTTGTCAATAAAGAATGAATATCTAACCATTTTAGGATTATTCTTGATACTGTCATAATCCTTATTAACATCCCAATGCCACGGCGCACATTTACCTACAGGCATTTGACTTACCCAACAACTATGTGATGTTGCATCTACTAGCTCAGAAAATTTTAGAACAATGTCATAATCAAAATGAATGCCGCCATATAGGTTAATCCATTCTACTGAACCACCATCTTCAGCATAACCTGCTTTTTCCCATGTCTCATACATCTGTCTTTTTGCATCATTATAGTCTGGAGACACCCAGGTAACATTTTCCTTAACTCCTAGGATACTTCGCTTGTCACCCTGCTCTAACTTTACTTTTTCGAGCAGAGAATTGCAGTCAATTTGTTCGAGGAAGTTGCCAATGTATTCAGATCTTTGCATAATAAGTCCCATTTTTCTGTATTTATATTGCAAAAAGTGCTTGACATTTGGACCAAAATATGCCATTATATGGTATAGTTAGATAGTTAGGAGTTAGTTATGACAATGTTTCAAGCAGATATTACAGTAGATTATTCTGATGGTTCCCGTGGAGGAAAAGTAATTTATGCCTCTTCTCGAGAACAAGTTATGGACGATGCGTTTTATTTCGTATCCCAACAAGTTGTCGAAGGTCGTGAGACTGACAATAAAGTTGTCGAATATAAAGTTAAATCGAAAGTATCTAAAAATGTCTAGCAAAAGCCATGCCAAACTAGTGGATGAGATCCAAGAAATAGTTTGCGATAACTACAATATTGAATGGGAAGAAGTTGCCAAGGTTCTTCGGGTGAAATTCAGTGGTCCATTGGCAGATTATGCGTCTGCTCTCGGACATAAATTTTGGGTAGAAATACAAAATGATCTAATGCTTGAGGAATCCTATGACGGGACTTATTAAGTTCCTCCTAATTACCGCAGTAATACTTACTATTCTATCATTGCCAATGATAGCCGCAGTATATGACAAGCCATATACTTACAAAACGGTAGGTAAAACAGAGAATCCGCAGTCAGTTGGAATCCATACCATACACAAAGAAAAAGATAGAAAGTGCATAGGCGCATGTCAGGTGATTATGACAGGTGTTGCTCTGGAAGTATTGGGTGTGAATGTGTCAGGCACGGTTCGCAGTATAGGTAAAAAAGTGCTTGACATTATCCTATAAAGAGTGCATAATAAGGTATAGTTAGATGAAAGGAACTATTTTATGGCATATATTGGAGCACAAGAAGTTAAGGTAATTCGTCAGAATCTTAAGCAGACGTTTCCTGATTGCAAGTTCTCAGTTCGCAAGTCTTCAGGGGGTCACTCTGTAGATATTGCATTGATGAAAGGTCCTGAGTTTGAGGTAGTTACTACTCGGATTCATGGTGAGGAACGTGAAGTGAACCTGAATGAAGGTCATACTCCCATTAATCATCACCATACAAAACGTTTCTATGGTGAGAAAAATGCAGAGTTCTTGGATAAAGTTACTAGCATTGCAAAAGGTGATACATGGTATGACCGGTCAGATATTATGACTGATTATTTCGATACCGCCTACTACATTTCAATCAGTGTTGGTAAGTGGGACAAGGATTATGAAGTTGCTTAAAAATAAAATAATATTAACAGACATTGATGGCGTTGTTCTAGACTGGGAAGAAGGATTCCTGGTCTGGATGCAACACATGGGACATGATTTGGTTGACGGCTACGAATACCTATATGGTGTGGACAAACGGTTTGGATTGGCTAAGGAAATTACAGACCAATTGGTTCGGCAGTTTAACGCATCAGCGGCTATAGGCTTTTTGCCGCCCTTGCGTGATGCACAATATTACATCAAGATGCTACATGAGAAGCACAAATACAAATTTGTAGCTGTCACTAGCCTGTCATTGGATCCGTATGCACAAAAACTACGGACACGGAATCTGGGTAAGTTGTTTGGTAAGAACACGTTTGATGACGTTATTTGCTTAGACACAGGCGCAGATAAGGATGAGGTTCTCATAGAACTATCAGAGAAATACCAAGGTTGTTACTGGATTGAGGATAAAGTTACGAATGCTCAGTTAGGTGGTCACATTGGTTACGATGCTTTATTAATGGAGCATGGTCACAATATGAAAGCCAAGGGTGATTTTCGTATTGTAAAAAATTGGGAGGGAATTTATAACTTGGTAACTAACGGAGATAAATAATGTTATGGCAACTTAAATATGCAGTTATGTCTTTTCTTCTGGGTTTTTCGATACTCGGATTGAATTTAACTTTGAAATCAGATGGCGGCGCAGGCTTTATAAGTATGTTTGCATCCATCATGTTAATCCTAATGGGTGTTATGGACCTTTTAGAATACATGCACGAAAGCGGTAGAAGGGCAGGGAAAGAGTAATGTTAACATCACCAGAAGCAATGTCGCAGGTTATGACAGATGACTTCGTTGTCTTTTGTCGTCAAATGTGGCAAGAATGCCTTAGTGAACGCCGCCGTCATGGTGAAGAAGAACTCACCTGGATGGAATACTTTGAAGACAACCACGATTGGCTGGTTGACAAATACTGGAGTCAAGAATGACTAGTTTAGAACACACTATTTTGGCAATGGTTTGTATTGGCGTGGCTTATTTTGTAGGCTATCGTATGGGTGAACGTGCCGGGGCGATTGAAGGCATTGCGGCTATGATTGCATGGGTGAAAGAAAAAGCAGGTGTCGTGCAATGGAATGCCTGGCAGTTTGAAGAAGAAGTCAGACAACAAGCCGAGGAAGATGCCAACAATTCATAGGATTCTCGCTACGGTCCTTATCCTTTCTACCGTAGCTTGTGCTGTCCCGGAACAGCACACGGGGGAGCAGGTGAAAACCGCTCCCCCGGAGATGTCTTTACCCGAACCCGCAGTTAAAGAAACAGTCAGGGACAGGGCAAGAAAGATATTACAAGTAATTTTGGGTGGAGTAAATAGATGACAGTAATACCATCAAATAAATTAGAACGTTACGAGATGTGGGCAAACATGATTCGCAGTGACCAAATGACACATGAACAAGTCCATCAGTTTCTATCTAAGCATAGTGACTTTGCCGCTTGGTATCTCAGTGAGAAGGTTCAGGATGCAGTGAGCGATGAAGCCTGAATTTAGTTATGCTGATTTCCAGGCTCTTGAGCCTACAGTTTATGATTATTATGGTTATGATAGCGAAGAATTATATCTCAGCAATCTCGAAAACAGACCAGAAGATATAACGCTTAATGGTTGGGACTTGTTGCCCAATGGTGAATACACTTGGACAGCAGGTGTAGAACGTCCTCTCGATACAGTTATATTGAACTATCGCATCAACAGTCATGGCTTTCGTGGTGACGAAATGCCTGACACAGAACGTCCCCGCAGTATCATAACACTCGGTGGTGATGTTACATTTGGTATCGGTATGCCTGAGAATCAAATTTGGCCTGTCCTAACAGGCACATCATTTGGTTGGCGTTGCTACAATCTCGCACAATCAGGTGGCAGTTTAGATCAGATGTATAGACTTCTGCTTGCGTGGTTGCCTAAGTTGAAGTCGCAGTATGTGTTCTGCTTAGAACCAGAACCTGCCTATGAGGTCATTACAAACAATGTTCTCCTGCGTAAATGCAATTCATATTCACCTAAGATGCCATTACGTTATGAGACAATGGAAGAATGGGCATTGTATTTGGACAAAACAAAGCGAGCGATGCAGTCGGTTTGTGACCAGTTTGGTGCGAAGTTTGTGTTTATACATAAGGATATATTAAATGCGTCAACCTTTCACGAGCATTTTGTTAGTGACTTAGGCAGAGACCTTGAACACCCTGGTCGTATATGGCATGCCTACATCACCTATCATATGTTACAAAAGGCTGGCTTTGAATGGAGCGATATAGATGACTACCGCACACAACATCAGTGATTTCAATATACGAACGTTGGATTATTACAGCACTGATACGGAAGAGAATGCCAACCAGCAGGCGATGTGGGTAACTGACCCTAGGAACAAGGACATAATCACATATAATATATGGAAAGATAATCATTATGAACTTAGAACTAGACACCATCCTAATGAACTAGACAGAGACAGCAATATAACAATTGGTTGCAGTTGCACATTGGGTGTAGGTGTTAAGGATATATACACTTGGCCCTCAGTATTAGAAGAACTTACAGGCAGAAAGACGTATAATTTAGGTGTCTCAGGCGGCAGTCTTGATACCTGTTTTCGTGTATTGAATCGTTATCTACCCATCACACAGAGTAAATATGTCTATATGCAATGCCCTTCAGTGTATCGCAGAGACGTAGGCGGCAATCTACTTTCGCATTGGAACGTAGCAAAAATAGGTCATAACAACTCAGAGGATGATGTGGTTGAGAACTTTTCCGCAGATTGGTTGTTCACGATAGATGAATTAATGGTCAGTAAAACAAAGAATCTATATGCAATACAAGCTCTATGCGATAGATATGACACAGAGCTAAGACTATTCCGTAGCGATGATAAGTATGAGAGCACCAAACATTGGCGCAAAATTAAGTCAGATCCTATAGCAAGAGACGGTCAGCACCCAGGAATCACTTGGCATAATGAAATGGCTTTGTTTTTAGAAGATATACCAGCATCCAAAGACCGTCTCTACACATATGCAGATCTTACTCCTATTGATGCGAATTGGACTTATCGCTGAGCGGTAGCGAAGCGGTGGTAAAGCCCTGGAGAAGCTCTAAAGGCAGTATCTCACATCTATTCACCATAGTCTCATAAGCAGATATCTCATTATCAATCCCCTGTATATTATATTTCCTTATGAGATGCAGAGCTTGGTCATCATAGTCCATACACTCCGGACCCGTAGGTAAACCGTAAACTGTAGGGAAGTAATCAGACATCTCACTGAAAGGTATAAAATAAGGAAAATCTTGCATCGTTTCGCAGTGTAACAGAATAGTTTTCATATAAGGCAGAGCATGTTGTAGCATCATTTCCGCACGTTTTTCTTCTATTCCGGTCATTCTTTGCGTGAATCGCCAAGCAGACCATAAGCGAGATACAGGATGTCTCAGTATAACAGCAGAGTGTTCCGTGGTGAGAAAGTCAACCGAGAAGTCAGTTTCGATATAATTACGTTGTGTAACGAGCTCTTCTCTTAGTGTATTGGTGCCAGCTCTATAGGTAGTTATTATAGAGAGAGTATCATTAGGGCATCTGAATTGTATCATGGCAAAGCGTTCTATACTTGAATTAGTTATATTTATATGGGCAGATTTAGGGTAGATCTTAGTTGGCGCCTCCTCCGCTCTATCTTGTCTCCGCCTTGTCAAGCATTCGTTAATCTTTTCGGTTATCTTAAGAAAGTGCTTGACAATTGGTCCGTTATATGCCATTATAAGATATAGTTAGAAGGAGTTAGTTAGATGATTACAGTTTTTGCAGAGAATGGTGGATTAACACTTAATGGTGATAATGGTCAGCTTGCTAGTGATATTAAAACCGCTAAGACGTTGAACTACTACTTACAGAAGTTTAATATTGATCCTGATTTTGATAATATCTTCTTCTCTTCTACAATGGACTTTGCCGCAGAAGAAGGTTTTGAGACCAACGCTTGTGCTAAGATTCTCTTTGAAGAAGGTGTTAAGCAGTGGCAACTCTCTAGTGTAGCCTAATGTGTGGTTGGTATTACGATAAGGAAGATACTATGGAAACAAGTATATTCATAAAAGTCTTTAATGATGCCATACAGAATCTCGACAACATCAACAGTAATGGTGGTATTCTGTGGGATTATGTAGAGGCAGATATGTGTCTAGACAAGCGTTTGAAAGAATATTCTTTAGTAGAGATATCTGACGAGATGTGTAGACTAGCAGATATCTATGACGAAAAGGGCGTGGTCGTGGGGTAGTCGGTGGGAATCGAGCTATGGAAAGTTCGAGAGGGGACCGGTATTATAAGGGTATATATCGCCCTACATTTATCTTGGTTGGAAAACTTTTGCTATATAGTAAAGTGTTTTCGAGAAATTTTTTCCGCAGAAATTTTGCGGCGTGTGAGGATTTTGTATGACAAATTTGAATACAGTTATGAGAGCCAGCGTTTACACTATAAGTATCGCTATTGGAATGTATCTCGCATATAAGTTAGGCTTAGAGCTTTGGTGCTTAGCCTATCCTTATCTCTAATATGTTTCTATTAAATTTACTTATTGGTCCACTAGTGGCTTTTATTTTAGCTATATTCTATGCTATGTTTATACCGAAAGGATATTTTATTATGGAAAATTCAGTGTTTGGTGAGTTTATTATTATATTAGGTGCAGTCTTTCTTGTCATTATTGGTAAGGAGATTGTTAGAATTGTGAGAGATAAAAATGATAATGGATAAAATGAGTGTGCGTGTTGTAGCGTTGTTACTTGCGTATTTGGGTATATTGTTTTGGAGTGCGCCATGAGTTATGATTCTTATGGTTTGATTGTGTTATGTGCCTTGGTGGCGATTTTTGTAATTGTTTGGTTTGATGATAATGGAGACGGACATGCGTGAGTGGGTTTATAATAGTTGGAATACAATATTTGATCATAGGTATAGTCCTTTGAAAAATATTCCTGATGTTCATGTGAGACATATGATACTACAGGTTCTTGCATATATGTGGGTTATTGCTTTCAGTATTGCTATTGGTAGTTGGGCAGGATTTATATGGTCAATGTTAGGTCATATTGCATTGCTTACAGCTATTACTGTTACTGTTGCAACATATAAAGCGGCTGAGAGTAAGCCGCAGATTTTTATGGAGTGGGGTTATAATCCAAATCCTAATCCAGGTAGAGCACATACAGGTGAACATGAATGAGTAAGGATTCTATAGTATTTTGGATAATCTTTTTTGGCATAGGCGCATATGCGTTGCTGAGTGCTTAGTGTGTGAACACGTTTGGCAAGTAAGTAAGTTAGGCGAGGATTGTGTAAAGTGTTCCTCGCCCAACGTCTTTTATGATGGGAGTTATGATGATGGAATATGCGGAGGGTTGGAAAGTGGACGTTAAATACAAAAACGGTGCTCTGACGATATATGAGAAGGATGGTGTTCGTTATAAGGAATATCGTTCCTTTGACCAAAAAACGTTCGCTACTATTATTACTACCGAAAATACGCAAACTGGAGAGAAGACCGTTGAAGCCGTTCCCGGATCCTAATAATCGCTATCGTTGGTTTATAGAGCATAGTTGTGCTCCTGAGTATGATAGTGTGATTGCTTGGTATAAGTCTAAGGATGATTATGAAAAGGGTCTTGAACGCTACGCTTCGGGACTTCGTTCCCTCGGGGAAATCGAAAGAACTTCGTGATGACTAAAATAACCAAAGAAAATACGCCTAACAAATATGTAAGATGGTTTGTTTGGGTTTTGCAATTTAGATATGTTTGGGACATCCAAACGTTATTAGAAAAATATATCCCTATGGAAAAAGTGTATAGGTTTCTAGGGTTTTATTTGTTTTGGTTTTTGTGGTTCTGTATGTTGATGTTTATATTATATAAAATTACAGGCAGTATGGATTTCCTACTTTGGTTTGAATAATGACAACCTTTATGCAAGTTCCCGATATGCCAAGTTGGTTCATATCTCAATTGAGCGCACTAAGAGATAATTTTATGGCTATGGGTTACTCCGAAACGGATTGCCATAACTGGGCCCATGATATGGAGCAGGCATATTCTAAAAATTTTGTTACTTATCAATATAATTATGCAAATCACACAGAGTTCAAACATAGTGATTGGCAGGAAATAATAAACGTAATCAATGCAAAGAAGATTGTTATTCTAAATTGTGATGCTGAGGGTTGGCCTATAGAAGTTAACAAACCCTTACAGAACCTACACAATGCTATGCACAGTTTTTATGCGGATGTTCCTTCAAGACTTAGACGCCTAAGAGAAGGCATACTTTTTGTAAGTGGTAACTTAGTTGAAATTGACAGCTACAAAAAATGGTGTGAATCTATAGACTCTATAGAATATGTTAACATAATTGAGTTGATGGGTTGGGATCAAGCAGTTGCCACACATCGGTTGAATTATAATACAAATGTAAAGCCTTATTTGGTCGATGAGAATATTGAACAATTTATCAACAAAAGAAAAAAAATATTACCGGAGAGGGTGACACGCTTTTTTACAAATTTAAGTAGAAGGACACGCATACCGAGAACATATCTATCATATAAGTTTCACCAGTTGCCTCAACATTGGCACCAATTAAGTCATGATGACATAACGAAACAGGGTAGTTATTTGGATGAATTAAAAGAAACAGGCTGTTCTAATTATAAACAAGTGTTCTCATACATGAAACAAAATACTCCTTTTATAGCAGATACCACTGACTTCGATACAAATTATGCCGAAACATTAAATGAAGATTTACATTTAGAATCATATTTTAGTGTTGTCTCTGAAACTTATCAACAAAATTGGAATGGCAATAGTATGTTTCTTTCTGAAAAAACATTTAAGCCAATGTTACTAGGCATGCCATTTTTAATTTATGGGCAACAGGGGTGTAATCATTATTTAAAGAAGTTGGGTTACAATCTATATGAGGATTTATTTGATTATTCATTTGATCGTATTAGTGATGATTATGAAAGAGCTGATGCCCTACATGATGAAGTCGTTCGCGTATGTAAAATGTTAGACGATATGGTGGCAGAGGAAAGATTTGATTGGGCCTTCAAAAGCGAACACATAATGCGCCGCAATATAAACAGTATGCTACGCCCAAAAGATTTAGGGCAAATAATCAATCATCCTTATTTTGATGACGTTTACGAGAGAAATAATATTCCAAAAAGTGCTTGACATTAGGACCAAAAGATGCCATTATAAGGTATAGTTAGATGAAAGGAACTTATTATGACTACTCGTATAGAACATTTGGGAGAACGTGTTGAAGTTCTTCAGGATCGTGTTGCTAGTGATACTCGTTGTTTGAAGGATATAGCTAATAGTGTAGATCGTCGGCTTGCAAAAACCGGTGGTCGGCTTACTGCTTCTACCCGTGACAGTATAGTTTCTGTTACTCTTCGGTTGCATGACAGTTGCCAAGAACTTGATGCGGTTCGCACCGAGCTTCGTCAGCTCACTGCATAGGAAATAGATAATGGCTACTACAGATAATACTCGTGATGTTCACCGCGGCTTGGCTGAAGAACTTATTCCGCTTGCCGTTCAATACAATTGTTTCCCGAATCCTCGTAATTTTAGCGATGAGGCTTTTGTAGAAACTTTGATGGCTATGTATGAGGCATCACTTATTCAGTTGAGTAGTGTCTGGGAACACGTTATTGCCGCCGTTCGGACTGCCAATGACAAGCCGGACTCCGTTGTAAGTGTTGCCCACGCAGATCTTCAGAGTGGTGGTGAGGCAAAGACAGCCGCAAGTCAGCGTAATGGTCGGACTAAGGACGGCAATCACAAACACCGGCATGTTATTCGGAACACTAAGGGCAAGTCAGGTACCATCTATTGTGCCGCTTGGAACCATATTCTCAAGCAGATTGATTATTATGCGATTCCGTATTCTGTCCACAAGGGTGAGAAGAACTTTATTCCGATTCAACTTAAAGGCAAGATGTATGGCGATGATTATGGCTCGCAAGGCACAGGCCTTTACAATGAATTTTACTTTGACAATCTTGTAGAATGTGTAATGCAGGACTAAAATAGTGCTTGACATTAGGACCAAATTATGCCATTATAAGGTATAGTTAGGAGTTAGATATGATTCATTGTGACAACGCAGAATATGAAAACTACATAAGTGCTGTAGGTGCTGTTCTTAACATTTTCGATTCGACTACTGAGGTTGAAGTAGAGTTCAGTAACAAATTGGACGCCGATGCAGGTGGTTACTGTTCTGGAGACTTGGAGCAAATTGACATTGAGATTGCAACCCATGTTCAGGGTGAGGCTTTGTCTGTAGAAACAATCCAACGTAATATTGCCCATGAGATGATACATGCCCAGCAAATTATTACAGGGCGTCTTGAGGATCTCGGTTTACAGTTGTTACAGTCAGGTGATGCACAAACGCTTGTTAAGGTTAGCATCTGGGATGGTGAAACTTATACTAATACTAAGTATGAGGATCAACCCTGGGAGATTGATGCGTATGCCCGTGAAGAAGAAGTAATGTTAGAGGCTTTACAATATGTTTAAATTATTTCTTAGATTATTTGGTATCAAGGTTAGAACACTAACACTTGAAGAAGCAAAAAAGGAGCTCGGCGATGTCTGGCGAGATTAAAATTGAATTGGGAAAACAATACAGTGTGTCTGCATACTGGAAAAAAAGTCTTTTGGAAGCAGAGACCTGGGTAAATGGTGATAAAGAAATTGTCTGCGAAGTAGTATGGCGCAATGGCACATTTATTATTACACCTGAATCACAAGATGAGGTGGACATCCTACAAGAGAACCAGGGTGAATGTGAAGATTCACTGATTGATATTGATATATTTGAGAACTGGGAAATGGATTCTTGCTTTGATGGTTGTTCTGAGGATCTTTATTATCAGGGCGCACATGAATGGACAGAGGACGAAGAACAATATATAGAAGAACAACGTGAGGAAGAATTTCTTTCTACTGTTATGGAAGAACAAGGATTTGAATCAGACGGTTGTGAATATTCAATCCAAGGTGGATTGGATATTGAAGAATTTAAAGGCTATGGAAATAACTAATGGCGCATGTATTCGCCCCTAAAGATTTTAAACTTATTCGTGATGCTTTATCAGTCTATATTAGACTAGCTCACCACGGAAATACTTCCGAAGAAGAGATGCGGGACGTTTACGCCTTGTATCATCGCCTTGGCAGAGTGGTTGAAAAGGATGAGCAAGACGGTAGAACGTAGATACTTCTTTACGAGCACTCATTATGGTGAGGGTAAGTATAATGAAATGCACCCTTGTCGTATTGTTCGTAAACGTTGGATAGAACGTGGTTGGTATATCAACTCGTTCTATAAAGTCTCGCGATTTAGTGGATATAAGTTTGGCGTTGTATCGTTTGGTTTGATATCAGGATATAGAAAATATAGAATACCATACATCATCTTTCATTGGAAAAACAAATTTTATGTTCCTGCGTTTCTTTTGTTAGGAACACAAATTAAATGGATTACCTGCGAATACACAGATAAGACTTGGTCGTCTTATGTGAGATTGGCTTACGCAAAATTGAAACGAGAAGGGCAATGGAAATGGACATACAAAAGATAAACAAATGGGATAAAGCCCATATGAAGGCAGCTGAGGTATATTCTAACCTGTCATCTGCAAAACGTTTGCAAGTTGGTGCTGTTATTGTAAAAGATAATCGTATCATCTCTATTGGTTATAATGGTATGCCTTCTGGTTGGACAAATGAATGTGAGTCTACAGACGAGTTTGGTAACATGCCTGTCACGAAGCCTGAAGTGCTACATGCTGAAACAAATGCTATTGCAAAGGTAGCGCGGTCCTCTGAGAGCTGTGAGGGAGCTACAATATACACAACACACAAACCTTGTTTACACTGTGCTAAACTTATCTATCAGTCAGGCATTAAACGTGTTGTGTGGAAATATACATATAAAACAAACGAGGGTGTAGAGTTTTTAGAAAATTGTGATGTAGAGGTAACATGTTTGCAGGATTAGAATTTGCCGCCGCTCTAACAATGATATGTAGATTAGAATCTCAAGCAACAACACTTGATGATGACCGCTTATGCGTATGGCGATGCCAGGATCAAACTAAAACAAGTGAACTTATTGGTAAAGATAATCATTGTCCTAAAATAGTTTACGAACCTCAACCTAATATTCCTCGGATTTACCCTAATACAGGTGGGAATGAATATCCGTATAAAAACACCTCCCCACAAATATGGAACAATCGTGATGATTGAGTATCGCACATGGGAAAAAATTGTAGCCAGAGCGTTGGATTATTACATTGGTCGGACAGATGAGGATGAGCCTAAGGTTCCTATTCTCACAATGCAACAGGCTAGACGAGGATTGTATATTCGTATGGTGTTACAGTTTGTAAACTGGGCCACTTGTTTCTTTATTATTGCTGGTGTTTTAAGACATTGGTAATTTTTTGTTGTGCTAAGTCTATAAGTTTTGAATAATGTTTATTCTCAAGACACAAGTCTGGAACACCCTCACCTGATAAAATCATATCACATAATCTTTCAAAATTATGTTTTAATATGTGAGAATAATCTCCATGCAATTCATTTAGATTCTTGTCTTTTAGATTATGTAAGTTTTTCCCAATACCCTCACACCGATCTTCCATGTTTTCCAGTGCGTCAAAAGAATAATCTATAAAGTCTGGTAACTCAAATCCCAACTCTTTTACACCGGCATGCCAATGTTGTGGGCCCACGCCTATAAAAAACATATTGTGCAAAATAGATCTATAAAATTTTTCATCATAATTACAATAAGTGATATCATTGCATGACACTATGTTTATTAAGCTACTGTAAAGAGGATAAAAAGTTTTTATATTCTTTGTAGCTGTGGGAAGTCTAGGAGTTTCCTGTTCATAATCTTGTAATAAAGGACCCATCTCAAGGGGAAGTTGTATGGTAGCTCTTTTAAATCCTTGTTGAGTCCATCTGGTAGATGATATACCGAAATATGTTAGATATTGATCCTGTATTAATTTTTCCAAATAATTTCGGTGAGGTCTTCCTCCCCCTATAATGTATAGGAATAAATTATCAATATAATTGCCTTTTAATTTTTTAGTAAATATATGAACAGCAGTTAGAGCATAGGCCCAGTAATTTTCCCAGTAGTAATAATTGTTTTTTGGATAATTTATTATTGGGTCTTCTGTAGGACGATAGGTTCCTGAAACAACATTTATGCCTTTAGGTTTTATTTGTTGTGCGTATTTTGCAAATAGTTCTGCATCCTTTACATATGTAAAGAGTCCAGGTTCTTCAGGAATTAAAAAATTTTGATAATTGGTGAGTAGATGCTCGAATACTTTTCTTTGTGCATCTTCATTACTAGGTGTATTTTGCCTAAGTATTTTAACCCCACGGATCTCTTCTGTCATCACAATATATTCCTATGTCGGCTAACATACGTCTCGCAACGGTTCTATCATCCATATCTTCTAAAACTTCTGCATTGTAAAGATTGAGCACCAAAAGAAAGTCTTTGATCTCGGCTCGCTCCTTGATAGTTAAAGGATTGACTTCTGAAAGATGCTGGTCTTTC
>VMHT01132015.1_pt1 | contig 14535 bp, 9 predicted proteins | sample 4693611 | NCBI WGS metagenome assembly VMHT01 (sample SAMN12280063, study PRJNA550983) | marine metagenome | isolation source: seawater sampled from same location over 5 years 0.02-0.2 micron viral filtrate | place: USA: collected off the coast of southern California halfway between the port... ... | reverse complement strand
TCTGCACCAAGAGCAGTTGTGTCAACTGAACCTGCTGCATAATGTTCTGCATCAATAGAATCTGCAGCTAGATGTTCACTATCAATAGCATCATCTGCTACCTTAGCTCCTGTAATTGCGTCTGCTGCAATCTTTGCAGTAGTAACTTGTAAGTCAGCTATGTGTGCTGTATCAATACTTGCATCTGTGTAGTGTTCGGAGTTGATAGCGTCATCTGCTATCTTAGCTCCAGTAACTGCATCTGCTGCAATTTCTGATGTTCCTACATTAACTGTAAATGTTAAATCATAAGGGTCAGCATCTGTACCATTGTCTGTATCTGTCCAAGCAATGTCAATACCTGCACCTTCTACAAACTTAACTTCTCTAGCTGTATAAACTCCTGATGCAACAGCAGGGTTAATTACAACCTCTGTGCCACCACCATCTTCTAATACAAAACCTTGTTGAATAGCATCATGTGCTTCTTCTAAATGTTGTTTAACTACAGCAAGTCTTACTTTTGTTCCTGCTGCATGTGTTGGGTCTGTTCCATGCTTACTGTCTATATCTCTTGTGACTGTAGCAGCAGCGTGGTTAGAACCTGATGACCATAAAATTACTTCTCTGTTGCTGTCATTATCAGGGTCAATAACAAAGTACGCAGGACTGTCTACTCCTGGGTCATCTGTTAGATTCATTGATGTACCACCACTAGCTAGTTGTGCAGCTAATGTGGTTTCAAATGCGTTTACTAAATTCGTTTCTCTAGCTACCATATTTCTCCATTATACACTAATATTTATCCAAATCTCATTATTCCATATTCATTTACTGCAAGTATATTACCTGAAGTAACTTGGCTAAAGGTCTGTTGCCTTGTGCCTCTGACAGTAAGTATAGCATATTGGGTTACGCTGCCAATGTTTGGATTATTTATTATTGGATAAGTTATATTTTCTACAACTCCTCTTATAATTTCTGCAGGGTCATACACTTCTAAAGTTACTGCTGTGCCTTCTTTATCTTTTAAAGATTGATATATTGTTTCTCCTAAATTTTTAACCTTAACTGGTTTTCTATATGGTCTCTCTACTCTGTCAGATATATTTACTGGTATCTGTATAACTACAAGTTCTGGTCTAGCTAAAGCTCTAACTTGAAATGCTTTAAACTTAGGACTGGTTTCTTTTGTAGAACTTTTTAATACAATTTTAACTGCTATGTATCTACCAACTCTTGATAACTGCACTGGCTCTTCACCTGTTCCACCTAATACATTTGATTCTAAATCCCATGACGAATCAGTACTATTATTTATAGATTCATACTTGTTAGATAAATGTAATTCAACACTCTCTCCTTCAACTAACTCCTCTACCTCTACTGTTGCTTCAACATATTGTTTATTTTCTGCTGTAAAAAAATCAGCAGGTGGTGCAATAAGAAATCCCTCTTCTTCAAAATCAACTGTTTGTTTAAACACGCCACTTGCACTAACAGTAAATAAAAACTTTTCATCTACTATAGAAATATTATGTATAGCTCCTCCTACACCTGCTTTATAATATCTAGCAATACCACCTGTTGGTAAATAATATCTCCACAAAAAACTTGTACTACCAGATTCTTTTATACCTGTATATACGCTGTCTCTTGTAGTAAACAAAGTACTAGGTGAATTATCTATACCATCTACATCCCATTCTTTAATTAATTGATTGTTAGATAACACATATAAGTCATCTGCAACTGTTAAAGCAGCACGATATAATCTTCCTATAACTTTACTACCAGTTATTTGTACATCTTTTGTACCATAAAAAATTATTCCCTGCGATTCAACAATGCAAGTTGGTTGTTCTCCTGATATTTCTGTTTGACCTTTAGCAGTAAATGTTCCTGCTATATCTTTAATAGAATATATTCTACCATCAGTAGCAGTAGCTAGAACAACAGCACCAACATCAGCTACATCTGTAAAAGTTTGACCTGAAGGAAGTGTTATGATAGCAGAACCTACAGTAGTTGCTCCATCATAAGCATGTATAGCATTACCTATAGTTACTAAGAACTGACCTTTAACTGAAAATATTTTATCGTATATTGCTGCAGATAATTTTTGTGTGGATGTACCACCACTTGTTAATGTCTCTATTTCACCTGCAGAACCATTGTTAGCTGTTATGTAAAGTAAATCACCATGTGCTGCTAATCCTTTTATTTGATAACCTGCACTTAATCCCTCTGTAACTGTACTCCATGTGCTACCTCCATCATCAGACTTATACAATGTTTCATCATCTGATACATATACTCTTGTACCTACTACTGCTATGTGACTTACAGCAGAAGATAACGCTTGTTTAGATTCAGTTGTGTGTAGTAATTGTACATTGTAACCTTTACCTAAGTCAGAAGTAAAAACATCTACACATTCACTATCCCAAAATCTTGTTACATCTTGTGGAGTTCCATTTGCCCTATGTGCAGTATCTAAATTAGAACCACCACTAAAGTTATTTCTTGAAAATATTCTACCTAAGTTAGATGTAAAGTCTTCAGGATTTTGTTTTACATTTACACCTTGTTCTTGTATGTCTGATGATTGTATAGTCATTTGTCTATCACCAGATATTGCAGCTCTATATAATTGATTGTCTATACGAAAGTCATAACCTTTTCTTTTAGGATTAGTAACTTCTGCTTGGGTAGTAAGCCTTGGCATTATGCCTGTATTCCAAAGACCTGTCCATCTACAGAAACTGCTTCAGGGTATTTAGCTCTTAAATATTTTCTGGCTTGATTAATTAATAATTGTTGATATTGTAACAAAGAATTTCTAACACTGTTAGAACTACCAACTGGGTAACTAGATAATGACATTTGGTCTGATATATAATCTGATGTAGCAGCAGGTATATCTCTACCTGCCATCATTTGTGCAGCAACACCTGCCATAATAATTGGTTCATACTCTTGCTCTAATCCTATTGTTGCAAGTGTATCTGTTTCTGCAGTAGGTTCTATAAATTTCTTTTTAAATGTTACATGTGCTGTATGTCCTGATGATATACCTGCAAACTGTATTGCATGTACAACAGATGGTCCTGTTGAGTATGTTATTGTTCTTGATACTCCATCAGAATCTGTATATGTAAATGGATTAGGTAGTTCTACAAGTGATGAAGTTACAGGAGCAAAGTTAATTCCTGTAGTATCTGAACCTACACTAAAATCTGTGTACTGTGATATAGCACTAAGTATTGAAACTATATAATTGTGTGTACCTGGAGATGAGTAATCTCCTATAAGGGTATAACCTGTTCCTGTTGTAATTGATTGTGTATTTACTGCAAACAATGTAGGAAATAAATTATTAATCTGGTCTTTTATAGCATCAAATACAACTTGTCTAGGAAATGGAGGTGCAATTTTAATTAAAGCTCCTGCTGTATGTGCAGCAGCAGTAGTACCTCTAACACCTCTAACTACAGTTACTTGATTGTTTACAGTATCAAGAGATACACAACGCATAAGTTCTGTATCGCATTCTATAATAGTTCCTGCATCCATAGCGTCTTCTTCTTCTTGTGTTAATAAAGCACCTGCAAATTCTAATGTAGTTATTGAGTCATTTACTCCTGTGTCTAATGTTGTGTAAGAAGTTACATCATCCATAGGTTCAAGATACTCTCTATAAACTCTGTCTATTAATCCTGATATATCTGAACTCATTATGCTGACCTATCTATTTCTTCTGCGTAAGGTGATATACCAAATGTTGCTATACCAAACCCACCACTAGCAGGTAGTTGGTCATCTATAGGACTTGGAAATGATGGCTCAACATCAGTCTTAGAATCTATTTCTAAAACTCTACCTTCTTTAAGCATTAAGAGCATACCCATTTGTATCTCCTAACTGTGTCTAAAGTGTAATATTATTTTTCTATCTGCTGCTTCTGTACCATTAGATGAAACTCTAATGTAACCATTACTTGCAAAAGCCCAACCACTAGGGTCTACTCTTACCATATCTCCTGCTGAGACTGTGTAACTTACTTCTGTTCCATCTGTTTCTTTGACATCTACAAATGTAGAATTATCCATTGAATAGTCAAATGTAATTGCAGTTCCTGTCATTGCTGCAGGAAATTGTATACCACAAAGTAACATGCCTTCGGTTTGTACACCTAGACTATCGTTGTTATCTGCTGAAACATCTATTAAAGCTAATTTTGATTGTATCATATTATTCCTAACTATAGCAGAACAATGGGAGCAGGTGGAGCTACTCCCAAAGTTCTACAATTATTTTTTAAGCTACTGCTTGAATCTTGCAGTGGTATGAAGGAGGACCAAATTCGAATCCCATCTCCATATAAATTGCCTTACCAATTCTAGCGTTTGCATCTTGGTCTAAGTCACGAACAAACACAGTACCAAATCCTGGGATATTGGTGAATACTGGTTGTATGTGAGCTAGGTCTAAGATGAAAGCAGTTCCTGTTGGAAAAATATTTGGGTCAATAACCATTAGTCCAATAGAACCAAATGGTGTAATGATTGTATCAATATCAATTCCTGCAACATTTCTATCTCTAGGAATGATTGCTCCTGCTATATCAACTGTTCCTTTAACAAGTTCATTGTTAAGGTCTAGTAATTGTTGTGGGCTAACACATAGCACAGGTTGGTTCATTGGTGCATGATTATCATACATCCTCTTTAACGCACCTGAAATAGTTTTGAAACTAAGTACTTGTGCAGAACCTGTTCCATCACCTGATGTGTCGTTGTAGAAGCAGTTACCACCTAGTGGGTTTACTGCTGCTGCGTTGTTAGCGTTCTTGTTTAGTGAAATCCACACATCAAGACCATACATTTCTCTAGTTCCAGACCCAGGTGTGGTGTTAGCACCATCTGAGAAAGAACCATTGAATGCAAACCACTCAACTTCTCTTGCTACTTTTTCCATTGCTTTTTCAAGCTGTAATGCAAATTCATCATTAATAGCGTTTCCACCAAATAATCCTTGTGCAGCACCTGCTGTTGTTGTTCCATCACCATCTGATTGGTTAGTGATGTTAGCACTAAGTGTGAAAGGATTTTGGTTTCCTGTTGAAGCTAAAGCTGTGTATGTCATTTGAACACCCTTATGGAAAATCTGAGTTACATAAGTGTATGCAGCTCTGTCTCTTCCGAGATATTCTGTAGGTGACGCACCTTCTTGACCTTTTGTAGGTTCAGAAGAAATTGTTGCATTATCTTCTACTTGGACTTGCCAATATGTAGAGTTTAATACTTTGCCACCATTCAAACCACCAACTGCTGAGAGCAATGGAGTTCTTTGACCACCAACTTTAAACAATTCACCAGTAAAGTTATTAATGTTTTGTGCATAAATCGTACTGTTAGTTAACGATATGTCTGCCATTTTTATCTTCTCCTATAAATTATTTTTTTTAATACTTTTTTTTGGAAGAAGATTTAAACTGTTTAGGTTTTATCTGCTTCCATAGCATTGAGTTTTGCTGTTATGGATTGTCTAATTGTTCCTTTAGATTCAACCTGACGAATTTGTCCTACGACATCTTCATCATACAGTTCTGCTACAGAATTTTGTTGTATATTTTCTAGGCGATTTTGACTTTGTTCTACCTGACTCTGTTTAACATTATCTTGTATTCTGTCTTGTTGCCCAAATTCAACTCCAAATTCATCTGTTGCATACTGTTTGAGATTGTCAACTGTTAAGTCACCTTCAAACATCATATCAACTGCTTTTCCTACACCTTTTGAAGGGTCAAGACCTGCTGCTTTAAAAACATCTTGTCTCTCTCTTGCTTCATACTCTGCAACTTTGTCTTCTAAGAAAGCTAGTTTCTCTCTAGTCTCTTTCCAATTTCTGTCACCTGTGTCGGAGTTTATTTGCTCTTCTGCCATTATTCTATTGTCCTTACTTCATACTTTTTTTTACAAGAGATGTACGAGTTATCTCTGCCTATTTTTTCTCTACTTATTTTTATTTGACAGGTCTTGTTAAGTAGGCATCAAGACCGAATACAAAACGAAGGTCAAGTTTAACCCCCAGACCTATCTACAGGGCTTGTGTTTATTATATCATATAGATTGGTATTGCAAGTTATTGTTCAGTTAAACCTGTAACTCCACCTGATTGATTTCTTGCTGCACCTGCTTGTACAGAAGATAGTGTTTGTTGCTGTGCTAGTATTTGTTCTAGTCTTCTTTGTTCTGTTTGTTGTCCAGATAAACCTTCTACTATTTCTATTGCAGTTTCTGCATCTGTTTGTCCTAACTGTCTACCTTGTCTAGCTGCTATTGCTGCTATCTGACTAGCTTGTTGAAATGCTTGACCTGCTTGTTCTCCAGATATACCCATTTGCCTTAATGAATCTGCTTGTGATTGTGATATTTGATAACCAGCTTGTGATGCTTGTCCACCTATTTCTGCTCTTACAATTCTTTGAGCTAATATATCTCTTGCACCTATTGCACCACTAATAATATCTTGACCTACTTTAGGGTCTATAGCTGATGCTAGTATTTCTGCATCTGTTAAATCTCTATCAAAATTAGTCTTATAAAATTCTTTAACTTGTGGTATAGCAGTAACTACTTGGTTATATAATGCTGATAATCTAGTACCAAATTCATCTGGTGATACTACATTATCTATTAATTTTTTTTGTCTATCAGCAGTTATAATTAAATCTGAGTTTATACCTAATGATTCTATTTTTCTTTTGTACGCATCAACAATGTTTAAGTATTCTGATTCTGAATATTTTACAGACACGCCATCAGGATTTAAATTACCTGCAAATGTAGTTTTATATGGCTCACTTTGTCTCATCTTTGTAGTAGCTTCTATAATATCATTGCCACTATCTACATATGCTTGTGTAAGTATAGTAAGAAGTTCGTCTGGTAAATTACTACTAAATTTATTTTGCAGTGTAGTTTTTAAATTATTTAAACCTTGTTGTGTTAACGCCATTATGTAGATATTCCTCTCACTACTTGACCAGCACTTGTAGCTTGTCCTATATCATCTGTTACTTTGTCTAACAAAGTAGCTGCATTATTATTTATACCCCACTCAGTTAACATTTGTGTTGCAGTTCTTTGGTCATTAGCTTTTATTACATCTACAAATGTTGAATCTGTTTCATCCATTCTTTGACCTAACAACTGAAAACTATAATTTCTCCATGGTGTAGCAATCTCATTGTATGTAAGGTTTTCATCATACTCTCCAAACAATGTACCTCTCATACCTTTAAATTTATTTATAACATTACTTGCACCTATGTCTTCTGACTCTGCGTTACGAATCATTGCTGCATAGTCAGCTTTTTGACTGTCAGTTAACCCACCATACAATGGTCCTAACCATTCGTTAGCTAAGTTTTCTACTTGTGCTTCATATTTTTTAGTCATTGACACATCTACACCAACAGCTTTACCTTCCATCCAATCACTGATAGCTTCATCTTGTTCTATACCTGTGCTTGGGTCTGCAAATCCTTTAAGTTGGTCTAGTGCGTAAACCTCTGTCCAGTTTCCTTCTGTAAAGTTAAATGAAAACCAATCTAAAAACGATTCACCATTTGTGTTAACAATATCTTCTATGTTTGTTACACCTGCAGCTTTAAATAAATCTCTAAATTTAATTATGTTGTTATTAAGATATGCTTGTGCATCTGCTGGTAGCGAACTTAAATCTTTACCTTGCGATAATAGTAACCAATCTCTCTGCTCTTGTGTATGGTCACGCCACCACTCTGTTGTTTTCCACTCTTCATCTCTTATATCTCTATCTTCTATAAATGCTTCTAGCCATATGTTATACAACTCATCATTTTCTAACCATGGTCTATATTTTTTAGCAACATCAAACATGTCTGTTAATCCAACAAATGGTTCTTTGTTACCTTCTAATATATCTTTATCTACTTCTGCTAATTTACCAAAAAAACTAGAGTTTACCCATTCTTCATCATCAGCAGATTTAGATATTACATCTGGTTTTTCTCTACCACTGGAATAATACAAATCTATTATTTCGTCATCAGCTAAATATCTTATATATATATCTGTGTCTGGTACAGGAAATACTACATATGTAGCACCATCTAATTCCCATAGTTGTGTATTTTGAAAACCTGTAGATACACCATTTTCTTCTGTACCTAAACCACCTGTACTTTCTCCATCTGTAACCTGACCTAATACTTCTTCTAATGTTTTATCAGATGTGTAATCTTCTTGTGTTGTTCCTTCAAACTCTGGTAATTCCCATGCCCAGGTAAATCCTGCATCTGGGTCTACATCTGGCTCACCATCTGCTGCCATTGTAGATAAAGCCCAAGAACCACTATCATATCTACCCCAATACATTGTTGTATCTTCTGTTTCTTCTTGCTCTGTTTCTTCTGTATCAACATCAGTTCCATAAACTAAACCTGTTGTTTGTGTTATAGCATTTAATGCTTGTGCTAATGCTTTACCTGTATTACCTCTTGTAGCATTTTTGTCTGTTGGATTGTCGCTATCTATCATAGCTTGTGCTGCAGCTCTAGTTTGTGGTCCTATAATGCCATCAATTTCACCTGTGTAGTAACCTCTTTCTTTTAAAAGAGATTGATAATCCATTATTTGTTCTACTGTTAATTCCATTTATCTTCCTGTGAATCCTGCATTATATATACTAGCAGGATTATCTTTAAGTTTTGTAGTATAATCACTAGGGTTTTGACTAGCTTGATAAGTGTTACCTACTAAAGATATTAAACCTTTAGTTAATCCCCATCCTGGAGAAAACCTAGATATTTTTTCTTGGTCAAGTTCTTTCATAAATTGACTACCGAAATCTGCTTCTTCTAAAACTGCTTTACCTGTAGGTGTATTATAAAACGCTTGTAAATCACCAGGTATTTGACTTCTTTTTATTGCTTGGTCTTCATATGCTTTTGGTAATAATATTTTACTTAAACCTGTTTGAAAGTCACTAGGTTGTTTTGGTGCTTTTTTTTGTGATTCGTCATAAGCATACAATGCTGCTTGTGAAACATCTGCTAATGCTACTCCTATTTCATATGCTATGTATGTTGGTAATAATGTTGCAAAAGGTATTCTTCCAAAACCTAATCTAGCTGCTGCATCATCTAAGTAAGGCACAGCTTTTTGTATGGCTTTTTCTATAGCCACATCACCTGGTGCTAAAGCTGGTGCAACTCTGCCTAGTACACTTAATGCAGGTCCTCCAGCAACACCTAATTTACCAAGTAACTTCATAGCAGATGCACCTGCATTTGTATCAATGTTACCTAAAGCATTTGCAATTCTATTAAAAAAGTTTGGATTTTTTGCTACAGTTTCATTTGCTAATTGTGCTGCAAGTTTACTGTCAGTACCATTAGCTACTATTTGTTTGTTAACTGCTGCTTTTATTTCATTATTAGTAGGTGCTGTAGAATACAAATGGTCAGTTAAAGATACATCTAGCTCTTCTATACCTAACATAAAAGTTTCTGTTACTGGAATATCAGATGCTATAAAACCTTTAAAGTTACCAGCATCCCAGTATTGTTCTACATGATTAAAATTCTCTCCTAGTATTTGTTGAACCTCTTGTACTGTAACTAAATTAGCATCCATGTTTAACAAAACATTAAGGTTTTTATCTGCTAATTGTTCTGGTGTATAGTACTGTAATTTAAAATTATTTTTCTTAGCTTCATTAGCATCAAAAATTGTTTGACTTTCATCTGTAAATTTTTCTTCAATAATTAATATTCCATTTTCATTTAATACATTTTCTTTAATAAATTTTATTTGGTCTGCTCTTTGGTCACCTATAAATTGTAATCCCATTGACTCATGTACTACATCATATGTATTTGAACCATCAAATATTGCAAATGGTATTTCTTGAGCCACTCCACCTTCAGTAAAATATTTGCCAAAATCTTCTGGTTTATGTGAAAATGCTTCTTGTTGAAATTTTGCATTTGTAATTAACTCACCTTTTTTAAAAGCTACCATAGCTGCACGATTAGGGTCTAGTACAGTTATATCTACTAATGGACTATTTTTAGCTAACGCTTTTGCCCATTGACCCTCAGTACCACCTATGTCTAATATTTTATATGGTTGTGCTGGACCTCCAAATTCTCCACCTTCTAAAGGAACTTGATTAATTAAAAAATTTAATGCTGCCATCTTTACTACTTGTGCTTCATAAAATGTAGGTATAGATGTAAATATATGTTGAGGAAAGTTACCACCATTTTTTATAAGAGCATTGTAATCATCTTGAAACTTATATAAATTATTGTTATTTAATTCTATTAATTGATTGTATGGTTGTTTTTGTCTATATCTAGGGTCCATATCCCTAATAACATCAGTAAAAAATTGTTGTGTAGATTGACCTGCGTCTGTAAGTGGTTGTGATATATTAGTTATAACTTTACCATTTTTTGGAAATGATTCTTCTCTTGCTCTAGCCATTACCCACCATTCATTTAGATTTCTTATGTCTGATGGTCCTTCTAAAACTTCAGGTCTTTTTGCAAGTGATGATTTTAATTCTTCAGTCAATACTATAATTTCTTGTTCATTACCAAATGATAAACCTAAAGCATCTAAATCTATCATATTATTTTTATGTACTACATAATTATCTACAGACCTACCACCACCATATCCTTGTTGCACCATTTGATACATTACTCCTTGTGCAGATTGATACCTCTTAGAAGTTGATTGCCAAGGATAAAATCTATTTAAGTCACCACCTCTCCATACAATAAAATAATCGTTTGGATTATTTGCATATATATTTTTATGTGCATCAAGTATTACATTTCTCATCTGCTCTTTTACATTTGCAAACTGTCCTTGTTCAGTTACTAAATTAACTAATACTTGATTTATTTCATCTCCTATTAGACTGTTTTTATTTTTTATATTTTCTATAAATTGTTTTTCGTATATTAAATTATTCATAGGTATAACTTCATCAAGTGGTATGTCACTAAAAATTCCTATTTTTACAATATCTGCTTTTGAACCTGGGTTACTAAATGGTTGTCTAGCAAATGCGTTTGTTGGACTGTGTGTAGCCAGGTATATAAAAAATCTTGTTATGTCTTCATCAGTAGCAGTGTTAGTTATTATTCTTGAATACATTTCACTTGGCTTAAATTCTGTTGTATCATTCCAAATATATTTTCCTTCTATGTTCATATCTACTTCTTGACCCATAGCAAATTTTTTTGCAGCTTTGCTAGGAGATATAGTGTCAATTTTTGTTTCTAATCTAGTTAAAGCATCTGGGTTAAATATCTTGTTAGGTTTTATAACTTCATCTGACCACTCTAATGGTTGGTTGCCTAGTTTCATTCTGGTTTCTAATAGTGGTAACCCATCAGTAACATCTTCTACTTCTCCCATAAATTGTTTAGCTAATTTAACTCTGTCAGGACTTGCGTCTTCAAATACATCTATGTCTCTGTATGGGTCGTTCTCTACAAACTTTTTAAGTACATCTTCATCAAATTGTTTATTAGATGCTTCATCTACTAATGTCTCTGTGTATGAATCTTGGTTTAAAAAATAATAAGATGTACTACCGACATCTTCCATTTGATTTCTGTAACCGACAACATCCATTTCATTTTTTATAATATTTAATTTTTCTTTATTAGTTCCTGGTAGTGTTATTGTTTTACCATTTGGTAATAAAATTTCATCTACAGTATCTAAGTTTTCAGATTCTAAATAATTTACAAATATATCTGGGTCTATAGATTTTGGTTTTCCATTTATTGTCATAGTTATATCATCTGTAAACTCTACAATTTTTGCATTTGGACTAATAGTTACTTTATATAATTCATAACCATCTTTATATTTAAAACTTCTGTCTGGTGCTAAAAACCCTCCTGCTTCTCCGAATAACTTATCAAGGTCTCTATTGTTTATAACATCATTTAATTTATCTCTGTCAATGTGGTCATATAGTTTTGCACCATCTTCTAAATCTTCTATTACAAATGAAGCATCATTATCACTAAATACATGACCTATCTCTTGACCATCTTTACCTAATACAATGGCTAATGCCCCATCTTCATATATATCTATTCTTATGTCATAAACATCTACATTACCATTAGGTAAATAAACTTCTGGTTGTAAATATTCTGTTGTATAAAATAAACCATTATCTAATTTTATATTTTGTAATACTTCTACAACCTGGCTTTCAAAATCAACTTTCATATCATATATCATTGAGTACATATTTGTTTCACCAAACATAAATGCGTTTCTATCTACTGCTGCTTGGTATGTACCTGCATGTAATTCATCTGGTACTCTACTACCTTTACCTCTACCATGAAATAACTCTATGCCTTCATCTACTACATTTGTAGGTGTGTCTGCAAATTGTTTTGTAAATAATTTTTTAAATTCTGGGTCTTGTGCTTGTACATCTGTTACACCTAATTCTGGTATTGTTAAACCATTAATTTTTCCTGTTCCTTGTGTTCTTTGCTCATATTGTGCTGCTTCAACAAACATCAATATTTCATCTGCTGCTTTTGACTTGCTCATACCTTCTGGAAAGTCGGTTCTATCTAAAGTTTCTTGATATACACCTATAAAATCTATATGATTAGCAACAGACATTTTTTCATCAGCAATATATTTTTGTGTTAATGGTGTTATCTCTGTTTCATCCATTTCAAGCATTTGAGCTGCTGCTCTCATATCATCAAGAATGGCATCTATAAATTCTTCAGAACCCCAGATTAATCTACCATCATCTACTACATTTGTAGGTGTGTCTAAATTTTCAGGTGTTTCTGGATAACCCATTATATTTGTTACAACTGGTTTTACAGTTGATTTTTTTTCTAAAACTGCTTTACCTGTAGGTGTGTCTGATAAATTATTAACTCCTGTTTTGTAAACATTATCTTCTGGTAGTTCGTCATATGTTAAAACCTCTACTCCTATAGCAGTAAAAAACTTTTTCATATCTTCTTGACTTACGCTATTACCACCAGTTCCACCAGAACCTAAATAATTACTGCCTGTATATTGACTTGTTGAACCTAATCGTTCTCCAATTTTTTCATCAACTGCATAATCGTCAGCACCTGCATCAAACATTAATTGTCTTAAAGCATCAAACAAAGTTTGTTCGCCAACAAATCGTGAGCTACCACGATACTCTCCTCCAAAAAATTTATCACCTGCAACACTTACATTAGAAGGGTAAGCATATATTGGTACATATATTGTTTGTCCTGTTTCTTCTGCTACTTCATAAACTGCTCTTAATCTATGGTTACCTTCTCCTATTTGTATTCTTCCATTAGCTCCCATAGCAACTGGAAATGCAATAGAACTATTGTATGATTCTCCTATATCAAACAGGTAACCTTTTTCATATAATGTTTTTTTAATTGCATCAATAGTTCTATCAGATTTTTGTTGTCCAAATGCAGAAATTTTTCTTCTGTCATATTCAACAAAATCAAATATGTCATTTATGTCTGCGTATATTAAACTTGGTCCATCTGGAGTTGTAGCTGTACTAACAAATATACCATTAATTATTATCTTTTCAGCATCAGGTAATTTTTCCTCTGCCATGTTAGTCTTCTAAAAAATCTAAAACATCTTCTATATTTACAGGCAAACTGCTGTTTGGAAATCTTATTTTTTGTGACTCTTTAAAAAATTGATTATCTCTATCTACAAGATTACCAAATTTTTTTTCTAATATATTTTTCTGGTCTAATTCAGTCATTCCTTTTTTCTTGCGTTTGTCATTAATTGCTGCAACTAACATCTGCAATACTTGCTTAGGTGTGTTGTTGTCTGGAAATGCTGGTTTATTTATTTTATCGTTAATCTTTGTGTTTGGTCGAGGTGTATCAGTAGTTTGTGTGTTTCTAGGAAATTTAGTGTTTGGTGGAGGTGTATCAGTAGTTTTAGGTGAAATAGGTTGTTGTTCTACAGACCTAAACAACTTTGCATCTTCATTTAATTTATCTTGTGGAGTTGGTTCATTATATATTTCTTCTACCTCTGTTTCTATTTTACTTTTAAAAGCAGCACTTTCTGGGTGTTTATCTGGTTGATTAAATTTAGCAATAGTTAATTTATACAAATCCTGAACAGCTTCCATAGGTTCCATATCAGATTCGTATTCTTTTTGTAATATCATATTTTTCAATAACTTTGCATGAAATTTTAAATCTGCTGTTTGCATATAATCTATTACATATTCTCTTTGCTCTGATGTAAAATCTCTAACATCTTCTTCGTCTGGGTCTGTAGTACCTACTTTTCCTGTTCTCCATTGTTTAACTTGTTGTTCTGTTTGACCAGGTAAACTTATATTGTATTCATTAAAAGTCATCCAGTACGCTGGTTCCATAGTATCTACATTTGCTTGACCTAAACCATAAGATGGTGACTCAGAATCTAAAGCTGTTAAAACATA
>VMHT01111903.1_pt1 | contig 14535 bp, 29 predicted proteins | sample 4693611 | NCBI WGS metagenome assembly VMHT01 (sample SAMN12280063, study PRJNA550983) | marine metagenome | isolation source: seawater sampled from same location over 5 years 0.02-0.2 micron viral filtrate | place: USA: collected off the coast of southern California halfway between the port... ... | reverse complement strand
TCGTAACTCTATCATTCCGCTTCCGTATAAGGAGCCATCAGGCACATTAGCACAACTCTTGGCTAGTTTGATTGAAGGCGGTCGGCGTTTTGTATCTATTGCGGATCAGCAACTAGGCGAAGGTCAGAGCGGCGACATGCCTGTAGGCACAACCGTTGCACTGCTTGAGCGTGGCATGAAGGTTATGTCTGCCATTCACAAACGCCTGCACTATTCACAAAAGACAGAGTTCCGGCTCCTCGCAAAGGTTCTTGCGGAAAGCCTCCCTGCCGTATACCCCTACGAGGTGGCCGGGGCACCTTCTGAAATCAAGGCACAAGACTTTGACGGACGGGTAGATGTAATCCCAGTGTCTGATCCGAACATTTTCTCGATGTCGCAACGGGTGACATTAGCGCAGACGCAGCTTCAGTTAGCACAATCAAACCCGCAGATTCATAATCTGTACGAAGCATATAAGCGCATGTATCAGGCTCTGGAAGTACAGAACATTGACGAGATCCTGCCTGCCAAGAAAGAGCCACAACCTACCAGTCCTAGTATTGAGAATGCCAAAGGCTTGCAGGGTGAGATCATGATTGCTTTCCAACAGCAAGATCATGATGCACATATGATGACGCATGTGGCGTTTATGAAACTACCTTTAGTTTCCACATCACCTAACATTTATGCTATATTTATGGCTCACCTTCAGGATCATATTTCTATGAAGGCACGCTTGACAGTGATGCAACAGGTTGAACAACAGCAAGCTGAAGCGCAACAAATGATGTTAGCCGCCCAGATGGGTGCGGTAGATCCAATGGTTGCACAACAGCAAATGCAAATGGCTGGGCAGATGTCTCCAGACATGGTTGAGGTCGAGGTTGCAAAACTAGAAGCGCAGATTACGCAGGAAGTAATTGCTATGATTGCCCCACCACAAGGGCAACAAGATCCTCTTGTACAAATACGGCAACAGGAACTTGCCATAAAAGCAGCCGAGTCCGAGCGCAGAGCAAAACAAGACCAGATGGAGTTGGATCTAGATCGTCAGAAGCTCCAACAAAAAGCCATGACTGACGCAGCACGCATTGAGTTACAAGAAGAAATTGCCGATGACCGTGCGGATGTGAACCGAGAACGTATCCAGACGCAACGGGAGCTAGCGTTACGAAATGGATAGTTTAAATGGAACCAATATCGGCAGCACTGGCTGGGATTAGCTTATTTAAAGCGGCAGTTGATGGCATTAAAGGTGCTATTGGCACAGCCAACGATGTCTCTGACATCGCTCATTACATTGATAATCTGTTTGAAGGCGAGAAGCAGGTTCAGCATAAACGCAGCGCAAAGTCAGGCGTAGGCGTAGCTGACCAGTTTGGCGTAAAGTCTGTTGCGTCTGAGGTCATTGACGCTCGTCTTGCTAAAGAACAAATGCAAGAAGTAGCTAGTTTAGTTGATATGCGCTTTGGTCACGGAACATGGCGTTCCATCGTAGATGAACGGGCTAGGCGTATACAGGCTGCGAAGGAAGAGGCTGCTGCGGCTAGGAGAAAGAAAATACAAGAAGCTAGAGAATTTGAAGAGAGCCTAAAGCAGTTCTTTATGGTTGCTGGAGCGGTTGCGGCCGCTGCAATATTTTTTGTTGTTATGATTGTTATGATGGCACGGGCGGATGGTGATAAATACGTTCCGTGCAGATTAGCTAAGTACAAAAAAGTAGATAAAGAATGGCACTGTTACTACGAGGGAGCAAATAAGACCCGTACATCTATGATCATTGGAGAGTTCTGCCCAAGAGTGTATATGTGCTTGTATGACCCCAATAGTAGTAACAAGATTGTGGAGTGGTAATGGCAAAGACCCTTTCAGAAAACTCTAGGTTTAATAAGTTTGATCTTGATAATGACGGCACTGTGACGGACGAGGAGATTGCTCATGCAAAGGATATGCTTGAGTTAGAGCTTCGTGAGGAGAAGGCTGATGCTCAAAAACGAATGGCTTGGATTGCTGTTGCTAGTATGGTTGGTTTCGCGCTTTTGCCTCTGGTTCCGTGGATACCGGAAAGCAGGCTGGCGTTTCTGGCTAGCTTGAGTGATATGTTGTTTCTTAGTCAGGCTTCCATTGTAGGCTTTTACTTTGGAGCGCAGGCTTACATGGCGAAGAAGTAATGTATCAGGCGATTATCATTGCCTGCATGATTGCAAACCCTCAGACTTGTGTGACTTTTGAGGGGCAACAGTGGTTTGACGTAGAAAGAGCTTGCAAATATCGTGCGTTACAAATGGCAAGTGATGTTCATAAATATTATAAAGGTTACAAACCTGTTTCTTGGAAGTGTGTATATTTACCAAAAGGAAAGTTGGGGACATGACAGAAGAAAAGAAAAAACCTGTTGAGGTCAATGTTGGGCAAAACAGCTTTGAACTTGTGCTTCGTATACTCGGTAATGAATTTGTAGCTATCAAGATTGGTTCGACCAACTTTAGTGGCAAGCTAATAGCTGGTTCAATCTTGCTGCTTTTTTTTACATTTATTATGCTTGAGGTCTTTGGCCTGTCAAAAGTTCTGGGTGTTGAGTAGTGGCAACCAAGATAAATGAGAATACTGAACTGTCCATGCCCATACGCAACCTTATGGCAATGGTTGTAGGGGCAGCTATTGGAACATGGGCATATTTTGGTATTATTGAACGGCTAAACACCATAGAAAATAAATTTGTATTGATAGAAGCAGATTTAGGGCAAAACACAGAGTTCCGCATTAAATGGCCTCGCGGTGATATGGGTGTTCTGCCAGCCGACAGTGAACAGTATATGTTGATTGAGCATTTAGCAGAGCAACTTGGAAAGCTACAAGAGCAAATAGATGAAGGCCGCGCACCGCATGATCAGCAACAAAAGTTGACATTAGATTTTTATGAAAAGAGAATTACAAACATAGAGAGCCAAATAGAGAAGTTAAGAAATGGACGCAACAGTAATTAAAACCATGACATTGATTTTGTACATGGGCGGGGATGTTTCAGAGCATACCGCTTATGAACAGATTTCTAAATGCCTCAAGGCCAAGCGCACCATTGAGCGTAATCTATACAAAAAGTCCACTTCTGTGCGGTATTCTTGTGAAAATAAGACCGTTGAGGTATCAAAGAACGCAGATGGCACAAACTATATTGTGAGGATCATAGAATGATACAGGCACTTTTAGGACCATTGGGCAGTCTTGCTTCAACCTGGCTTGAGGGTAAGGTTGAGACTAAGAAAGCCGAGGCAGGTGCAAAGGTTGCAAAAGCCAAGGCTGAAGCTGTCATTATGGAGAAGAAAGCTACGGGAGAGATCGACTGGGATCTTAAAATGGCTGATGCTTCTGCAAATAGCTGGAAAGACGAGTGGCTTACCATATTATTTTCAGTCCCGCTAATCCTAGCTTTCTGTGGAGATTGGGGCAGACAGATCGTAGAAGATGGTTTTGTTGCTTTACAGGCGATGCCGGAGTACTATAGGTACACATTGGGTATTATTGTAAGTGCATCATTTGGGACACGAGCCGCAACCAAGTTTTTTAAGAAGTAGGAGAGAACTATGCCAGGAAGTAAGTATTCTGAGAAACAAATGAAGATTGCTCGTGTAGCAGAACCTCGTGATGCAATCACTGGCGCAGACTTTGAAGCTATGAATAATAGCAAGATGGGCGGCGGCATGATTAAATACTCTGAAGGTGGGGATATTCGTAAAGAGATGCTGACACAGATGCTTGAGGATGCTCGTGAAAGCGGCGATGATGACAAGATCATTGAGATTGAAGCAGAACTTTTTCAGATGGGCGAGGGCATGATGATGGGTGGTATGGTCAAAAAACCTAGAGGTTATCGCCATGGTGGGAGTGCCAAAGTTATGTCTACAAATCCAAGCAAGGGCAAGGGTTGCGGTATAGCAGTCTCTGGTAAGGGTTATAGTGGCACATACTAAAATCAAAGTTATTGTATAATGGATGTTGCAGACTTCGCAAAACATGTTTATAAGTTGTTGCATCAACGTGAGGAACAACTCGCGTTGATGATGACATCTGGTGGTGTTCAAAACTTTGAACAGTATCAGCGGTTGGTTGGCGAGGTTCAGGGCCTTGTCTATGCCAAGGAAGAAATTAAAACCCTGCTGGAGAGAAGTACTGACGATGTCGAAGACTTTATACGTTCCTGAACATGTTGCCGCACGGGCAAATAAGGAAAAACAAACCGCTTCGCTAGATACCGCTTATGTGGATGAGAGCAAAAAAGTTCTTGATCCCAACCTTCTTGAAAAATCCTTGACTGAACGGCTTCCGCAACCAACTGGTTGGCGGATTCTTGTTATGCCTTATCAGGGAAAAGGAAAGACGGAGAGTGGAATTATTATTCCTAACGAAGTGCGAGAGCGAGAGGCTTTGGCAACGGTTGTTGCATATGTCCTGAAGCTAGGACCCTTAGCTTATCAAGATCCAAACAAGTTTGGCGATAATGCAGAACCGTGGTGCCAAGAAGGGCAGTGGGTGTGTATTGGTCGTTATGCAGGCTCCAGATTTAAAATAGATGGCGGAGAAGTTCGCATCATCAATGATGACGAGGTTATCGCTACTATTCTGGAACCGGATGACGTTAAACAGGTTTAGGAGCTTATAATGGCTGAAGCACAAGCAGTTGAAGAAGAAAACGTAGAAGTCACAGTAGATGACAGTAAAAAAGCCGTTGTTTCAGAGACAGAAACAATATCTACGGCGCAAGAAGAAGCTCCTGTAGTTGAGACAGAGGCTTCCGAAGAGGAACTTGACACCTACAGCAAGGGTGTACAGAAAAGAATCAAGAAGCTAACGGAGAAGTATCGTTATGCGGAGCGGGATAAAGAAGAAGCCGCTCGAGTCGCTCAAGTTCTTAAAGATGAGAACGAGTCACTAAAAGCCAAACTTACAAACCTTGATACTGGTTACCTGAATGAGTACGGCACTCGTATTGAGTCTCAGCTAACGACTGCAAAGCAAGCCTATCGCGAAGCTCATGAGCGCGGCGATGTTGATGCTATGTTTTCTGCACAACAAGCCTTGTCTAAGATTTCTATTGAGGAAGAGCGATTCCGTTTAGCAAAACAACGTCAGGAACAGCCTGCCGCACAACCAGTGCAACAAGAACCAGTGCAGCAACAGGCGGCACAGCCTGCCGCCGCACCTGATCCGAAAGCGGAAAAGTGGGCAGAGAAAAATTCTTGGTTTGGGGATGATGAAATCATGACTCAAGCCGCATTTGTTGTTCATAATAATCTTGTCAATGAAGAAGGGTTTGACCCAAACAGCGATGAGTACTATAGTGAACTTGACAACCGGATAAAAAATAAGTTTCCAAATGAGTTCGGTGGTCAGAAAAACGGAGGAGGTACAAGGGTCGCCTCGGCTAATACCTCCGCATCCCGCAGTGCAAAACAGGGGCGCAGGACCGTCAAGTTGTCTCCGTCACAAGTGACTATGGCAAAAAAACTTGGAGTTCCTCTTGAAGAATACGCTAAGTATGTAAAGGACTAGCCATGAGTGACACAAGACAATCTCGGTCTACCGAAACCCGCGAAAAAACATCGCGCAGAAAGCCTTGGGCACCGCCCAGCCGCCTAGAAGCACCTAAAGCTCCCGATGGATATAGACATCGTTGGATCAGGACTGCTACCAGAGGTGATGAAGACAAGATGAACGTCCATGCGAAACTTCGTGAGGGATGGGAACCTGTCAGAGCTGATGAGTTTAGTAGTAATGATTTTGCAGTCATTGACGAAGGAAGTCATGCTGGTGTGATTGGAAATGGTGGGTTGATGTTAGCCCGAATACCTGAAGAGACAGCGCAGGAACGAACCGAATATTACCGTGGACGGACACGCGAACAAATGACTGCTGTGGATCAGGACTTAATGAAGGAACAACATCCTTCGATGCCTATCAGTAATGAAAGGCAAAGTCGTGTAAGTTTTGGAGGTCGATCAGACAACTCCAAGTAAACCATAGTGAGATAAGGAGTATTTTCTCATGCCAAATATCAATGGAGCCTTCGGTCTAAGACCGCATGGCATATTGGGTTCAGCACCTAATTCCACTGGTACGACTGAGTATCGCATTGCGTCCGACAACTCAAATCCAATCTTCCAAGGCATGGCGGTTATTCCGTTAGCTGCTGGAGTGATTGATGATCTACAAGCCGCCGCTGGTGGTAACGTAGCTATCGCGGGTGTGTTTAACGGATGTGAGTACGTCAGTTCTACTACTGGAGAAACAATTCGTTCAAACTACTGGCCTGGCTCTGGCGCGGATTCTAATTTCCCCGTTAAGGCTTTCTTGTATGACAACCCAGCACAGTTGTTTACCATCGCTACATCAAACGTAGTTTCTGCCGCTAATACAGAAGCAGAAGTTCGTGCAGCGGTGTTTGCAAACATTGCGTTTGCAACTGGTAACAGCGGTTCGACTACAACTGGTATATCTTCTGCAACAGCGGATTTGAATACTATCGCCACCACCAACACTTTAGCTCTGCGTATCATGGGTATTCTTGATGACCCACGCAACGCAGACTTTACTGCTGCTGGTATTCCATTAATTGTTCGTATAAACAACCACTTCAATGCGCCGACAGGCTCCATTGCTGCTGGTACTGTTTCTACAACTGGCGTATAAGGAGGCTTGATCAATGGCTATTTCTCGCGCACAACTAGCGAAAGAACTGGAACCAGGCCTCAATGCTCTATTTGGAATGGAGTATACAAGGTACGAGAACCAGCATTCGGAAATCTTCACCACTGAGTCTTCAGATCGTGCATTTGAAGAAGAGGTAATGCTTTCAGGCTTTGGAGCCGCCCCGACTAAGTCGGAAGGTTCTTCCATCAGTTTTGATGATGCCAACGAAGCATATACCGCTCGGTACAATCATGAAACCATTGCACTTGCATTTTCAATCACTGAAGAAGCAGTTGAGGACAATCTCTATGATCGTCTTTCATCTCGCTACACTCGTGCTCTTGCTCGTTCAATGGCTCACACAAAGCAGGTTAAAGCAGCTAGCATTCTAAACAATGCGTTTACGGCTGGTGCATCTGCTGGTGGTGATGGTGTTGCACTTTGTGATGCTTCACACCCGTTGACTAACGGTGGCACATTCAACAACGAGCCTAGCACTGCTGCTGATTTGAACGAAACCTCACTTGAGGACGCTCTTATTAGCATCGCTGGATTTGTTGATGAGCGTGGCTTGAAAGTTGCTCTCCGTGGTATGAAACTCATTGTGCCTCGTCAACTGCAATTCATTGCAGAGCGTTTGATGGTATCAAACCTCCGTGTTGGAACCGCAGACAATGACGTTAACGCAGTACGGTCTATGGGAATGTTGCCTGATGGTTATGCCGTCAACGACTTCCTTACAGACACTGACGCATTCTTCGTTATGACTGACGCACCTCGTGGTTTCGTTCATTTTGAGCGGGTTCCTCTGTCAACACAGATGGAAGCAGACTTCGACACTGGTAACATGCGTTTCAAGGCTCGTGAGCGTTACAGCTTCGGCTTCTCTGATCCTCGTGCGATTTTTGGATCACCAGGCGCATAAGTAATTCCTTTCTAGAGGAATCTAAAGGGCGGCTTTTTAGTCGCCCTTTTTTATGCTAAGATGTTCTCATATCTTACGCATTGTTGAGATATATCTTCCTCCCTTAACTAAGAGTCGTATTTATTGCGACTCTTCTTTTTTTGGTGTATGGTATTTTTACCCTGACAGTCACATTGGGTGACTGACACTAGCCACGACAGGAGATACTTAAATGGCTACTACTACTTTCACCGGAGCGGTTCGTTCCGAAAACGGCTTTAAAGTTGTTTCTAAAAACTCCACAACAGGTGCCTTTACTGATGTTGCAGTCATTGCATCAACTGGAGTTGTAACAAATAAATTTGTAAAACACGTTGGCTTTGCCACTGGTGTTACTGTGAATACAACAGCGGGTGACAGTCCAACTATTGGTGAGTTCACACAACCAGCAAATACAATCATCACTGACATTAAAATCTTTTGTGACGTTGCTCCAGTCATTGGAACAGGCGATATTGGTTACGAAGTTGGTACTTCTTCTTCTGGCGCACAAATTGTTGCGGCGGTTACTGATGAAATCCTTGACGGCGGAACCACAGTCGTAGTGCATAACGTGACCACGACTACTTTGGTCGCTCAAACGCAGAGTGGAACAACAGCCCCAGCTTCTGTACAGTACACCGACACAGAAAGAACTATTTACTGTAACATCACAAACACTGTAGATGCCACAACAGCAGGTTCTTTCACATTCATCATCGAGTACGTTCAAATTGCGTAGTTGATTGATTTAGGAGATTGATATGGCAGACGCTGTAACATCGCAAACACTTGTTGATAATCCGAAAACAGCAATATTTAAGTTTACTAATATTTCGGATGGTTCAGGTGAGAGTGCCGTTAAAAAAATTGATGTATCTGCACTGTCTGCAAGTATAGATGGCAGTACATGTACCAGAGCTACTATAGAAAAAATTTGGTGGCAGTGTAATGGTATGAAAGTTAAAATTCTGTTTGATGCTACGACAGATGACTTTTGTATTGAATTAGGCGAAAACCAAAGTGGACATCATGATTACACCTCTTTTGGAGGATTACCAAATCCTGCAAGTTCTGGTGTGACTGGAGATATCATGTTCACAACGGTAGGTCATACTTCTGCTGATACATACACCATCATTATGCAAGTGCAGAAGAGTTATTAACAATGGCTCGTAAGGCAGACAAGCAGCCTCCGAAGACAAAAAAGTATTACCGCTCCACAAAAAGTGGGGCGGGAATGACAAAGGCTGGTGTTGCCAAATATAAGAGAGACAATCCAGGCAGTAAGTTAAAAACCGCTGTTACGGGCAAAGTTAAAAAGGGCAGTGCAGCAGCTAAACGGCGTAAGTCATTTTGCGCTAGATCCGCTGGTCAGATGAAGAAGTTTCCAAAGGCGGCGAAGAATCCAAATTCACGGTTGCGTCAAGCAAGGCGGAGGTGGAAATGTTAAGCTCTCAGTTTATAGCAGGAACCATCTTTGTTGCGTTTGTTGGTGCGTGTGTCGCAGGACTGACATGGATATCGTCAACTCTTATTGAGGTTGACAAGAATGTAGCGGTCATGGCGTTGAAGATGGATGCTAACAACGAAAAAGTAAATCAGCTTCATGACATGATCAGACCCATGTGGGAGGAGTTTACGGGAAGGACATACGATGGCAATCTCGCGCAGTTCAATTCCTCAACAGATCTCAAAACCACCATCAAGTAGGAGTTCTAAAATGAAGGACGTTAAACATTATAAGAGAGATGGCACATTATTTACTGGTGGCACTCACAAAATGGCTAACGGAGTTCTCCATACAGGCAAGACTCATACGAGAACTTCGCAAAAGTTGTTTCATTTTAAAGATCTGAGTGCAAAAGCTAAACAAAAGGCGAAGGCGAAGGCATAATGGCAAAAGATGCATGTTATAAAAAAGTTAAAGCAAGATATAAAGTTTTTCCGTCAGCGTATGCTAGCGGAGCAATTGCTAAGTGCCGAAAAGTTGGAGCCAAAAACTGGGGCACTGGAGGAAAGAGTAAAAGCTCTAAAAGAAAGAGTGGCTCTAGCAAAAGAAAAGGTAAGACTTTCTAATGAAACAAACAAAGCCAAAACGGAAGTTTAGAGGTAAGTCTATTCCGGGAACGGCAGTGGCTAGAGGTTGTGGCAAGGTTTTACCTAGGCGGCGTAAAAGAACTAAAGGTGCAGTGGAGCAATCCTAATGGCAGTTCGTAAAACAAAAAAAGGCGCGGCACTCAAGAGATGGTTCAAAGAGGACTGGAAAGATGTCCGCACGGGGAAGCCCTGCGGAAGAAAGAAGGGTGAGAAACGTGGTGTCCCTTATTGTCGCCCGTCTAAGCGGGTGTCTAGTAAAACCCCCAAAACGTCAAGCGAATTGTCCGCAAGCGAAAAAAAGAGTAGAATATCTCAGAAAAAGCGTTTGGGACAACCTGCGGGTAAACCCCGCCGCGTTAAATCGGTTAGGAGAAAAAAGTAATGTATGGAAAAAAGAAAGCCAAGAAGTCCAAAACGGGCTACGAAGATGGCGGTTTGGTAAGTCCACGCAAAGCTATGGCAATGGGCTACCAGATGGGTGGCAATGTAGATGTGAAAAGAGCGCAGTTATTTGCCGAGAATCTTGGAAATATGATGCAGGGTTCTGTACCAACGCGGAAACCTAGAGGTCGCATGTAATGGCAACTTCTGGTTCAAGAGATTTTGATATTGACGTAGGTGAGATCATCGAGGAGTCATATGAACGGTGTGGACTAGAAGTTCGCACGGGTTATGATGCCAAGACAGCTCGTAGGTCTTTAAATCTGATGTTTGCTGATTGGGCAAATCGTGGACTAAATCTTTGGACTGTTACCGCTGGAACTCAGGCTTTAACCTCTGGAACAGCCTCATATACCTTGACAAGTAATATTGCCGATTTACTAGAAGTTGTGGTCAGAAACACAAGTAACGTAGATTTACCTTTGACCAAAATTTCTAGGGGTGATTATTTAAATCTTACTAATAAAACTACTTCTGGAAGACCTACTCAATACTTTTTTGATAGACAAACCACTCCAGTGCTTACGTTGTGGCCTACACCTAATGATTCTACAGAAACATTAGTTTATTATTTTGTAAACCGTATTCAAGACGCAGATACCTTACAAAATACAACAGATGCACCTTTTCGGTTCTTACCATGCATGGTAGCTGGTCTATCTTACTATATAGCTTTAAAAAAAGCTCCAGAACGGGTTCAATTATTGAAAACTGTGTACGAAGAAGAGTTTCAACGTGCGGCAGATGAAGATGAAGATAGAATATCTTTAAAATTGCAGCCTAGTATTTCATATTTGAGGGTATAATGGCGAGATACGCTTCTGGAAAAGATGCCTATGGAATCTCAGATCGTTCCGGCTTCCGTTATCGTCTTAAAGATATGCGTAAGGAATGGAACGGTCTGCTTGTTGGAGTGGATGAGTTTGAGCCTAAACATCCACAACTACAACCAAGTAGGGTTGTTGCAGATCCTCAAGCGTTGCGTGATCCACGACCTGACAGATCAGAAAATTCTGATATAAAAGTTACTTTTCCCATTTTTAATCTATCTACGCTTAAATTTGAGCCTCTAATTACGCCTGCTAAAGGACTTATAGGCACAGTCACTTTTGGCGGAGATGTGCACACTCCTATAGTTGAGGGTGTCACGGGTGTTTCTGCAACAGGATCAGTTGGTACTGTTACAGCTTCAGGCACGGGAACATCTATAGCTGCTACTTATACTGTTACAGTTGCTTCCTATTATGGAGCTAATAAATATTATATTGATGGTGCTAGACAAGCTACGGTCAATCTTTCAGAAGGTAGCACTTATCGTTTTGATCAATCTGACAGTAGTAATTCTGGTCATCCATTAAGATTTTCTACAACTTCTGGCGGAACTCACAGTGGTGGTTCTCAATATACAACAGGGGTAAGCACTAATGGGACTCCTGGGTCTTCAGGGGCGTACACTCAAATAACAGTAGCCTCTGGAGCACCAACACTGTATTACTATTGCACAAACCACAGTGGTATGGGCGGACAGGCAAATACACCATGAGCTATACTTACACAGAATTAAAAACCGCTGTTAAAGACTTTACGGACAATCAAGAGACAGTTTTTGTCTCTCATTTAAGTACATTTATTAAGTCCGCAGAAGAACGTATTTTTAAGTCTGTGGATTTAGATTTCTTTAGAAAAAATGTTTCTGGAGCAATGACCTCTGGTAACCAGTTTTTAGCGGTTCCTGATGACTATCTTGCATCTTTTAGTCTTTCTATAGAAAATTCTAGTTCTAAAGAGTTTTTGTTACAAAAAGACGTTAATTTTATTCAAGAATACAATCCAAATCCCGCGACCACCGGAGTACCCAAGTATTATGGCTTGTACGATGTTAATACTTTCATATTAGCACCTACACCAAACGCTGCATTTGACTCAGAACTTCATTACTATTATAGACCTGTAAGTCTTGCAGCAAGCAAAGTCACGTTAACAGTAAGCAATGTTTCTGGAACATTTGCAGCTAATGAAATTATCACTGGTGGAACCAGCGGGGAAAGCACCACTATAAATTCAATAACATCTGTTACTGAATTTGTTATTATAATTCCTACCGGAACATTTACTGTAGGCGAGACAGTAACAGGTGGCACTAGCGGGGCTACTGGGATAGTAGTGTCAACTTCTGCTGATACCACGTTAACATGGGTTAGTGAAAATGCGCCTAATGCCATCTTATATGGCAGTCTTATAGAGGCATATACCTTTATGAAGGGTGAGGCTGATGTGTTGAAGATGTATAATGACAGATTTTCAGAGTCTCTAATTAGGATGAAAGATTACGGAGAAGCACGCGAGAATGCAGATGCTTATAGAAATGGTCTAGTTAGTCGAGAGAGAACATGAATGTTGCCATTGTTGGGCTGGGGGGCAGCTATTCTGATTATATCTCTGCTCGAGTCGCATCACAAGAATTTGATGAAGTTTGGGGCATAAACTGTATTGGAGCCATTATACACGTTGATAAGACGTTTATGATGGACCCAGTGTCACGTTTTCTTGACACGGAAAACGCTGGTTCACAAACAGGGGTTGCTAGAAGGTTCTTAAAAGAAAACAAAAAGCCTATAGTTACTTGCCAGTTAGATAAACGTGTAAAACAACTAGAACTCTTTCCATTAAAGGAAGTGGCTACAGAATTAGGCTTCTGTTATTTCAATAACACGGTTGCTTATGCGGTTGCTTATGCTATTTGGTCTAAGGCTACTAAAATATGTTTGTATGGAATTGATTATACATATAAAAATGTAAGTATGGCAGAGTCAGGCCGTGCGTGCGTTGAGTTTTGGTGCGCCATAGCTGTCTCAAAGGGTGTTAAGATTGAAGTTGCACACAGATCCACCCTTTTAGACACAAATGTACCTGATAACGAGAAGTTATATGGCTATCATCGTCTTGATGACCCCTTGGTACAGACTGTTCAAAACGGAAGTTTGTTGATTAGTAGACAATCGGAGATAGAACCACCAGAGCCAGTGGAGAGTAACCCGGTTATTTTTGGGAGACACGATCATGTTTGATTTAGGTTCAGGAAGTGTGGGAGCCGTTAACATAGTGACCTCCGAAAACGGTGGTTTATCTAACGATCAAATAGCAGATATGTTGGCGAATAAGTTGATATACATATCTGATGATGCTCCAGAGCCTATTCGTCTTCAAGCTGAAGCATTTAGGGATAGAGTAAGAAATCTAGCACAATATTATATAGAGTTGGCTAGAAAGGAAGAACGTGCTAGTATTTGCTCCAAGGTCCGTGAGGCTGGACAACTGGAACTAGCAAACGCTATTGGGAGACTGTAATGGCAATCGCACAAGCAATGTGTACAGCATTTAAACAAGAGTTGATGCTAGGAACACACAATTTCGCAACAAACGGTAATGCTTTTAAGCTGGCTCTTTACGCAGAGGGTGGTGGCGGTAAGTCTAGCACTACAGCCACTCTTGGCGCAACAACGACAGCTTATACAACCACGGGTGAGGTAGCTAACAGCGGATCTTACACGGCGGGTGGTGGCACTCTTACTAAAGTTGCTCCAACCACCTCTGGCACAACAGCATTGACTGATTTTGCAGACATTAGCTTTACTACAGCCACAATTACTGCAATGGGTGCGTTGATTTATAACAGCACGAATAGTAATAAAGCTGTCGCAGTTTTAGATTTTAGTTCTAATAAAACATCCACTTCGGGAACATTTACTATTCAGTTCCCAACAGCGGATGCAAGTAATGCCATTATACGAATAGCCTAATGAGGTAGCCTATGTCGTTAACAGGATGGGGTAGAGGAACTTGGGGTGAGGGTGCGTGGAACCAAAGTGTTCCACTTGCTGTAACAGGAGTTGCTGGAACTACCGCATTAGGAACTGTAACAGCGGCAAACGTAATGGAGTTCTCTGTAACAGGAGTCTCTGGCACAGGAGCTGTTGGGGCTGTTAGTGTATTAGGGGCGGCAGTTTTTGCGGTTACTGGATCTGCTGGAACAAGTGCGTTAGGAAACACTACCGAAACAGGCGCAGCAACTTCCGCGGTTACAGGGGTTTCTGCTACTGGAACACTAGGCACGGGAACGGTGGCACCTATAGCTTCAATAGGTGTGTTCCCAACAGGGGTTTTGGCAACTGGAGCGGTAGGGGAAGAAATTCTTTACAGGGAAATTATCCCATCACAAACACCTAACTGGGCTGGTGTAACAGTGTCACAGACACCAAACTGGACAGATCTAGCGGCATAAGGACAGAAAAATGGCAAGCACCTATGTAAATGATTTAAGGCTTAATGAACTGGGTACTGGCGATGGTTCTGGTACTTGGGGAACTACAACAAATACTCAC
>VMHT01095429.1_pt1 | contig 14537 bp, 11 predicted proteins | sample 4693611 | NCBI WGS metagenome assembly VMHT01 (sample SAMN12280063, study PRJNA550983) | marine metagenome | isolation source: seawater sampled from same location over 5 years 0.02-0.2 micron viral filtrate | place: USA: collected off the coast of southern California halfway between the port... ... | reverse complement strand
GTATTTCAGCCGAATACTTTCTATTTTGAGATATATGTATAAGCTTGTATAATATTCACTATTAACAATGAATGGAAATGTGACGGTAACTGTTGTAAGTGACGACGATCTTTTGCGCCCTTTGGCAGTGCATTTGAAAAATGCAACGGCATCATTGCACAAAAAGTTTGAGAAGTGTTTTCAAATGAGAATACGTAAAGAGGATATCAAACCTTTACAGGCGTGGTGCAAAAGACAGCGCGTAATTTTTAAGGGCGTGCCACCATCATACAATCGCATTCCAAACCGCAGACCCAGCGTTGAAATACAGACGTCGAAAGAGTTGTATGATTCTCTCTACGAATATCAGAAGATTGGTGTACGCACGATTCTTCAAACGTTGGGCGGCCGTGCACTATTAGGCGACGAGATGGGCCTTGGCAAGACGCGTCAGGCACTAGCATGTATTTCACATTACTTTAATAGCAGCGATTCTACGCGCATTTTAATTGTGTGCCCATCCTATCTGCAGCCACATTGGCGGGCGGGTGTAAGAGAATTAGTTGCTGACGACGCGGAGCTTTGGGACAAGAAGGAGTGTCCGCCCAATCGTATCATCATCATGTCCTACAATAAGCTATTTACGAGACCAATTGAAGAAATACCGTGGTATTTTGTTGTAGCAGATGAAAGCCATTACCTGAAGAACAGGGCGTCAAAGCGAACGCGGGCATTTATGCCTGTTGCACACAAGGCGAAGAGTGCACTCCTCATGACAGGAACGCCGGCGCTAAATCGTCCATGTGAACTCTTTGCTCAAATGCATGCCATCCGGCCGCAACACGTGCGCTCATACCACCAGTTTGCGATTCGTTTCTGCAATGGACAGCGCACGCGCTATGGCTTTGATGACTCTGGGTCTTCCAATTCCGATGAGTTGAGGTGGCTTTTAAAAAAAGAATACATGATACGGCGCCTGAAAGACGATGAGCTTGATCTCCCACCAAAGACAAGAATTCACATTACGCTTGATGTTGCTATGAAAAAGTTGAAGGCACTAAATGAAACAAAAGCTGAACTTGCGTCATTGGGCTATTCTAAGCAGGATATGTTTAAGAGGCAGATGCTCATCAGCCGCTGTTTTTGTCTGACAGGCGAGGCAAAGGCGGACAGTACGGCAAAGTGGGTGTGCGATGCTGCGCAATCTGGCGAACCTTTTATTGTGTTTGCACACCATAAAATCGTGCTAGACACGATTCAAGCACGGTTGGAAGCTGCTGAAGTTACTCATATGCGCATTGATGGTAGCGTGCCCGTTGAAGAGCGTGCTCGCCGCGCAGAAGACTTTCAGTCTGGAAAGGTTCAAGTTGCCGTTCTGTCGTTGCTTGCGGCAGGCACGGGGTTAACACTCACGCGAACGTGCACTGTCGTGTTTGCGGAACTATATTGGGTACCGGGCGTTATTCTGCAGGCGGAGGACAGGGCACACCGTGTTGGCCAGAAAAAAAAAGTTACGATACTTTATTTAATTGGGAAGGACACGGTTGACGACCGCGTGTATCCGCAAATCACTCAGAAGCTCAAAATATTGGATAGTGCCGTGGATGGAAGAACCGATCGCACAATGGAACCAGTAACTATATTTTGACAGTAGCTATTTAAGCCACTACAGTAATAGTATGTACATCCAATCATGTGGTCGGAAGTCGTAGCCGAAGACGAATGCGTAGACACTATTAATGATGATAAAAGCGGTGAACATATTTATTATTGTCCAGACGACGAAAATGAAGATGAAGATGAGAGCTCTAAAAATACTTACGAGTATAATGGAGCAGACGTGATCCTCGTCCATTCTATCATTCAGTTATGTGCAATAATGACAATATGTACTGCATTTCATAAAGAAATTCAAGATCTTTATCTCTCTCTCGGGCACATTGTCATTTATGTATTTGCAAATTTGTATCTTGTTACAATTACACACTCACAGAATAAAACAAATGCTGAGTTGAGCAATATGGGGGGTGGAATTGCAATAATAATAGTAACGTTTACTGCAAAATTTATGCGTGAAAGTGATGATCCGGTATATGTATATTTGAGGCAAATGAACAGTGCGTTATATCTTGCCATGGGCGTTTTCGTGTGTAGTATGTGCAAGCATCCAATGCGTATTTACATTGGAATTGCATCAATGCTAATATTTTTAGTGCATTTTTATGACGACACAAGCTGCCTTGACACTTTAGCGCTACGTGTATTAAGTGTTTTTGTGCTAACATTTTTAGACAACAGTTTAGAGTGCATGTGCTTTCGACAGTTTCTCTTTGTCGTGCTCACTGAAATAACATTCATGATGACTGTTGATGTTGACGTGGCAAATGACGACAACTTTGCAATGCCGCCCGCGCAAGATTCTCAAGTCTACATGGATTATTCTGAATAAGTATTTTACAGCGTAAAATTATACTTTTATTATAGTAAAAACATTACTTAACATAGATGATCGTGTCCATATGCATATGATCGAATTGAAGTTGCAGCGTGTTTCGACTTTCTATTGCATGAAGAAAGTTTTGACAAAATAAGGACGGCTACAGTGGCTGTCAGCAAAAATAAGTGTATGCGCAGCCACCATATTCTATTCATATTTTGCACGACGCTTTGCTCCACTGCATTTTTGTTCACCCTCATTCGTTCTTCAGCGTGTTCTAAAGACGTTTCAATCAATTCATTCTTAGTTTTTTGCTGTGACCATGGGGGGTTCTGAGGATTGATTTCGAGGTGTGTTAGATCAATATTAATGCCTTCATCGGATTTTGCTTCCCACTCTAATGTTTTTTTACCCGGATACAAAACTTTTGTTTCTCCACATAATTCCCACCTTTTATTTTTAGAAAAAGAAACAGAGACAGTGCCCCTTTCAGAAAGTGTTACCATAACATACACATAATTTTCAACACTAAAATCTTTACTACTTTCGTCCTGAAAAAAATTGATTTCACATCCGAATTGTCGTTCCTCGCGCATAAAAATTTGAAGATGATTTACCGTAACGTAGGCCTTTGCGCTACCAAAATTGAATAAAATATAATCGTCGTCATTTTTTAAAATATCTGTGCCATCTTCGCCTACAATGTCATCGTCCGTGTTAAATTCAAAGTGGCGATTAGTGTCAGACATCCGTAGACCAAACACGTATGATGTATACTTTTTTTCCGCATACTTGTATGACGGAAGCTTGCAAGAAGAGACAAAGGGCCCATCATCACTGTCATGGGTGTCCGCGATAACTCTAAAAAAATTTTTGAACTTTGTTACATCGCCATTGCAATTTAATCGTTCAAATGGAATTTGTGACGACTGCACTGTGGACAGACAAAGGTAAAGTGTAGTGTACAATAAAAAGTATGTTTTCATGCCAGTGCCGTTAAGCATAGTCTAACTGCAGTGAAAGCATACTTATATCTTATATCATAACTTTGTTAGCATACACTAATAAAATTACACTAATAAAATTACACTATGCGTTTTCGCGCGGCCCGTGCAACGTCAATTACATTTTGCATCCAAGAGCCCGACCCTGAGGACCGGTGCACTATATCGACAATCTGTGTTGTTGACGTGCTCCACTCACCCGGAACTAGGCGTTCTTTTACCCATTTTTCTGCACGCTCCCTTCCCCGGTGCTTGAACAGGGCATACCATAGCGGTGCAGCCTTTCGGATATCTTGATAGCATTGTTCGCATCGATTCTTAAACTTTAAAAACGTTTCGCTATTAGTGTTTCCTAATGCCATAAGCATATCCCCAGTGATTCGCATTTCACATGGCACCCCATGTGGATCATCGCCTAAAATATAACCCATATCAACTTGTGCAAATTGGCCATCTCGCAAGACCAAAATGTTTTCTAAATGGCGATCACCAATGCCCAAAATGTAACTAAATATACAGGAGGCAGCAATGGAGTCAACAAGAATGTGCTGAATGTGCTGGGCGCTATACGTAGGATTTTTTTCCATGATGTAAGTCACAATTGGCATTTGGAGATTGTATTTTATATCGTAAAGAGTCCGTGCGCCCTCAAATAAATGAATTATGCCAGAGTTTTTTGTCGTCGGCATAACCTCATACATTGGCACGTGAATGGGTGGATCCGTTAAGCGTTGAATCCACATGGCAACGGTCATTGCAAGCCTGTCGTTGCGAACGTCCTCGTTTTTGTAGAGAGCCTGCTCAATCGTTCCATCGTGAAGCATAAGGGGAATAATTGCAGGCTTCGAATTTGATGGCAATATCTTCACATCATTTGTTATTATATCAACAATGCGCTTATCATCCCATGGGTATGGCACGTTCCGAAACTTATCAAACAAATTTCTTTTGTGCGTGTACATGCGTTCTTTCGTTTTTGCGTCTCGAATATGTTTTAAAGTTTTTACAAACTCCTGAATAGCTGTGTACATAACTAATGACTCTTTTGGTAAATTCTGTCTTATGTTACGTATAGCATACGTCTTGCCCTGAAGCGTTGCCTCAGCAAGTGCATCTAAGCAAAATGCAGTCAGGCCAGCTTCTATCCACCAGTACATAAGCCACGCAGTTTTGTCGTAAATTTTAAAATGCGGACTCTTTATTCCATGTGTTAACAGTTCTAGCATATTGCCGTCATCCAACGTATGTTGACACGCACGTGTGCACATCATTACGCGGCAGTTGGTGTGTCTTGGTAACGTCATATTTATTGTATCGTGTGCGTAAGCGTAAGCAACCATCCATCGCGAGTGCCCAGCTAAATCGCGCTCGTGCACCTTTAAAAACGCCTTTTCGTATCGCGTTATGTTCTGGCATGGTAAGCGGTACTGAAGAGAACGAAACTCCGAGACACAAGTCCAAGCAAGATTCCAGTCTTTAGAGACGCTTCGAAGTGCCCATTTCTCTTTCATTGAAAGTGGCAGATAAATCATCATCAAGATAAGTTTATCGATTTTTTTGCACTCTTTGTTGTGCGCATTACAATCATTACATACGCGAACGGGGGTATTTCCCATATCAAAATACAGCGCTGGGACTGCAAACACATAGCAGCAATCGCCACAAAAGACCCGGCCACATAGCCTACAATGATGGCGGCGGCATAAAACAGATACAAAAGTTGCATTGCACTTGAAGCATGTATGAGCTCTCTCATCTGGAACCCAGCTGGCGGGGTGCCGCGGTTTAAACAGAACTGGCTGTCTATATTGAGTGTCAACGAGCATGCTCGCCGACATGCGTTTTGATAAGTGTTGCATGTCTTACGTTATACAATCGGGTATTATAGTCTTTGTTTTTAATACACTGATATTGAAATACAGTTCCATTTTTCACGCAAACTACGCTCAACAACTTCTTCTTGCCATACAGTCTGAATACCTGCCTGCGAATCACATATCTCAACTTTTCCCAATGTGCGTTTGCTACGTCGAACTGTTATGTAATGAAATTCGTTTGGCAGGTGCACAATATATCCAACTCTACTTTTGTCATTAAAGTTAATTGTTGACGAGTAATCTACAGCAAAGCCCCTATACACAAGATACTCACTTATTGCATCCAGCGACCAATATCCCATGGCGTCGGCGTGGTTGTGAACTTCATCTTTTGTAAACGATGCAACTCGCTTTGCCGCTTCATGGAGGTCATAATCTGTCACATCTTTTGTCTCTAGTAAATTTCTAACAGCATACAGACCACAGTGCCCCTGCTTTTCCTGACGTTCAAAGAAGCGACCATATGGGTCAACACCCTCGTCGTTATAAATTATATTTTTCACGCTATCCCGATCTGCATATGGTTGCATCGCCCCTACACTATATAAACACTAATCTATTATATACATGCATTTAAGGGCTAATGCCGCAGTACATTGTTGGAAAGGTTTTAAATGATGCAAAAGAAAATGATGCAACCTTTGATTTTACAGATCAAGAGACGTCTGAATTAGATTTAAAAGATATTCCCTTACGTATTGAACACTTAAATAATATGCACGTGGGCAAAGTAGAAAACAGTTGGGTCGATAAAAATGGACACAAATGGATCGTGGGCACATTAGAGCAAGATAATTTTAAATCAAAAATAGCAAAGCACACCATGCGTCCGTCATCGGAGGGGCACACCGTGTACAAGGGGTTATCCCTACAGCATCACGTCTACAGAAACCCAGATGGGACCAGAACAAAAGTCCCAATCGAAGTTTCTATCTGTAGAGAGCCTAGGCGTCCCGGATGCAATATTCAACGAATGGGTGAATCGGCCAAATTGGACTATATCCATCGTGCTAGTATGAATATAAGATTGATGAGTGATCCTAGTAATACCACGAACCCCAATGTTCCATTGAATACCGCAGCCCCGTCGTTGAGCACGCCGCAGCAGAGTGTCCAGACACCGCAGCAGCAGGCGTCTGCCTCGAGTGATACGCGCGCACCCGGGTTTCAGGAGGTTGCAAATGCCCTCGTGGAGTCTGAGGAGCAGAACACACTTGCGAAAGCCGAGATTGAGAAGCTGCGCCAACAATTAGAGTTGAGCAAGAAAGCGCTACAGGAACGCATTGATGCTGAGCAGGATGAGGAGCGCAAAGATCGCGTTGCAAAGGCAGAGGGCATCGTCAATGCATGGAAGGAGACTCTCTCACCAGAGGAGTTTACACCGCAGCATCAGGAGGCCATCATGCACCTTGCGTCTAAGTTTCCTAAGGAGACGAAGGCCATGTTTGAGGTTGCGCATCTCGCCAGTCGTCGCGCGTCGGAGTTTCATCAGACCCAGACAGCAAAGGACCAGCGCGAGCTTGAGGCTAAGGTTCACAACGTCCTGAGTAAGAAGCGCGCTGCTAGTGCCTCTGCCGAGCCTAAGTTGGAGCAGGTGCACGCTGCCAGCAAGAAAGCGCGTTTTGGCACCACTGCTGAGCCTAAATCTGATTTTGTGACTTCCAATATGGATCTGTTCCGCGCGGTGCAAAAGTTTACACCGGGTGCGCGCAACAACATGGACCAGATTGCAAACTATCAGCGCTCCCTGCAGAATAAAATGCTTTGAGAACAACCTATAAACACCACATCATTAATAAATAACAATTATTGAATGAGCGATTTAGTCTATCTCGTCGGCGTGTGCATCATTGCTGCCAGTATCATTTCCCTTCTTGAGCGCCAATGCGTCAACGTCTGCCAGCGGCGCTCGCCGGATGCAGCCTCTGCTCGGAGAAAAATTTGAGTTTGGAAATTCTTTTTTTTCTTTTCGGCGCTCGCTAAAATAGTGTGCACAGCATAAACCCTTTGCACGTACTTTCCGGCTGCAGTTATTCATTTTGCACATACGCGGCAGAATATGGACAGAACAAACGTCATTGACAAAGGCTTTTCGAGAACATAATCTGCATTTTAATGCCTTCACTTTTGTGTTTGATCTGTAATGTTTACGACACCGATTGCTGCAATATGGTTTATCATTACAAAAGGGAACCAAGCACCTGCCATACTCTAAGTAGAAATGGCGGCGACACATTAAATTTAAAAAAAGAGGCTTTGAACAGCTTTGCTTTACACATGTTTGGCGTAGCAGATTTTTCTGGTGGTAATGAAATGCGCAGAGACGGTGCTTATATACCTCGCCGCGACAAACCCACACAGTGCATACGTCCATTTAGGGTATATAAAATACTTTGTGTTGGAGATATTTATTTGTATAAATAAGCTCAATGACTACCATAAATTTTCTTTGAGAAATGGTCGATTTTCTTGCCCCCACAGATCGCGACATTTTACTGCCAATTCGGCACAAAAATCTTTGGTCCATATATAAACAGCAACAGGCAGTAATATGGACAGTTGAGGAAGTCGTATTAACAGAAGACAAAGCTGACTTTGAAAGTTTAAGTCCTGACGTGCAGCACGTTATACTAATGATTATGGGATTCTTCAGCGTTAGCGACCAACTTGTAGTTGACAATCTACTAGACCAGTTCATGAGTGAAGTGCAAGTTTTGGAATGCCGTGCCTTCTACACATTACAGGGGTTTATCGAATCCATCCATTCTGAAATGTACTCGACACTTTTAAGACTTTTGGCACCCGCCGAACACCCCATTAATAACGCGTGCAAGAGCAGCCCGTCAATCCGTGCAAAGGCAGAATGGGCAAAGAAATTTATGGATCCAAACATTCCATTTAGCCACCGTTTATGGGCATTCTGCTGTTTTGAAGGCGTGCTATTTCAAGGTTCATTTTGCATCATCTACTATCTGAAAAGCATTGGAAAGTGCAAAGGTCTCACATTTAGCAATGATTTTATTGCAAGAGACGAGGCATTGCACGCGCTATTCGCATTGGAAATGTTAAATATGACAAAGGATCCTATCACGCAAGAAAAGGCAGTTGAAATCATGCAGGAGGCCATTGAATGCGAGCAGCTGTTTATCAATGAATCATTCGAACACGAGGGAAACGCGGTCAACTTTGGCGAACTCAATGCCGAAACTGTCATGCAATACATTAAATCGTGTGCAAATGGTTTGCTGGGAATGCTAACGAATGTAAAGGGCGGTAAAAAGTCAGCAGCAAACTTCTTTGAAGGCGCCGCAAACCCATTTGGATTCATGCTTGCGACAGATCTGCGCGCAAAAAGCAATTTCTTTGAGCGTAAAGTTGCTGAATATGCACTGCCATGCGTTGGACAGAGCATCGAAGACAATGAAATCGCGGAAGACGATGATTTTTGAAATACTTTTAAAAAAAAATAATTTTTGTATATTCATTGCAATATTCTTCTATTTCTACTACGGACACTATGGCTTCCGAATTATCTTCCAAAATATCTGACCGTTATAAAAAGTATACGGATCGTCAGCATGCACTGTCAAAAAGTGGAATGTATATCGGTAATTGCCGGCGCGAAAATGTAAAAATGTGGGTCATTGATGATAATAAAGCTGTGCTGCGGGACGTTAGCATTACGAAAGGTGCAATTAAGTTGGCGCACGAACTCATTGATAATGCACATGACAACATCTTCAGGGGCAACACTACAGCTATCGATATTGCATTTAAGGACAACACACTTACAATTACAAACAATGGTAAGACCATTCCTGTGATCAAGCATGATGTGCATGAAAAGTTTATACCTGAAATGCTCGCAAGTGAGTTTCGAGCGGGTGACAACATGGAGGCAGACGACAGGAAGGGCCGCGTGACGGCCGGGACACATGGGCTGGGCATGACACTTGTGAATACATTCTCAAAGGCGTTTAAATTAACATGTGACGATGCTGAGCGCAAACTACAATTTACACAGTCGTGGTCTGATAACATGCAAGACACGTCCGGGCCAAAGGTAAAGAAAATGTCGCGTAAAAACTCAAAGACCATCGTCGAGGCAGTGCTGGATTGGCAACGTCTTGGCTATCCTGAGTCAGGGCCCGACAGTGATTTTGAACTAGTGCTGAAGCGTCAGGCATTTGATTTAGCAGCATGCACGCCAAAGACTGTTAAAGTCACATACAATGGGCAAGCAGTTCCTGTGAAATCATTTGCAGCATATTGCAATATGTTTGGTGCAAACGAATACGTTAAAATTTCGGACACATGTGAAGTCGCGGTCTTTGCGTCCCAAATGCAGCAGCTGCCGCCGTCATTCGTAAATGGGCTCAACACGAATGAGGGAAAGCATAAGGACGCACTTCAAAGAGAAATTGTTTCTGCACTTGTTCAGATGGTGCAAAAGAAACTGAAAATTGTCATGTCGAGACGCGTCGTACAGAAGTACATTGTGCTTAGTGTCAACTGCCATGTGGAAGACCCAGAGTATGACTCACAGACGAAAGAGCGACTCACTGGCGCTGCATCCGAAAGCCTGAAATTTAAATGGCCACCCGCAGGAATGAAACGTGTTATGAAATTACTGGAAGACGTCGTGTGCACCGCAGCGGCAGCAAGTGCATCTGCGAAACTTTCATCGTCAGTACCGACGTCAAGGAAAGTAAAAGTTCCAAAGTACGATACCGCACATCGCGCGGGCACAAAAGATAGGCAAAAATGTGCACTCTATCTATCCGAAGGAGATAGTGCAAAGGCATTGGTTGTCAGTGGATTTAGCGTCATTGGTCGAAAATTTAACGGGGTCTTTCCTCTAAAGGGCAAGCTCATTAACTGCATGAATGCATCGCCAAAGGAGCTTACAAACAATGCGGAGTTTACTAACATTTGCACAATTCTAGGTTTGAAACCCGGAAAACCAGCAGACCCCAAAACATTGAGGTATGGAAAAGTTGTCATCATGTGCGATCAGGACGTTGATGGCAGCCATATCAAAGGGCTCATCCTTGCGATGTTCTACAAATTCTGGCCAAACCTTATTACAGAAGGCTTTCTATGGGTATTTGTGACACCGCTGGTGAAGGCTAAAAAGGGAAAAATAGTGCATCAATTCTTTGACCAAAGTGCATTTGAGAAGTGGGAATCTGAAAATGATACTCGAGGGTTTACAGTGAAGTATTACAAGGGTCTCGGAACAAGCAGCTCTGCGGAAGCCCGTAAAATGTTTAGCAATCTCGACACCCACCTGTTTCAACTGAATGCATCAATGGAAGAACTGCCACATTTAGCACTTGCTTTCGATAAAACGAAAAGTAAGGTCAGGCGTGATATGATTGCGAATGTGCCCGATGATGTCACTGGAACTGCAAAAACGGTCAAAGAGTTTGTGATGAAAGAACTGATTCAGTTCTTTGTGTATGCATGTGAGCGGGGCATACCGTCAGTCATGGATGGATTGAAGCCATCGCAGCGCAAAACCCTTTTCACAATGCTGATGCGCACAAATTCTGAAATTAAAGTTGCACAGCTGGCACCTTACGTTGCCGGGCAAACGAAATATCACCATGGGGAAAATAGCCTGAACCAAACCATAATTAACATGGCGCGCACATTCGTTGGCTCAAACAACATAAACTTGCTCGAGCCTTTGGGCCAATTTGGTACACGCATTCAGGGTGGAAAAGATCACGCATCGCCGCGTTACATCTTCACAAAACTGTGCAAAGTGACAAAGCTCATCTATCGCCCTGAAGACCTTGCAATTGCACCGCAGCAGAGAGAAGAAGGGCAAATCATCGAACCAAAGTTTATGCCCGCCGTCATCCCAATGTTGCTCGTCAATGGTGCAAAAGGTATTGCATGCGGGTGGTCCACGAATATTCCTGCACACAACCCCATTGACCTCATTCAGTCAATACTTTCGTGGCTTGACACGGGTAGTCTGAATTCGTGCAAAATATTTTACAAGGGATTCACGGGCACATACTCAGAAAAGCACACCCATGGGGTCGTGACAAAAACTGCACCGTCCAAATTTCACATTACAGAACTGCCAATTGGAACATGGACCGAAGACTTTAAGGAACTGCTTGCAAAGCATGACGCAAAGGTGATTGATCAGGGCACAGAGACGACGGTTGATTTAATTGTCAAAACAAAAGAAGACATGACAATCGATGCATTCAAGACAAAATTCAAAATGGCTTCTCTTATGCGAAATCTATGGGTTGCACATGGCGCTGACAACAAAATTGTTGACTATCAGAACAGCGACAACATATTGCAAGAGTTTGTGAAACAACGACTCCCACTTTATGAAAAGAGAAGGCAGTACCTTCTCAGTCATTATGATGAAGAAGTTTCTCTGCTAAAGCGCAAATTGGTGTTTGTCACGTGCATCGTCGTTGACAAAATTAATTTAGCTGAGAAGTCAAAAGTGATTGAGGCATGTGCACGAAAGAACCTGACACTTACAGATGGCGACGATCTGTTTAAAATGACGGCAAATAGCATCATCGGTGGGCACGTGAAATTACAGTGCAAAATCGATGCAGTGCAGCACGATATCGAGGTGTTAACGCGACTGACCGCGGGGGACCTATGGAAAGCTGATCTGAATGAGCTGCTGGCGGAGCTTCAAGAAAATGTTGTCAGGGCATTTGCAAAGAGAGAACGTTAAAAGAAAACTTAAATCGGAATGAAAATTTTTAATACATTTAATAGTAGTTGTGAACCTGCTTTGTCTTTGTCATTTCGTTGCGAACAATCTTTGCAATCATGCCGTCCGCCAGAGGCTGGTAGCCCTGAAGGCCTCCAACAACACCCGTGAGCGGCTCGCTGTCGCCAGTAAGGGAAATCTTGTCACTCTCCTCAACACTTCTGTACGCCTTAGCGCCATCACGCTGCAGGAAAGTGACCGCAGTCGCGGCGGATGCCACGACGAGCCACCACAGACGCAGCACAGTGTCCGCGCGCAGCTGATCAATCTGAGCAGCATCCTGAAGCTTGTCGTTAGTGTCATACATGGCATCTGCGACAGCAATAGAGTCCTGTGTGGCATGATTGTATGCCCATGTGCTAAGAAGCACGATCTGAAAGGAAGCAAGGACGAATCCGAGCGAAAGAAGAAGACGCAGCGCGCGCAAGAGGGCACCGCCAATCATGGCAACATAGTTCGTTTTGTCGGTTTTGTTAGGCGAATCACTGGAAGCAGCGATCTCTGCCCACTGTACGGCACCAATGGCAACAAGAGATGAAATCTGGAGAATCCAGAGGGACAGAACGTTGTTGTTCACCTGTAGGGCCTGACCCAGCTGAGAGCACGTGCTGGGAAGCTTCTGATTTCCTGCAGCATTGAACTCGTGTTTGCCGTCAGCATCACAGTGCCTCTTTCCGCGGAACTCAACTTCAACAGTCTCAGTTGCATGAAGTTCGCAAGTGGCATCGTTTTCACACACGCCTTCATTGCCTGACAGTGCAAGGCATGCGGCATCGGCAGCTTCACTGCTAACTTTTGCAACGCACTTCCTAGCAGTTGCCGTGACGTTGAAGTTGTCGAAACGGTAGATAGGCTGCTCAATGTCTTTCTCGCCGACCTTTCTATCGCAACGCCAGAATCCCTTGTCGTCCTCGCTCAGCGAATCTTTTGTGAAAAAGTAATCATTGCCAACGCGCGTCGCATATGCCGACACAACAGGAGTAGCTGGCACGCAACTAATATCTTTGACAAATCCTTCGCCGTCAAGGCCGACGAGAGCCTCTAATAGTTTGCCTTCCTCCGCGCTAGCAAGGAGGCCGACTTCAGTGTGCTGCAACTTCAGGATCAGCAGAATAACGCCAACGACAATCCACAGGATTGGTGGCAAAAGTTCGCAGAGCTTTCTGCGTGATTTTTTATTTTCATCAGCATCTCTTCCGGACACGCCAAAAAACGGGTAGGTTAAAATAGAGTTCCAAGCGCCCATGTTTATTCTTATCTCTACACAGGGCTATATATACTTTAAATTTATTGATCCATGCAACCTGATGACTTTTCATATATAAATATTTTATCGTTTAAACTATCATTACACAACAGTATATTAAGGAAAATACTATAAACGAAAGCAATGGCGGTGCTCTGTGACAATCAACTTGCGGAGGAGTTTGCAAACATTGTCTCTCAACGCATGAAACATCGCGCAAATGCAATTCTTAGCATCGGTACGCTTCGTGGACAATGGGAATTGCCATACTCTAATCAAGCTAATATATGTGAGCGTCTTCGCCGCGCCCAGTCTGGCACAGTAGAGTCAAATGCGTACCTCCGCGCGTGCTTTAATCTTGTTTTAGCGCCTTCTGACGACTTAGAAATGTTGTTTGTGTTTGTGCCAAAGGAAAATCCGGCGTTTTGCATTTTAAAGTCTAACAAGGTCCGTTTAACGCAACGTCAAATTAATTTAGCGTTACAGTCTGACTCAGAGTTTTTGGGCCGAATGGAGCAGTTCGCGGTGCAGATTGGTGACGCTTTTGTGTCCTCATATCAGGCACCTGATCGCTATCGAGTCTGTGCTCATGACAAAATGCACATGTGGTGCTTAACTTTATCTAATGAATACCTATAATGTTCTTATTTACAGCACTTACTTACAAAACTTGTTTATATTGAATGCTGTCAAATGTATCTACCAAAATTGAAGTTAACGCATCTCGGTGTGACATTTTAGTGGTACATCTTTTTCTCATATATTTGTAGAGAAGGTGCACAAAGAGAATAGGTGCACACCATATGAAAAGGCCGCGTCTAATGCCATAGATGCACAAATGTGCAATTGTAATTAGTAATGCAATAGCCGCGTAAAAGTATACATATTCGTTAATGAATGCTTCACTTGCAATGAAGAGTGCCCAAAACACCAATTCTTTCACATTTCTTCTATCTGTCATTCTGACAATGGCAGCCGCGATGCACAGTGGTATTCCAGTTTTGATAAGATCGCCGCGAATATCATGCGCCGCAGTCCACACGAGTGCACAGAGTTCAACAATATTCGTCGCCCAATGCTCGCTTCCTAAGCACGACGCATGGCAGGAAAGTGCTATTGCAGTTGTCATGGATGTCAGCACTACAGTTGCCATCATGCTGTAGAAAAACAGACTTTCAATGATGTCATTGTCTCTTAATGAAATTAAAATTCCCATTGTCCCGTATACCGA
>VMHT01114370.1_pt1 | contig 14540 bp, 13 predicted proteins | sample 4693611 | NCBI WGS metagenome assembly VMHT01 (sample SAMN12280063, study PRJNA550983) | marine metagenome | isolation source: seawater sampled from same location over 5 years 0.02-0.2 micron viral filtrate | place: USA: collected off the coast of southern California halfway between the port... ... | reverse complement strand
GAATATAGAATATGACAGTATGGGTGTCAATAAATTATGACAGTAATACTGTCATAATTTAAATAAAACTATGAAAACAGACGGAAGAAAATTAAGAAGTAAATCAACAGCTGATCACATCCTTCTTACAGCAATAAAAATAGCTAGAAAAGGGAAAATTGATCATATGTCTTTTGATTCAATAGCCAAAGAAGCAAATATTGGCACTCGGACAATTTTTCGACACTTTAGAGATCAAGAAACCCTTCAAGAAAGCCTAGACAAAAAACTTGGAGAAGAATTTACTCACTCTTTTTCAACAATAAATAAAGAAGATACTTTAGAGAAAAGAATTGAAAGCCTTTCGTCTGTTTTAATTAAGCTTTATGTTAAAAATCAAAATATTATCCGTTGGACTCTTCGTAATATTTGGAGAGATAAAAGCTTGCGAAAAAATATGTTTTCTTGGAATCAAATATTAAGAAATTTTGTTTTTTCAATTCTTCCTGAAATTCAAGAAAAGAAGAAGCCCGAAAGAGAAATTATCTTTGAATGTATGTCTTTTGTATTTTTCTTAAGATTGAATGTTGTCCAAGGATTGAAAGAAGAACAAATAAAAGAGATTTTTATCCTAAATACAAAAAAATATTTAGCTTAGCCTCAAGCAACTCTTCCAATATTTTCTAAGATTTCCTTGATTATCTCCGGGAGTAGCTCTGTGGGAATTTCATGTCCTACCCCTTCCATAATCATTCTTTTTGAATTTTTGATACCATCTGCAACAGCAATTCCATGATCTAAAGGTAAAATAGCATCTTCAGATCCATGAATGATTAAAGCTGGTACATTGATTTCATGCAGTCTGGAAGTTCTATCAGGGCTTGCGCCAATGGCTGTACCATGTAAAGAAAAAGGATTATTACCATGCTCAACAATAGGTTTTAATTTTTCTCTAAATTCTTTTTCGTTAAAAGGAAAACGTGAACCAGTAAGCTGTCTATATATTTCAACTACTCCGTCTTCGATTCTTCCCTTTAAATTAAAAATAAAAGATTTTTTCATAGCTTCCAATAAGCCTCTAGTGGGTCCAGATAAAGATTCATTTTGAATTCCTGGAGAGGTCATAATTGGCGTTATACTTAATACTTTCTCAGGATAATCTAAAGCAATGATTTGAGTAATCATTCCTCCCATAGAAGCACCAATAATATGAGCTTTTTCAATTTTTAGCTCATCCATAAGAGATACTGCATCTTTAGCCATATCAGATAAATCATAATGAGTAGAAGAGGACTCGCTAAATTTAAACTTTCCCTTATCATCCACTGCCAAACCAAAAATACTATTTACGATAAATTTTAAAAGAAAAGCAGGAAAAAACTTTAAGATTTTATTTAATCTAGGCTCTTTGCCAATCCAAGTAGATTTACCAACATCTCTATTATCAAATCTAATAATATGAAAATTATTTATTAATAATTTATCAATAAACTCTTGATCCCAATGCTTACAATTCGCATTAGCTCCCATGATGAGTAAAATGGTTTCATTGGATGAATCTCCAAATTCCTCATACCAAATTTCAATATTATTAATATTTAATATTTTTCCCATCTTAAAATCTCCTAGATATTTTCAAATTCACTAAATTTTTCTTTCCTAATATATGGTGTCGAACCTTTCCCTGGCTTCCAGTTACAACTATAAGACTTAAAGTTTTTAGTATCATTTATAAAAATCTTATATCTGATTATTTCATCAAGCTGACTTTTTATGATTTTGTCTAAATCAGATTCGTCTCTCGATAAAATTTTTTTATATACTTTTTTTAATTTGTTTATTTCTTTTTCTAGAAAAATATTATTATTTTTATTATCAGCAGTAAAAGTGTCTCTATTCTTTATTATTAAATTATTGATTTCGTTATTTATTAATCTTGTGTCATTTTTAAGATTGTTTGTAAAATTAATAATTTTTTTATTAAAAATATTTTCTATATAAAAACCTTTTAAATAGTCTTTAATTTGATAGTTTAAGTTCTTGTCCATATGATCAAAAATCCAAGGCCAACTTGCTATAACATTGTTACAAGTTTCTTTTATACTCTGATCCTTTTCTTTCAAAAGAGACAACATATATATATACAGCCTGTTCCTTTTTTCAGAAAATTTACACATAAAAAAGTTTTTAAAATTTTTGTTATTAGAAATAACTATTTTTTTATTTTCATTAAAAAATTTATTACAAAAATCTATACCCGACACAATAATTGATTTTTCTTCTGGTTTCGTAATTGATCTAAATTTATCTAGATCTGTTAATGTAATTTGAGGATAAATTTGATAATTGATTAGAAAAAGAATTGATATCAAAAATCTCATATTTTCAAATATGCAACTATAGAATAAGGCTTAGTTTTTTATAAGACTTGTATCTTCAGCAGAATTTATGAAATTTGTAAACGGTAGCACTTGATTTATAAATCTAGACCATGAAGTAACGCCAGCAGTGCCTACAAAAACAATATCTTGTGCTTGTAAGTTAAACTCTCCAGCAACTAAATATCCTGATGGAGAAGACATATCCGATTTAAATATTCTTGGTTTTCCTTCTATATCTTTGGGTCTTAAAATATAAACATCTTTACCTTTGGATGTAGATTGATTTAATCCTTTAGCTTGAGCTAATGCTGAAGAAAGAGGAATTGTTTTTCTTGTTAAATTAATTGATATAGGATTTGTTGCCTCGCCGATTACATGAACTTGACTTAATGTGTTATCTGGAAGATGTATTACATCGCCTGCTTTTAAATAAATATAATTTTGAATTTGTGAATTTCTTGCTAAATATTCATAGTCAATATCAAAAGTATAGCCATCTCTGGTAAATTTTATTGATGTCAGATCTCCAAGAGATCGTAAGCCATTCTGACCAAATGGGTTAGCATTAGCTATAACTTCTGACAAAGTTTGTGGGACTGTAGTCACAGGAACTGTCCCAGCATTTGAAAAACTTCCAGAAATTATAATTTTTTGTGACTTAAATTCTGATACAGAAACATCTACTTGTGGGTTATTCAAAACGTTCGAAAGTGAGTCAGTTAGCATGAGTCTAATTTCTTCAACGGTTTTTCCTGCTACTTCTAAAATTCCTGCATTTGGATAGAAAATAGAACCATCATCCCTTACTATCTTTTCAAAAACTGGATTTATTGCTGCGCCTCTAGCTAAAGCTGCGGATAACCTTTCAGTTTCTCCATAAACGTAAATAAACAAAACATCTCCAGCGCCTACTTTGTATGATTCAGGAGAATAATTAAGCAAGCTTAAAGGAAGATTTAAACGCTCTTTATTACGTTCGTTGTTAATAAGATCTATAGATACTTTTTCTATCAAAATTGGCTCGGAAGAAAGTTCAGGTATTAAAGTACCTTTGAAGGACCTAATATCGTTAAGTTTAAAAGATGTTCCTATAGAACATCCTAATACGAACAAATTTAAGGTTAAAATTAAAATTACCTTGGAAAAAGCTTTTCTTTTAGAGAAATTACCCATTTATATAGCCTATTACGTAGACCGAAGATGAATTTTAATGAAAAAACTGAAAAAGTAAAATTTCTCTTTATATTAGAATATTCTAAATAATCGTAATAATAATTCCTAGAGTAATAAGGATATTGGTACTTAAACCATAAAAAACTAAAATATAACTGAAATTTGTTATAAAAATATCTAATCGATGATTCATCATCAAAGTCTTTTATAAAAAGATCTATATCTTTAAATGTAGTAACTTTATTGCAGACTACATAAATCTTTTTACTAAAATGTTTGCTGATTATCTTCGCATCAACAAATAATCTCCAAGGAGGTGTATCGCAAATAAGATAGTCAAATTCTTCTTTTAGAGAAATTATTTGATTTGAAAATTCTTCAGAAGTAAAAAAATCTACTGGAGATTCGACTTGTAGAGAGGGAATAAATAAACTGCCATCTTCAGAGAGAAATTTGCTTTTATTCTCATTAAACTCCTCAAAATTTTTATAATCCTTTCCACTAGGAAATTCATTAGTTAAACCTTTTTTTCTATAATCTAAATCAATTAGACATACCTTTAATTTTTTTTCTCTTAACTTATTAAAAAGTCTCTTTGCGACTTCAGTCTTACCAACATCCTTTCTTGAACTAACAACAGCAATTGTTTTGAAATCTTCATCGGAATGAACAACTTCAAATATGGCCTTATTAAGAAGTTCATCTGCCACATTTTGAGATATTCTATCGGGGTTAGCATCCAGACTCTTAATGAAAGGTAATTCTCCTAAGATTTTTTCTTTTCCCTTGTAATCAATTAAAGCATCTAAATTAGTTATCTTGTCTCCTAAAAAATGCCTAAAGAGAAGAATTATATAAATTCCAAAAGTAAAAATAATCGAAAATATAAATAACATTCTTGTTGGTGCAATTTTGGATGGTTGAGAAGCATCATTAATTATCCTCACGTTACTTAAACTTGCTGCTTCGGACATGCCTAAAGTAAGTTCTTGAGAAGACAATTCACGTAAAACGTCAGAATATATCTCTACTTCTCTTTTAAAATTCTCTAACTGCCTTTGTGTTGAGGGAATATTAGGTAAATCTGCTTCGATTTCATTTATTTGAGAAACAACTAATTTCTTTTGCTGGGAAAGAGTTATGTAAATAGGATGATTTTCTTTATAAAATTCTTTTAACTCTAATTCTTTAAATTCAATTTCATTAGCCCTATCTTTAAGTTGTCTCAATTTAAAATTTCTCGTATTCGTATCAAAAATTACATCGGAGGTATTAGTGGAAATTTTAAATGAATTAAGATTATCCTCTGCCTTTTTAAGAAGATTTTTTATTCTGGGTATTTCATTTGCAACAAATTCCTTTCCAGCAGCACTAGATGCTTTTTTAAAATTAGTTCGATCTCTAATAAATTCTTTATTAAGTTCGTTAAGTAAAATTGAAGTTAAATCATAGTTATTTGATTTATATGTAATAGTTATTAGAGATACAGAATCGGTTTTTAAAATTAAATTTCCCCTCACTAAGCCAGAGGAAGGTAAATCAATTTCTTCTTGAGGAAATTTATTTCCTATATTTTTTAAAGCATCAGATATCGTATTTTCAGATTTATAGATCTCTATTTCTGCATCTAATGAATTTTGACCCAAGCTTTTAGCATCCATAAAACTACTAGGTAAAAGAGTAGACTCCTCTCTTTTAATTTCTAATAAGGATTCTGATTGATATATATTTTCACTTGAAAGAAATACAATTAAAACTACAAAAAAAGAACTTATAAATGCTGAAAAAAAGATATTAATATTATCAAATAAAACAGATAAAATAGTAGTTACATCAAATTCATCATTGAAAAAAGCTTTATTCTCATTACTCATAATATTTAAACGGGATTTTAATTGATAAAACCACCTAAACCAAAGAAAAAAAAGAAAATACTCAAACTTCATGGAGATGAAAGAATTGATAACTACTATTGGCTTCGTGATGACAAAAGAAAAAATAAAGCAGTTCTCAACTATTTAAAGGAAGAAAATAAATATTCTAAAAATTGGTTCCAATCTAATGGAATAAATAGCAATAAAATATTTAATGAATATAAAAAAAAATTACCAAACTTAGAAGAAAGCTATCCTTTAGAGGTTGACGGGTATAAGTATTACTCATCAATTTCAATATCTTCAGAACACAGGAAATACTTTAGAATTTATAAAAAACAAACGAAGTTGATTCTTGATGTTAATAAACTATCAAAAGACAAAAAATATTATGCCATTTCTAGTATTCAGCCATCTAGAAACCATAAATTTATTGCTTACGGTGAGGATACAAATGGTAGGCGCAAATATTCAATTGTAATCAAAGATATAAAAAAGAATAAGGTTGTTGAAAAAAATGATTGTTCATCTTCAGGCAATATAATTTGGAATAAAGATTCAAGTGGGTATTTTTATTTAAAAAAAGATCCCGAAACGCTTATAGATAATTCTCTTTATTTCCATAAATTAAATACCGAAACAAGAGAAGATTTACTAATTTTTGAAGAAAAAGATAATCAATTTAGTCTAAGTATTTCCCTAAGTAGAACTAAGAAGAATTTATTCCTACAAATCTCTAAAACTGAATCAAATGAATTTAGAATCATTAACTTAGAGAAAAATAATTTTAAATTAGTTCTTTTTAAAAAAAGAAAAAATAATCATTTATATTATATTGATGATTCTCCAGATAAATTTTTTATTCTAAGTAATAGAAATAATCAGAAAAATTTTGCCTTATATAAAACAAATATCGATGAGCCTGAAGAAAACAAATGGAAAATTTTTTTAAAGCATAACAAAAATGTTCTTTTAGAAAATTTTCAAATATTCAAAAATTATGTAATTCTTGAAACAAGAAAAAACGGTTTGCCTCAATTACTACAAATTGACAAAAAAAATAAAAAAAAGACTTATATAAAATTCATGGATTCTTCTTATGATGCCTATCTTTCAAATAATCAAAATTACAACTCGAATTCTTTTAAATTTACATATTCAAGTTTAAAAAATCCTTCAACAATATACTCTCAAGGTTTTTTTTCAAAAAAAAGAAGGAAATTATGGCAGCAGAAACTTAATACTTTTGAGGAAAATAAATATATAACCAAAAGAATTTATATTAACGCAAGAGATGGACAAAAAATTCCCGTATCTTTAGTTTATAAAAAAGGGATAAATCCTGTCAAAGCGCCCTTATTAATGTATGGATATGGGTCTTATGGGCTGATTGTTGAACCTTCTTTTAAATTATCTTTTGTTCCTTTGATTGATTGCGGTTTTATTTTTGCTATTGCTCATATTAGAGGTGGACAAGATATGGGAAGAGATTGGTATGATCAAGGGCGCATGCTTAATAAAATGAATACGTTTTATGATTTTATTGATTGTACTAAAGGTCTGCATGAAAAAAGTTTTGGAAATATAAAAAAAACTTTTGCTATGGGAGGAAGTGCGGGAGGTCTCTTGATGGGTGCAGTAATAAATATGGAACCAACTTTGTATAAAGGTATTGTTTCAGCTGTTCCATTTGTTGATGTTTTAACAACAATGTCAGATGAAAGTATTCCATTGACTACCTTTGAGTATAAAGAATGGGGAAACCCTTCAATCAAAAAAGAATACTCCTACATAAAAAAATATTCTCCATATGATAATATAAATTTCAAGCCATATCCTGCAGTATTAGTTACCTCAAGCCTATTTGATTCCCAAGTTCAATATTTCGAGCCTGCAAAATATGTTCCGAAATTAAGAGAATTCTCTACTTCTAAAAACCCTATTTTATTAAGTATGAATCTAATAGGAGGACATGCTGGAAAAAGCGGTAGATTAGAATCTTTAAAAGAAACTGCTAGAGAACTTAGCTTTATTGATTACCTTGCTTCACAAGATCATTAATATACTTCCCAATCGCTAATGATGAAGTAAGTCCAGGGCTTTCAATTCCCTGTAGATTTATAAATTTTTCTAGCCCATGCTGTTTAAATGTTTGAATACTAAAGTCTCTCATAGGTTCATCAGGTTTTGTGATCTTGGGCCTTATGCCTGTATAGTCTGGATGTAACTTTTCTGGATTTATATCAGGCCAGTAATTAGAAATAGAGTGTAAGAATTTATCCTTAAGCTTCTCATCAAATGAGTAGTCAATATCTTTTACAAACTGAATATCTGGACCAAATCTCAGACCTCCAGCTAAATCAAAACCTACATGAATGCCTAAACTGTGTTCACCTGAAATTGGATAAATAAGATTAGAAAAAGGATTTTTTCCAGAATATTTAAAATAATGTCCTTTAGCATAATAATTTTTATAAATATCTTTCTTTGAAAAACCTTTAATCTTCAATAGATTATTTTCACTGCTTAAACCGCTACAATTTATTAAAAATTTTGAAGTGATAGAGAACTGTTCCTCGCTTTCACAATGAATAACAAAATTATCATCCTTTTTTTTTGTTTTTAAGAAAGATGTTCTACAGGATATGAGTCCTCCAAAATGCTGAATATCGCCTTCGAGTGCAGTGACATATTCAGGCACATCGATCACTCCCGTGCTAGGAGAAAATATAGCTTTTGTAAAAATTAGACCAGGGTTTTCCTTTAATACTTTTTGCTTTTTAACTTCATGAATTTCCACATTATTTTTCTTAGCTTGGTTTAGCAAAGATTTTAATTTTTTTTCTTCAGTATTACTCGTTGCTATGATGTATTTTCCATAATTTTTATGGTTAATTTTTTTTTCTATGGCATATTTATACAACATCTTATTCCCTTGGACGCAAAAAGAAGTTTTTAGGAAGTTTTTTGGATAATATATTCCTGCATGAATAACTCCAGAATTTCTAGAAGAAGTATCTTCACCGGTTCGATCGTTTTTTTCTAAAACAATTGTTTCAAAGCCAGACATACTTAATTCTCGTGCAATAGCTAAACCAATTACCCCGCCGCCGATGATAGCTACATCAAACATTATCTATTTCCATATAAGATTTTAATAAAGATTTCATCTTATGGCGTAAAAGGAATATTGAAATTAAATTTGGTAAAGTACTTGCAGCAACAGTAATTAGTGCAAAGTTCCAGATTATTTCTGTATCAATTAATCCACTTCCCGCAATAAAAAAAGCAAAGATATATAAAAGTCTATAGTAAATTATTTTGGATTCACCAAAGATATAAGCCGTACATCTATCGCCATAGTATGCCCAAGTAATCACTGTTGAAAAAGCAAATAATAGTAGTCCAATCGTTACGATGTATTCTCCATAATTTCCAAAAAAACCTTTATTAAATGCTTTGCTTGTTAAAACAGCAGATTTTACTAAAGATTCCCCAGAAAATTTAAAACTTGAATCAAATTTATTATCTTCAATGATTAATGTTCCCGAGAAAGGAATATTATTTTTTGAAATCAAAACATTTTCTGCGATTGATCTATTATTTATTACTGTGATGTTTTGTTGATATTTTCCATCTTTAACCGTTAACTTTCCTGAAAAATATTTAACAGTCGATGGTTCTCCGGACAAAAATTTCAATATTTCATTTCCATTTTCTTTCTCTGTCTTAATTCCTTCTAGAATAAACATAGAAGATTTCTCAAAGTTATTATTAAATTTTTCAGTCCATACTCCTGATGAAAGGATTACCAAGCCTGTCAGAGTACATATTATGATTGTGTCTATAAATGGTTCTAAAATTGAAACAAATCCTTCTTCAATGGAATGTTTAGTTCTTGAAGTTGCGTGAGCAATAGGCGCAGACCCTTGGCCTGCTTCATTAGAATACAAACCTCTTGCAACACCATAAGTAAATGCTAATGAGAAAGAAGCTCCAAGAAATCCCCCAACAACAGAAGTACCTTTGAATAAATCAAAAATAATAATCTGAAAGGAAGGAATAATATTTTCATAATTAAATATCAAAACGTTTAAACTCCCCACGAAATATACAAAGGCCATTAAAGGAACTATCGAAGCTGCTATTAGAGATATTCTTTCTATGCCACCGATGATCACAAGAGCCACAAGCAAGCTCATTACAATGGATGTAATCAAAGGATTAATTCCAAAGCTTGATTCAATAGTGCTTGAGATATTATCAATCTGAGGCATATTTCCTGAACCAAAAGTACTTATTAAAAGAGAAAAAGCAAAAATTACCCCCAGCCATTTCATATTTAAGCCATTTTCCATATATATCATTGGGCCGCCTGATATTTCCCCTGACTTATTTTTTTTTCGATAAGCATGAGACAAAGAAACTTCAACAAATTTAGTCGTCATTCCAAGAAAAGCGGTTATCCACATCCAAAATAAAGCTGCAGGGCCGCCAATAAAAATAGCCATAGCAACACCGCCTATATTTCCTGTCCCAATAGTTCCCGACAAGGCTGTACTTAGAGCTTGAAAAGGAGATGTTTGGCCTTCATTACCTTTTCCAGATGAAAATAAGATTTTCCAACCCTTTAAAAAGTATTTAAATTGAGGAACACCTAAAAAAATTGTAAAAAATATACCTACTGAAAGTAAAAGCAAGGGAAACCAAACAGCACTTCCAAAGTAACTATCTGCAAAAAGAATATAGCTATTTAAGGATTCCAATTATTCTTCAGATCTTACTTTTGCTTCAAATTCAGTATAGCCGCCTATTAATTCACCATTAACGGTAATTTGTGGGAATGTTCTAGCGGAAGGAAATTTCTCAAACATCTGTTCTCTAGTAAAATCAACATCGAGCATATATTTCTTATATTCAAAGTTTTTTTGTCTACATAAATTTTCTGCTTTGTCGCAAAAAGGACATTGCGGTTTTGACCATATTTCTATCATAATAAGCCTCTATTTTATTTTATGACACTTCAAGCAATATCTAAAGGATTTGAACTTTATAAAAAATTTGGATTTAACTTTACTATTAAAATTATTCCGCTAATTTTTCTTTTTGGTTTCTTAGCTAGCGTAGCCTCTGCTTCTAGCTTTTCAAACGGAATCTCAAATTTTGATATTTCACTCTTGCTTTTAAATAACTTTTTAATTTCTCCTCTTTTAACCATAATTTCTATTTTTTTAGCTAATGACTTGATTGAAAATAATAATAGAGATGTTTTAGTTTATTATGCTATTTCATGGCAGTATTTATTGAAAGTATTAATTCTTTCACTGATTTCTACCTTCTGTATTGGAATTGGTCTGCTTTTATTTATTGTCCCTGGAATATTAGTTGCTGGTCTTCTTATATTTGTGAATTATTTTGCGATATTAGAAAATAAAACAGTTTTTGAATCTCTGAATCTTTCTTGGATAAAATCAAAATTACACTTTACTCAATGCATTCTTATGGCTAGCTTTTTTTGGTTCATAACAATTCTTTCAATCACTATTTTGTCTGCTATTTCAGGAAACTATGAAGAACTTAGTCAAATTTCACAAACTTACACGATTATTTCAAGTAGCTTAGCGATATATATACAAGTATGTTTGATTTCTTTTCCTATCTTAGTCTTTTATAAAAACCAATCTCTAGATAAGGTCAAAGATAGTGTCTAATTGAATTTTCTTATTTATTGGGACTTTATTTGCTATCAAAGCCTGAAGAGAAATAATTTCCTCTAAAAATAAAAATAGACTTTCTCTATCAAGTGAGGAAGTAATCATTGAATTTTTATCATTTGTCTCTTGGAATAGACCAAATATTGTCTGAAAAATATTATGTTTTAAGATATTCAATCTAAGATTTAAGTAATCGTCATTCCAAGTCTCCAGCACTCTATTTTTAGTAAAGCTAAAGCTTTCTAGCGAATCGATAGTGTCATTAAAAATTTCTTGTAAAGAAATAAATTCTTTGTCAGATAGTGAGTCTACATCATATTCTTTAAAGAGAATTTTGGAAAATAATGGATCAATCTTTGATCCATTAAAATCTTTTTGTATTTTATTTCTTTGAAGATTTATCCTAATTAATCTACTTAAAATAGTTTTTTTCAATCTGTAAGGCCTTGAAGAAAGAATGATGATGTGAGAATTTTTAGGCGGCTCTTCTAATATCTTTAATAAATAGTTTTGGGCTTCTTCATTAAGTCTTTCAGCGCAATTAATTTTAATTATTTTGGCATTAGAAATTAGAGAAGTCTCATTGAGAACATTGATAATCCCACGATTTTTATCGGAATCACCTCTCAGAGAACCAATTCCTATCTTATCTTTTTCATCTGGTGATATCTCTAAAAAATCAGGATTTGAATTTACATCAAAAGATTTGCAGGATTTGCACTCACCACAAAATAAAAAATTTTCTTTATTTGAAGTACATAAAACTTTCTTTATAAAATGATCTACTAATTCGTGAGAATCTATAGAATTTTTGCACTCAAAAAGATAGGCATGAGAAATATTTTCTGAATTAAATTCTGTTTTAAAGAAATCAGTTTTCATTTATATTTTTTTTTATACAATCTTTCGCTAAGTTAAAAACTACATTTTCATTTTGAGCAGCATCTATAGTGAATATACGGTGTGAATTCTCTTTAGCAATGTCTAGATATGAATCTCTAATCCTTTCAAAAAAATCTACTTCTTCTTCTTCAAATCTATCCAACTTATCTCTTCCTTTAGCTCTTTTAAGTCCTTCTGCCACAGGTAAATCTAGATAAATAGTTAAATCTGGTTCAGGAAATTTTAATGGCTTTATAAGTTGATCCAATTTATCTTTATTAACTTTTCTTCCTGCTCCTTGATAAGCATAGGTAGAATCAAGGTATCTATCAGATAAAACATTTTTATTTTTTTCTAAGGCTGGATTTATAATTTTTCTTACATGCTCTATTCTGTCTGCAAGAAGTAAAAATGTTTCAGAGATTGGGTCTAGCTCAATAGATTTATCCAAGAGAATTTTTCTCAATGCTTGACCCTCTTTAGTAGCTCCCGGTTCCTTTGTAAAAATAAAATCAATATTATTATTTAGAAAATATTTTTTTAGATGTTCTATTAAAGTAGATTTACCCACTCCTTCACAACCTTCCAAAGTTATAAACATTATTTAATTTGATATTTTTTTACTGCTTTCAAATGATCCTTATAATTAGTTGAAAATTCATGACTGCATTTATCTTTAGCTACAAAATATAAAAAATCATGCTCTTCTGGCTGTCCAGCTGCAAATATTGAATTTCTAGATGGGTTAGAAATTGGACCTGGAGGTAACCCTTTATACATATAGGTATTATATAAGGAAGAATCACTCAAATCTTTTTTCTTCAAATCTCCATTAAAATCTTTTAATCCGTATATAGTTGTCGAATCCATTTGAAGAAGCATATTTTTTTGAAGCCTATTGAAGATAACTCCTGAAATTCTCTCTCTCTCATTAGCACATGATTCTTTTTCTAAAATAGAAGCAATAGTTAAAATTGATTTTTTTGAAAAACTTTCTAATTTTTTGTTTCGTTCATTCCAAGATTTGTTAAGAAGAATATTTTGTTCTTTTATAGATGTTTTAAAAATAGTAAATAGTTCACTCTCTCTATCGTAAAAATAAATATCTGGTTTTATGTAGCCTTCTAGCTCACATTCATTTTGGGAGACTAAATTTTGACAATACTTTTTGATAATTTCATCTGAAAACAAGTCATTTAATTTAGATCCTTCTGGAACAATAAACTTTTTTAAGATTATCTTACCAAGGTAAATTTTATTAAAAATATCAAACAAAGAGTCATGATCATAAATATTATATCTACCTAAATAAATTTTTTTATCTGTTCCAGAAACATTGAAAAGTAATTTTACAACTTTAGGAAAATGTATATTCTTTTCTTCTAAATCGGTGAAAATCTCGCTTAAATTATTTCCTTCTTTAATTAAAAAGTCAGTTTCAATATTTAAAGGTTTAGAAATTAAAAAAAAGTAAAAAAAGGTATTCAAAAAAAAAATCAAAAAAAATGAGTATTTCACTTAAGCTTTTTAAAAATTAGAGACACATTTGTCCCGCCAAAACCGAAAGAATTACTCATTGAAAAATTAACTTCTTTGTTTTTTGATTCATTTGGAGTCAAGTCAAGATTGAATTCATTATCTGGATCATTCAAATTTATTGTAGGAGGAATCACAGAATCTCTCATAGCAAGAAGACAAAAAATTGCTTCAATTGCTCCAGCAGCTCCTAATAAATGACCGGTCATTGATTTTGTAGAACTTACAGACAAATTTTCTCTGGCTTTAAATATTTCCGCTATTGCTCTAGCTTCTATCACATCACCTAAAAGTGTAGATGTGCCATGAGCATTTATATAATCAATCTTGTCTTTATCCTCTTTAAAATCACTTAAAGCATTGATCATCGCATTATATGCACCTCGCCCATCTTCAGCAGGTGCAGTTATATGGTAAGCATCATCACTTTGTCCAAAACCTACTACTTCGCCATAGATTTTAGCTTGTCTTCTTTTTGCCGACTCCAATTCCTCCAGAATCAGAATACCTGCGCCCTCACCTAGTAAAAATCCGTCTCTCTTTCTATCCCAAGGACAACTCGCTTGTTCTGGATTGTCATTATTTGTTGAAAGAGCTTTTGCAGCATTAAATCCTGCCAAACCTAAGGGTGTGATTCCAGCTTCTGCTCCACCTGTAATCATGACGTCTGCATCACCATACGAAATGGTCCGAGCTGAATAGCCTATGCTATGACCAGCACTAGAGCATGCTGAAACAATTGAAATGTTAGGACCTTGTAAATTATATTTAATTGCAACATTTCCAGATGCCATATTGATAATGGCTCCAGGTACAAAGAAAGGTGAAATCTTTCTCGGGCCTTTTCTGTTTAGAATTAAAGCGTTATTTTCAATTGTACCTAGGCCACCAATACCAGAGCCAATAGAAACACCTACTCTTGTCTTTTTAATGCTATTCAAAGATAAATTTGCATCTTTTATTGCTTGATATGATGCGGTGAGAGTATATTGAATGAAAGG
>VMHT01073910.1_pt1 | contig 14543 bp, 15 predicted proteins | sample 4693611 | NCBI WGS metagenome assembly VMHT01 (sample SAMN12280063, study PRJNA550983) | marine metagenome | isolation source: seawater sampled from same location over 5 years 0.02-0.2 micron viral filtrate | place: USA: collected off the coast of southern California halfway between the port... ... | reverse complement strand
ATGTAAACGGAAGAAGATTCTGGGCAGCAGGTTCAGGTGCAGCATCAGGTTCTGTTGATGGTATCACAGTGCAAGACCAGAGTGTCACTTCAACAGGTTTTGCTGGTTCAATCACAACATTGAACTTTATAGGAAATGGTGTAACTATAGAAGACACAAAAGTGTCTGCAGGTGCAGGGATAGAGGTTGGTGTATCAACTATAACAATCAACAAAGCAAACCTGAATATTCAGGATTCTAGTGGATTTACACCAGTCACAGGAGTTACAACAGTCAGAGTTGGTTCTGGTCTGTCATTTGTAGAGATACCACAAGGGCAGTTCTCATCTGGTATTGTATCATTCTTCTCCAATGCTGACTCAAAAACAGATTTTCAGGACGATAGAGGCAACGATAGTTTTCAGGATTGTACGGTAATAAGAGTAGGTGCAGGTCTTACTATAACACAACCATCAGCAGGTATAGCATCGATATCACCAACTGGTCATGTCGAGCACCTGAAGGTCACAGGAATTGCTTCTGCTCCTATATTTGATGGTAACTTGCAAGGTAATGTTACTGGTAATATAACTGGTAATGTAACAGGTGATCTAACAGGAGATTCTGCGGGAACACACACGGGGGCTGTTGTAGGTGACGTGACAGGTAATCTTACTGGTGAAATAAACTCAGGTCTTGCTACCATAACACAGTTACATGCAGCGACTATCAATACTACTGGTATTATAACCACATCTGCTGGATTCAATGCACCAGCTGGATCGTTCGGCTTCACGGGTGATCTTGTATCGACTGGTATTAGTACAGTGGCATTCTTTAGTGGTACTAACATAAACATCACAGGTATTGGAACTGCTGATGGTGGGTTTGTTGCACCAGCAGCGAGTCAAGGATTTGTTGGTAAGTTAGTTGGTGATCATACTGGTAACATAAACTCTACTGGAGTTAGTACCATAACCACATTGAGTGGTACTACTGCTACTTACACATCATTTGTTGGATCTCTTACAGGTTCAGCTTCGCTGGTTGATATTGCTGTGGAGACAGTTGATACTGATTGTAGTATCATGTTTGCTACTAATCCATCTGGTTCACAAGCAGTGAAATCAAGTGCTGCTTTGACATTTGATTCCAATGCAGGTATTCTAACTGCTACTGGATTCTCAGGTGATGGTAGTAGACTTACAGGTTTACCTGCTTCAGAGCTAACTGGAACACTTCCAAACTTAGATGGATCGTCACTCAACAATATAGTATCATCATCTGTTGATATTACAGCAACCAACACAACAAGTGCGGATCATTATATTCTATTTGCTGACAGTCCCACAGGGGTTGAAGCGATAAGAAGTGATACAGATTTATTATACAATCCAGGCACAAATACATTGACTGCATCGCTATTCAATGGTTTATGTACAGGACTCACAGGAGATCCAAATATCTCCGTTACTGACGTTACATTGAAAGGTAACTTATTACCAGACGCTGATGCAGTTAGAAACTTAGGATCAGCATCTCTTAGATTCTCTAACGTATATACTGCTGACATGCACTTCAACAACGAGGGCATTAATAATAGTATAGATGGAACTTGGGGTCATTGGACTTTGCAAGAGGGCGATGAAAACATTTTCATGATAAATCAAAGAACTGGTAAGAAGTATAAGATCAATCTAACTGAAGTATAAATATAAAAGATTAGGATTCTAAAATACAGTTATGTCAAGAGGAAGAGAACTATCCAAGGTCGGTGGACTTACTCAGACTATCTCTGGTATATCAACATTTGTTGGTATCTCAACCTTTGCGTCTGATGTAAGAATCCACGGAAAACTGGACGTAGATGGAGATATATCTTACGATGAAATGACATCGGTCAACTCCAAAGTTACTGGAGTCGGCACAGTCACAGATTTACAGGTCACACGTAACCTTGTAGTCACTGGTATCACTACCATTACAGGTGCTGTTGATGCTAACGGTGGAGCAACAATTGATAATATTCAGATTGGTGTTACAGGTGACAATGAAATAGACACTGCATCAGGAAGTCTTACCATAGACTCTGCAGGGGGCACAGTCACAGTTGATGATAACCTAACAGTTTCAGGTAACTCAGTATTAAACGGTAATGTTGATCTAGGTGATGCAACAGGTGATACTATAAGTTTTGTAGGTAGAGTAGATACAGATATAGTACCATCATCAGATGGTGCAGTAGATTTAGGATCATCCTCATTGGAGTTCCAAGACCTACATCTTGATGGCACAGCAAACATAGATGCTTTAGTCGCTGATACAGCAAAAGTATCTGACCTTACAAACAATAGAGTTGTAATTGCAGGTACATCTGGAGAGATAGAAGATGATGCTAACCTCACATTTGATGGTGCAACACTCACTGTAGGAGTTGCTTTAGATGTAGATGGACATACTGACTTAGACAATGTAAGTATATCAGGTATCACAACATTTGCTGCTGGCACAACATTTACTGGAGCAATCGATGCTAACGGTGGAGCAAGCATAGACAATATACAAATTGGTGTCACTGGAGACAATGAAATAGACACTGCATCAGGTAATCTTACTATAGACTCAGCAGGTGGAACAGTCACAGTTGACGATATCTTGAGTGTTTCAGGTAACGCATCATTTGATGCTAACGTAACACTAGGAAACGCCACAGGTGATACCATAACTCCAACTGGTAGATTCAATGCTGATATAGTCCCTGCATCCGACGGAGCTGTTGATTTAGGAACGTCATCTCTTGAGTTCCAAGATCTGCACCTTGATGGTACAGCAAACATCGACAGTCTTGCTGCTGATACTGCTGCCATTGGTGATCTAACATCAGGTAGAGTCGTACTAGCAGGTTCATCAGGAGAATTAGAGGACAGTGGTAATCTTACATTCGACGGTTCAACTCTTGCTGTTACTGGTGCTGCTACCGTATCAACAACATTTGATGTTGATGGAGCAACGACACTAGACGGACTAACAGTTGCAGAAGCAGCAACCTTCGACGTGGGTGTTACCATAACTGGTGCACTTGATGCTAACGGTGGAGCAAGTATAGACAATGTGCAGATTGGTGTAACAGGTGATAACGAAATCGATACTTCCACAGGTAATCTTACCATAGACTCTGCAGGTGGTACTACAACTATTGATGACAACGCCACAGTCACAGGTAACCTTACAGTTACAGGTAACTTGCAAATTGACGGGTCTACAACCACAGTCAATACTGCAACCATGACAATTGAGGACAAGAACGTAGTTCTTGGTGTTGGTGCAGCAAACGATGCTGCTGCTGACGGTGGTGGTCTTACATTGACATCAGGTGATGGTAATAAAACATTCAATTGGGTTGACTCAACTGACTCATGGACATCATCAGAGCACTTAGATTTAGCATCTGGTAAAGGATACAAACTAAACAGCACAACAGTATTGAGTGGAACAACACTAGGATCTAGTATTGTAACATCATCACTTACTGCTCTTGGTACTATATCAACAGGTGTATGGCAGGGCACAGCAATCGGTAACGATTACATTGCAACTATCACGTCACCTGGCAAGATTGCATTGAGTTCATTAGAGATTGATGGTGGTACAGATATTGGTGCTGCATTAGCAGACGCTGACTTACTAATCGTAGATGATGGTGCAGGTGGTACAAACAGAAAGACTGCTGCATCAAGAGTTCCAGTATATGTCTTTAGTAAGGTATCAGGAGATGTTCTTATCGATGCAGCAGGTGCTGCTACGATTCAGGCAAACTCAGTTGCCCTATCAACTGACACCACAGGTAATTACGTTGCTGCAGGTGCAGTATCAGGTAGTGGATTATCTGGTTCAGCAGGTGCAGAGGGTGCTACATTTACTGTAACATCCAATGCAACTGATGCCAATACAGCAAGCACAATCGTATTCAGAGATGGGTCAGGAGATTTTGCTGCTGGAACAATCACAGCAACACTAACAGGAACGGCAACGAACGCCACTCATGTCACAGTCGCTGATAATGAGAACACAAACGAGAACAACCTAATTCCATTCATTGAAGATGCTTCTGCAACTGGTAATGTTGGATTAGAATCTGATGGAGATTTCTCTTACAATCCCTCAACAGGAAAAGTAACCGCTACTGGATTCGTTGGAACTCTTACTGGTAATGTGACAGGTAATGCTGACACTGCAACAGAGGGCACAAACGTAACTGTCACTGCTAATAATACTGCAAACGAGACAGTATATCCAGTATTTGTAGATGGTGCCACTGGAACTCAAGGTTGTGAAACAGACACAGGTCTAAATTATAATCCATCAACAAATACATTGGTGGCAGGTACATTTAGTGGTGGTCTATCTGGTACAGCAACAAACGCTGCACTTCTTGATTCATTAGATAGTTCACAATTCTTGAGATCAGACACTGCAGACGCTATGACTGCAACACTGACTGCTTATGCAATTACACCTGCAGCAGACTCAACTTATGACTTGGGTACAAACTCAGTCAGATGGGCAAACGTATACGCTGATGACGTAAGAACAGGTGACCTTCACTTATCTAACGAGCATCGTGGGGGAAACAATGTCGATGGGTCATGGGGTCACTACCAAATCCAAGAGGGTGAGGACGATCTATTCATTATGAACAAGAGAAGTGGTAAGAAATTCCGCTTCGTATTGGAACAAGTATAAAACTTATAAATAACCAAGAAGGAGATTAGTAATCAATGGCTTTTCACGGTAATGCAGCTAATGCGAACGTAACTACCGATGTGTCACAGGGTACTTATGGTTCTGGTAATGCAATACCAGTAATAACCATAGATTCAAGTGGCAGACTTGATGCGATAAACACATCATCAGTTACATATTCCACACTGAACGCAGGTGCGACAGTAGGTTCAGTTGGGAGTTATGCTTTTATGCAACAATCGAGTGGTAACACTCAATATGCACCAGGTGACACACTAGCAGGTTCTAGTCTTAGATACTCAGACGCAACTGGTCGTGTTCATAGTGATACACCTTCAGGTAACTGGAGATGTATGGGTTATGACTCAGGTGCAGCACTGACAAACTCAGGCACAGTCGGTGGTTCTGCTGCTGGTAACGCTGCGTTGTCAGGTGGTAATGTTCAGGGTAACGTTACAGGTACTGTATCAGGTAACATTCAAGGTGATGTTTCACTATCATCAGGTAATGTTCAAGGTAACAAGAACGTAAACGTTTCTGGTAACATACAGGGTGGTAAAGGTGGATCCTTCAACGTCACACCATCTGTTGATACTGACGAATTATCAGTTGCAGGTAACGTCGCAACTGACGATCTTAGTATTACTGGTAACACAGGAACCATAGATACTGACGAATTATCAGTTGCAGGTAACGTTGCAGTCAACGTGAACCTCGGTTCTATTACAGTCAACACAACTGTAGCATACTCATCAACCCTTTGGTTACGTTATTCCTAAAAAACAATGGCAGACACAAGTTACGAAGTAGCAAGAGCAAGGAACCCAAAGTGGGCAAATCCTGAGAAGAATATGATCGACATGGAGGTAGACTTCTCTCCATTAGACGAGGAGTGGTTAGCATATACTGCATCCCCTACAGATTCAACAGTCGAGCACTCAAGATATTTGTATACACAAGCAATAAACGGAGCATATGGAGATATAGGAGATTACGTTCATCATCAGTTATGGACACCATGGTTTGAAGATAAGACAGAAGTATCAAACGAGGGTCTAGTTCAATTATTACTTGAGAAGGGTATATTGACAGATGCAGAGGTAGATACTATACTTGTAGAGAAAACAGAATTCCAAGGATTCTCTAGACCTGCGACTGACGCACAATCACATAATGGAGGAGCATACTTCGGTTCTACATAGTATACTTGTTATTATATAATGTACGCTGACAAATCTGATAAGTGGCATCACACAATGGCGAGGTATTTGGGTCTATCACCCGATACCTCGTTTTTATTTGGAATTTTACCTGGTTTATGTCGTGAGGCAATAGGTAGATACGATCACATGTACACTAAGAAAGAGTGTTTCAATAGCGATAAGATTTATGCATGGTCAAAACATCATGCTGACAAAATAAATTCTGCAAAATTTACAAGAACTAAGGCATATTATGGCACAGCACCATTCATGTGGGAACTTGGACGGGTTGCCAGCAAACATGAGTTCAAACCAGAAGGATCATTATTCTTCTTACCAAGAGATGATCAAGTTACTATAAGAGAAGATGAGTTTGAGTCAGTGCAGAGAGTTATAGATTCAGCACCTCGTCCTATTACATTTTTCCTACCTTGGCGGAACTGTGATATATGGAAACACTGGGATAAATTGATGATAAGTGACGGTAAATTTGTCCAGATGGCAGACCCAGTTACAAGACAAGAGACATTATCGTATAATATTCTAAAACATGAGCATGTTTATACTCCTTGGCCTGGCACCGATGTTTATTATGCAGAGTTTTTAAATAAGCAAGTTCATGTATATGATAGGTTAGAACAATATCGCACTAAAAGTAAAGATGAGATGGATAGAGAGAGAACACATGTCATACATTATTTGAAATGGGGTTATAACTGGTTGACTGAAGATCAAAGAACTTTCTTTGAGTGGACAAAAAATTGGCATGAGATTGATAAATCTGTAAGACAAAATCTTACATTACAAATATTAGGATTAGATGTACTCAAATCACCAGAGGAATTACATGATGATCTATCATATTATGGATACTTAGAAAACACACAAAAATTCACTCTGAATGAAGAGTATCAGAGATCATATGAGTGGTTAGAATCTAGTCTTGAAAAAATTCATGGTCAGACATTGCACGATCATCCACATATATCACTGCTCTAGGTTTACCAAAATATAATTTGTGGTACTTGACACCCCACTTAGTGAGTTGTGCTTCAGTTCTTTCTCTACAATAATTATCTGCTTCTTTCTGTGCTGCTGTAATATCTTCATGCATGGCAGTGCTTCGTATAAATCCTCGTGCAGTCATAAGATATATGGTTGCCCCCTCGTCATATAATTCGTTTACTTTTTCTATGCGACTAGGGACAGGCACTGCTTCCCATGGTGTTCCTTCGTGTGGTTCAGTCAACGTACCATCAATATCAATACAATAGATGTTCGTTACCCGATCAGTGATGTCGTCAAACTTCTCAACTAGAGGTGCGATATTCGAGTTCATTTTCAAGATAGTGAATTGCTTTTTTTAGGTCTGCGATGTCGTCATCTTTATGACCTGCTCTGCAGACATATTTGATAACATTTCCAAGATGGAAGTCAAGTTCCTGTTCACGTATAAAATCCCATACTTGTGTTTTACCTCGTTTATAATATTGAGGTCCTCTTTCAGATGATGTCATGATATGTGTGGTAAGTTTGGTAATTCAACACCCGTAGACTCTAACAATCTGTATATATTCCACAAGGCATTGCACTCAAACTCATGATAAGTTCGTGCAGGTATCACAAGAGTATCTAATGTATCATGTTGAACTGGAGCAATAAGAAATATATCTGTCGTACCCTTCACAATTTCTTGTTTTATATTCATCAAAGCATCTGATACACCAGATTTACTTCTACATGTTATGCCTATGATAAGATCGGCATGTGTACCATACTCTTCTACCCATGATTTTTTCCAATCACCATCACCACCAAGAGCAGTGGTATTGACAGAATCAGGAGCAAAACAAAATTTACCAGTATAACGAAATATATCTGATGCCATATGTTGAGCAACAGCGAGGTTGCCACCATTACCCAATAAGGCAATAGTCTTTGCTTTATATATTTTTGATGGAAAATGTCGTAGGTCTACATCAAGCATAGTACTCTATCAATAAGATTAGGTAAGAATTTGTGTCTGTATTCGGGCATACTATCTAGGACAGTTTTATCGTGGTCTTTTGCAACATCTTGTATAGGTAACCACCTATCAAGATCAAAATAGTCTTCATACTTGTCTTTATCCAAATTGAATACCTTGTATGGTATGCAATTATATTCTAGCATGCTACAGATAGAATGGAAACACTTTTTATGTGATTTTATTCTTCTCACACATTCTTCAACATAAAAATCTTGACCTTGTTTCCAATGCCTGTCGCCCAGACTACCAGCGAGAATATTTTTTACCATACTCTCATAATTTTCTTTATATGGTACTATATTTACCTTTGATCGTAATACTTCTATGATCTCATTCACATTTTGTGGTGGGTGCTGCGGTTGTTTATCACCGAACTGCTGCAGTAATTTTTCATCTCCAAAATGATTACCATTATAACCTAATAGTATTTGTGGTACGTTGATAAGATCACATTCTAATACTTCAGGTGTACACTCATAGAATGATGTCACATCCTTATCAATATATTTCTTACCCCAATATGTCAAATTATAATCTCCTCTATCTGTTTTGAAAGGAGACTCAAAACACCACTCATGACCTTCAGGTGGGAAACAAGAACTCTTTATTTTATCATAAGTTCTAAAATCTCTGTAAGACATATGTGTTTGTAGTTTTCTATCTTGTTGGTAATACCATTTCTTGAAATACACCTCACCAATAGGTATATGTAATATGGCATAGACAGGGTGTGAGTGATTATGCACTGCCATGCTTTTATGATTGTGAAAGAAATTACATGCTAACTCCCATCCACCAGTCTTACCATAATTCCAATATGTGTACTTATTCAAAATATTTTTTCACCTGCTGCATGACCTGCTCGCTGCTGGTGGTAAACAATTTGTCACTACTATCTCTTGGTAGTATTATATCAAGATCAAATGTTTTTTTATAATCACCTGAATCTAGAGAGAACATCTCATATGGTATGTCGTATGACTCAAGCACTTGTGGTATCATCTTCTGGAATCTTATTATATTATCTAATAACTTTGCGGTCTCTTCATATGATTCAGGTCTCCCCGTCCCACCAAATACATTGAATGCCAAGTGTTCTATATTCTCCTTATATACTACTATATTCTTACGTTTTCTAAGTTGTGGTAATATATCTGGGTGTGATCGTATACTAGGAGACATACGCTGCATATCCAGCATCATTTTTTCGGATCCTAGTCCACCTGCATAACCCAATAAGTTGAATGGATTAGTTATAAGATCACGACTCATTATATTATCAAAATTACCCCAGAAATTTTCATGTGTCACCCAGTCACGCCTATGTATAGTTTCATGTCCTTTGTGATTCTTTATTGGAAACCACATCTCATCATAGTGAGAGGATGACATCTTATCTCTGGTATCAAGAAAGTGGGTGTGAGATTGTAGTTGATTATTCTTATCACACCACCACCACTCAAGTTTATCCAACACACCAATGGGTTTTGATAGCACACACCATAATGGTTTAGATTGTGATAAGAAACAGCAAGATCTTCTATTATACCAGAATTGACTTCTTATAAGATACTTGCCTGATTTTATTGATGAGAAGTATGTATACTTATCCATATCTTGAGTGCATATAATTATCAACTTGCATTTTTATTTTTTTAGTTTTTTCAATAATGTGTTTCTCAGTTAAAAATCTTGGTAATGATTTATCAAGATCAAATGTTTTTTTGTAATCACCTGAGTCTAGCGAGAACATTTCATAAGGAATATCATACTTCTCAAGCACTCTTGGTAATATGTTCTGGAACTTTACAATACTATCAATGTGATCTGGTACTCTCTCATCAGAACCAGGTCTTCCATGCTCGCAATACACATTATATGCTAGATGTTCTATATTTTCTTTATATGCTACTATATTCTTACGTTTTCTCAATTGAGATATGGCATCTGGATGTGGTTCTATGTCAGGTGTCATATTTTCTATATTATCTAACATCTTTTTAGATAATATATTACGACAATATCCTAATAAATTTAGTGGACTTGTTATAAGATCACGATTCATAATAGTATCAATACACTGCCATATATTAGAGTGTGCTTTAGACATTTCATGATTACGATAAGTCAAAGAATTACGACCATCTTTATCTGTTATTGGAAACCACAAATCACTATAATGATAATTTGATAGTTTATCTCTGGTGTCAAGAAAATGTTGATGATGTACTAATTCTTTGGTTTCTCTATCACACCAATACCACTCCATCTTCTCCAAAACACCAATTGGAGATGAGAGAGCAATCCATACTGGATTTGATGATGAGAATGTACAAGCACTTCTTCTATTATACCAAAACTCATTTCTTATATGAAATTTACCACATTTTTTTGAGGAAAAATATGTATATTTCACGGGTTATCTCTCACATAGTCATCTATCCAACCCTCTATGACATCACATGGTTCGATAAAATCATATATCCTATGATGTGGGTCAAATTCTTTATCAAAAACCTGATCCAGATTGAAACGTTCCTCATAACTATCTGTATCTAAATTATACCACTCATAGTTTATATTATAATAATCTAGTAGACATACTATATCTTGCTCAAACTGTCGATAACTATTGATTTGTTTTGTCACCTGCTTGACATATTTTTCTGTTGTGTCTGTAAAAAATATGTTTGCTTGTTTATATGGTAAGTGACCATTACCTATAAAATAGTTTCTTGCAAGTTGTCTTAGGTCTTCCTTATGTGTAACCATATTCGTACGCTTATTGAGTTCATCAACAACATATTCAATAGGTATATTGACAAGATTAGGTTGGTGATTTCTCAAAATCTCCCCAAATCTATGATTACCCAACACACCACCGTATCCTAACATAACCAATGGATTTACTATTATATCTGTGTCAAAAGCATGTTTGAAGCATTTTGAGAAATTACCAGTGCAGCAGGAACTTGCTTTTATGTCTGAGTTCTTTAGTAATTGTTTTATACAATGCTTACCATTTGTGAGTACAGGATACCATGTCTCATTATATGTGTGGTCAAGTATTATATCTCCATCAACATGGTAAGATGTCTGCACTAAATTACCAGTATCATCATCTTCCCAGTACCAATCAAAATCCCCTGCTGGTGTACTCATCACAGCATACATTGGTGGTGTACCACAACAAAAGAGACTATGAGTCTTATTATTTTTCCAGAACATATCTCTGATGAGATACTTCCCTGCTTTACCAGGACAAAAATAGGAATACTTCATGGATTCTCAGTCATATACTTATCTATCCAAGAGTCTAACATATGCCTATCTTCTGGTCGTAAAAGAGTGCCTGTACCCTCAGTTTCATATCTATTAAAACTTTTGTCAACATCAAATGTTTTACAATAATCTCCTGTATCAAGACTAAAAGATTCATATGGTATATCATATCTTTCTAACATATGTTTGAAAGCATCATGGTATTTTCTAGCACCATTCAAACGACATGAGATAATATTATAATATGTCTCATAATCATTACAATTTCCACCACCAAGAAACCATGATCTTGCCCAATGTCTAATATCTTCTTTGTATGCTATTACATTTTTTCTTGACTTGAATTGTTCTATAGAATATTTCAGATCAACAGGTATATTTCTTTTATCATCATATAATGCTTCGTGTAATTTCATGCCTTCTCTATCATCTTTTGCATAACCATGATAACCAAGTAATACCTCTGCCCATGAAATAAAATCATATTCAAAGAACTTTGGGAATAGTTCGTGAAACTTTTTAGGATGTGGATTTATAGTGTTGATGAGTTCGTCTGGAGCATATCTGGCATAGTCTATTGCAATCCAATGACTAGATGCTAAATTACCTCTTCTTCTAACTTTATGGTCACTCATAGCACCTATAAAATCTATGTTATCATAATCTCTATACTCACTTACAGTACGCAATGCACCTTCTTTATCTTCCCAATACCATCTTCTTTCGTTATTATATGGGTCATATATTATCGCATGTAATCCATAATATCCAGTTATCATCTTACACATACTCTTACCATTATATAATGCTAAGTTCTGATAGTGTAATCTACCACCTCTATCTGTAGAGAAATAGGAAGTCTTCATTCATCTTGCATTATATATTTTTCTATAATTTGAATATGCTCTGGTCTATCCACACCTTGTTGTTTACCACAGTTAGCAACTAGCAAGGCATCAACATTATATTTGCCACAGAACCCTATAGTATCTAATCCCTTCCAATACTTCACAAATGTCATGTCAAGATTTTTATAGTCCTCTATAACTTCTCGTTTATAAAAATAGTATCCCAATTGTGGCACTACATTATTAGTAACAACTTCGGGTGTTCTCATCAGATACAATACTCTACCATTGTTTATTATCATCTGTACCACATCAGGGTCTTCAGTATCTCCTTCCATAGTTTCTCTATATGGTTGCACCATATCAGAGTTGTTATTCACACCATATTCTACTATCAGATCAATGTGTTCTGGCACAGCAAGCGGTTCGTCTCCTTGTAGGTTGAAAATATAATCACAGTCAAGACTTGATGCTACTTCTGATACTCTATGATTGCATGTGTAATGACTACCAGTCATCCATGCTTCATATCCTTCACTTTCAACTCTACTTTTTATTACTAAATCTTCTGTTGCAATTATAATTCTATCAAAATGTTTACACCTTTTAGCAGCATCCGCAACCCTGAGTATGAGTTCTCTACCACATATTTTTGCTAAAGGTTTATTTGGAAACCTAGATGATGACATTCGTGAAGGTATCACACATGCAATTTTCTTGTTCTTGTACATAATAATCAAATCCTATCGTTTACTCTACCTGAGAGTCTAAGGTCTGTCAACCCTCGTGTTTTTATATAGTCCTCTGCCATGTGTGTAGCAAACTTATATCGTTCAGTATCTTTTGGAATACCTACCTCTCCATGTCTCCTAGGTATCTTATTTTTACATAGTGTTTTATAGTCGTGTGTGTCAAGATCAAGGTGTTCATAAGATATGTCACGATCTATTAGTTGTTGCTCTACATTTCTATTACCAGTCACAAAGAAATCAAGATGACTGAATACTAACTCTTTGTCAGTATTATAAGCATCCTCAACGTCTTTTACATTCGTGTTCATATACTTATTGGTCTCCTTAGATTCAAATAGATTTATTCGTTGAATACAAATATCTAATATGTCACTCTTATATGGAACTATATTTCTACATGTCTTGAAGTATTCTATGAATGGTTTATATGACATGAGTTGTGGATGTGTCTGTGGTATGAACACGTCACAATCACATAAATCATTGAAGAAGTGATTTTCCCATACACTACCATCATCTGAATATATTGGATATAATTCTCTACTTGATTCTTTCCACACACCTGTCGTGAATTTAGGTCTGGGTGGATTATTCTTACCATAACCCAGATAATCTTCCTCTACAAATTCTTGAGTCCTTATACCTATGTCTGTATCATGATGCAATAGGTCATCACTTGATAGTCTATCTACTCTTATATCTGTCGTTATATTATCCTCGTCAACATACCTACGGTACTTTATTATGTGCTGATCTAATTCGTTATATTTCCACTTGTGTGACACATACTTACCACCAATCTGCATCTGTGTGACTGTATGTCTGTTATATCTGAAAAGTCCATTGATATATGATTTACCATAATGTTTGAACCCCCATATCACATTCATAATTTTTGTGGTAGCATAGATAATATCTATAGTAACACGTCTATGGCAATACCACACAATCCTAGACCAGAGGGTTATGGAAACCACGATACTCGTCCACGTTGGGAGATAGGTTCGTTTAGGGTTGGGGATATAGTAGAGTGTTATAAAAAACTCAATGGTATAATGCAACCAAGTAAACCTGACTGTGGCATCATATCATTTGTGTCTGGTAGTGCTATGAGTGTGACAGTTGGTTGCAACTCAGAGGGCAGAGCAGTCAATGTGTGTGTCACTCAATTATATAACGTAAGGATACTAGAACCATATGAATATACCAAACTGGCAACATCACTCAAAAAAGGATGCCAAACGAACTCTGCGACCTCAAATGTTGCGACAGGCAAAGAAGAGAACCTCGCAGTTTCTCACACGCTTGAGAAGAGAATCGAGACTTATCCACTTGAAGCGAAATCATACTAGACAATAATAATATTGGCACAGATGGTGTACATATAGGAATGTTGTGGTTATAATGAATAGTATATACACCGAATCCAATGCCAGTCAACATAGAAATCAAAGGCAATCTTGCCAAACTACTCGCAACAGAGAACCTTATCATTGAGCATAAGGCAGTTGATACAGCATCATTCGATATTGACCGTAGAGTTCTAACTCTACCTCAATGGGAGACTGACAGCAATTATGTCTATGACATGCTTGTTGCTCATGAAGTTGGTCATGCACTACACACACCACTAAGATACTGGAATAAAGAGGACAAGTATAAAGACTTGCCTATGGACTATGTAAATGTGGTAGAGGATGCTCGCATT
>VMHT01013753.1_pt1 | contig 14548 bp, 24 predicted proteins | sample 4693611 | NCBI WGS metagenome assembly VMHT01 (sample SAMN12280063, study PRJNA550983) | marine metagenome | isolation source: seawater sampled from same location over 5 years 0.02-0.2 micron viral filtrate | place: USA: collected off the coast of southern California halfway between the port... ... | reverse complement strand
TGCTCATATCTACCCTCTAGACTCGCCTTCAGCAAAGTTCATCATTAATTTTAACGCAGATGCTAACTCTTTACCCATATCAGGACCACTTGCTGCAACCGATGCTCCTATCCATTGTCTCATATCATCCATCATTGTATCTGTACTATCCCATTTCTGGTCAATGTTAGATTTAAGTCTCATTGTTGAATAATCAACTTCATTGACTTGCTGCTTTTCTTCTTTAACTAATAAATCTTTTAATTTCATAGCATTACCTCTGTATATCTTTTAATGTTTTAGCTGCTGCTTTTTTATGAGATTCTAAATAATCAATTGATCTATCTAGTTCCATTCTCATTTTTTGTACATCATCTCTTTCAACCGCATCCTCGATCCAATCTATTGCAATACCTAAATCTTGTGCTTCTGTATGATAATTGACATCTGTATATGACTCAAATAAATCTTTAAGAACTTGAATAAATGATGGATCTGATAATTGACTTAAATCTTCTGGTATCTCCATCTCAGCACTAAATCTTAACATGCCAACATAATCAAAATCATTTCTATACTTATCACCTGGAGTAAATCCTTTAATTGGATTGCCGGTTCTGTCTAGATCCATTTCATTCAATCTATTAAGTTTAAATTCCTTTATCCATTTATGTGCGTTAAATTTCATTCTTTTTCCTCTTTTATATAAATATTAGAAGCTGTCCATTAATACTTCATCTATGGCACCCTGTACTTCTTTTTTTGTAGCTGCCATCTTAAAACTAATATCTGCCTGGAACCTCTTCACTTCTTCTCCATTACTAAATAAGATAATTGTAGGAACAACTACCACTGCATACTTCTTCTGTGCCTCGGTATCTTTTGCTATATCACAGTTTAGTTTTTCTACATCTCCTAAATCACTTACCCATGCCACATCATTAGATGCATTCCATCCAGCATTAAAATGTACTATTGTTAGATCATTAGATATTTTAATAGTTTGTCCATTTACGGATAGGCTGCACATTACCATTAAAACTAGTACTAATAAATAACTTCCAAATAACTTCCATATTGTATATTTCATAACTATCTCCTATCTAAGTCTATCTATTTTTTCTTCAAGACGTTTAATATCTTCCTTTATTTCAGCAACATCATCTGCTGTAGTTTGGATTGTCTGTCTAATAAGCTGATCTTTCATGTCATATTCCATACGTGTTATCTCTGGGCTAGCAGGTGCCGGTAATTGTTTTGCTTCTTCAATATCTGCTTGGAGTGCAAACCACATACCTACTACTGTAGCTATTCCTGCTGCAATACCTCCTAACGTCTTTATACTAACATTAAAGCTTGTTTCTTCATTTAATTCTTTTGCCATTGTCTCTACTCCTTACTAAAATATTATATAGTTAACGCCTACGCTGAAATCATGCCAATTACGATTCCAGTATTTATTATACTTACCTTCTAAAAATACTCCTAAACTTTTATTAAATTTATAACCAAATATCAATCCACCACTATAATCAATCCATTGTCCTTCATTATATTCATGATATGAAAAATCACTATTAAGGTCTAAATGATATGGCATTAAGTTACCCCATGAATGTAACCAAAATGTTTTAGTATAATGATAATAATCAAATCCTAATATTATAGAATGTTGTATCGTCATATCCAATTCATCTCTCTTTCTCTCTGTATATGCAGCTAACATCTCTGGAATAACAACTCCTTCCCAAATCTCATTACTAGTTGCAACAATAGCACCTGATGGATCTAAATATTCAACTCCACCTTGTCCATCAAATATAACTTCATATCCTTCTTGTATTGCTAAATAAGTATAATGTAAGTTACCATTTGATAATAACCATTCTTCTAAAGGATCATATCCATATGGTTCTGATAATCTTTGTGCTGCTCCAATATTAAATGATAACTTCTCACCTATTTTGTATCTATATCTCTCAGATGCTTCTAGAAATTCTATATCTGCAAACCCATCTTGTAGATATTCAACTTTAGCAATCCAATCATCTGCCACATATCTTAAGAAATGGTTTTGATTTAAGAAGTTGGTTCCTTGCTGTCTAGAATAATCAGCTTCGAATAAAAATTCAAATCCTTTTACCTTTCCAATTGTTGCTGCATCTGAGAATGAATTCTCCGTACCATTATAAAATGTATTGGCTCTATTTTCATATCCTAATCTAGCTATCTTCCTTACACCTAATGTCATTGAATAATCAAATGGTGTTTTGATTGTAGTTGTAGATAGACCATCTGTGACACTATATACATCTAGATCTGATACTGAATTCCCTCCGTTGATTGCTCCATAAAATGTTGCAAATTTGAAAGTCTTTTTAAGATCTATCTGTCCACAGCATTTCTTTGGAGCTGCACATCCAACTAAAACAACTAATAATAAAACTAATATTTTTTTCATTGTATTCTTTCCCTTTTACTTATTGTTTAACAACCCTTTTACTATATCTAACATCCTTATAAAGTATAGACATATTATATATACCATTCGGTAACTTGGATAAATCTAACCTTGTTGGATTAGACTTATTAATTAACAACTTACCTGTCATATCATATAATTCAAGGCCTATATCTAATCTAGTATCTATATTCAATACATCTTTTGTTGGATTAGGATATATATGAATTCCTAATGCAGATGCTTCATCAATACCTACTGGCCACCCATCTTGGCAATAATCATACATAGACTGGCAATTTGCATCCCAATCATTATCACAACAATAATTATCTACATCAATTACCCAAGCATAACATCCATCATTTAACCAATAAGGTATTCCAGGTCCTCCATAACATCCTGCATCATATAAGCATGATGTTGAATCTGATACATTTGCTGCTGGATTATAATTATATGCACTTACATCTGTACATCCCGGTATTGCCGTTATACATGAACCATCATCATAACATGCATTTGGATCATAATTAACTGATGTAGGATCTGTACATCCTCCTATATAACAACAACTATTATCTAATGTATTTGCTAATGGATCATAGTTCAATGCAGTATTATCTGTACATCCGTAAACAAAAGGAATACATGAACCATTATCGGTATTAGCTAATGGGTCATAATTAAATGATGTTGAATCTGTACAACCAAATACTACCGGTACACATGATCCATTATCTGTATTTGCTAATGGATCATAGTTAAATGCTGTTGCATCCATACACCCATATACAAATGGGATACAACTACTATCATCTACATTTGCTGCTGCATTGTAATTGAAAGAAGTAGGATCTGTACAACCTAACACTACTGGTATACATGAACCATCATCTGTATTGGCTAATGGACTGTAATTGAATGATGTTGAATCTGTACATCCGTAGATGAATGGTATACATGAACCATCATCTGTATTAGCAAGTGGATTATAATTTAAAGAATTTGAATCTGTACATCCTAATAATTGTGCTATACATGAACCATCATTTGTATTTGCTAATGGATTGTAATTGATTGCTGATGTATCTGTACAACCATAAATAAATGATACACAACTTCCGTTATCCGTATTAGCCAAAGGATTGTAATTGAATGATGTTGAGTCTGTACATCCATATACAACAGGAATGCAACTTCCATTATCTGTATTGGCTAATGGATTATAATTAAATGATAATGGATTCGTACAACCATTAACGATTGGTATACAAGAATTATTATCTGTATTTGCTGTTGCATCGTAATTAAATGCTGTTGCATCCATACATCCAAATATAACTGGAACACAACTACTATCATCTACGTTTGCTAAAGGGTCATAATTAAATGATGTTGGATCTGTACAACCATATATAGGATAAACACATCCATTATTAACTGTTGCAGTAGGGTCATAATTTAATGCAGATGTATCCGTACATCCTATATAATAACATGAACCATCATCTGTATTTGCTAAACTATTATAGTTATCAGCATTAGTATCTGTACAACCATATGAGATAGGAATACATGAACCATCATCCATATTAGCAGTTGAATCATAATTGAATGCTAAATTATTTATACATCCGAATATGAAAGGTATACAACTATTATCATTTGTATTTGCTAATGGGTTATAATTAAATGATAAAGAATCCATACATCCGTATACTTTTGGTATACAATAATCTCCACAAAAAGGTATTCCGGAATATTTTACCCAAAATGGAGAAGCAAATGATTGTAACGCTCCTTGTCCATTATTAGCAAAAGGATTTGTTCCTTCATTCATTAATACAACACCATCTGCATTTGTTAGTTTAAATGAATTATGCCAAGTTTGAAATTGTACTTCTTCAGGTGGTTGTTGTGGTCCACCTACTTCAAAATAATATACATCTACAGGTATGCCTGGATCTAATACTAATAAGAATGAGTCTTGATAACTTCCTGGCCCCATTGTAAATGTACCAAAGTTAATTCCATTTTGGTAAACTCCAATATAAGAATTACCCCATCCATCACCACCTGCATCACCAATCCATAATTGGTAATTACAATCTGGTACTAAATCTAATATTGTAGCATTAGGATCATAATTAAATGCTGCTGTATCAGTACATCCATATATATGAAGATTGGTGCATGAACTATCATCAACTGTAGCTAATGGATTATATTCTTGATAATCATCATCCATACAACCATATACTGCAGGAAGTGATAAGCAAGGAACCCCATATTGCACTCCTGAATATAATGTACTTCCGAAACCAGGATTATCCATATACCAAATAGTATCTCCCAAACAATCATATAAAACAATCATTCCATCTAATGAACCACCTGATGTAGAACCTGCCATTCCATCACCGTAAGTATCTGTGACTATTAATTCAAATCCTGCTGTTTGATCTACACAGAAATTGTAAGTATAAGTTTGGCCTATATCATTAAAATTATATGCACCTGCTAGTTCTTGTTGTAATACACCATAAGTACCACTTGTCATAGACCAACCAGTTTCACTTGGCCAATTATCAAATGTAATTTCCATTGTAACTTGATATGTTGTATTTGTATCACATGATGTGCCGGAGCATGAACCATCATCAAATGTTGCCCATGGATTATAAGTTGGTTGAGTTGGGTCTGTACATCCTGCTATACAAGAAGTTGGAGTATAAGCTATAGTATCTGAAAAAGTACTATCAGCAAATTCTACCATACCATAATGTTCTACTGACCAGTTAGGAGGCATTTGACCATTACCAGCATATACTGCAAAGTCTTGTTGATTAGGACCTAATCCATATTGAAAAGGACCTACACCTTCTTCATTCCAATACCAAAATCTAACTGGATTACAATTACCATTTGATATATCATTTTGCCAAAAGAATTGTATTAATGTCTGACCAGTTGGTAAACAAGTTTGTTGTACCGTATCAGATAATAAACCACCACAAGCTGGATATGTACAAGGACCAGGCAGATATGCAGTGGAGTCATAATCTAATCCGTTAGGATCTAAACATCCTATAGTAGGAGGAGCACAAGGAGCAACAGTTAATGTTTGTACTAAACTATCTCCAAAATTTCCTGCAACATACATTAAAGTATCTTGGCAAGAATTACTAATCATAAACCAACCATCAGTTCCTCCAAAAGGAGCTGAACTTAAGCCATCACCAAATTGGTCATATATACTTGCAATAATTGTACCACCAAGTTGAACAATAGTATCATACATTGTATTAGGTAACATATTGCTATCATTTTCTATAATAATAGGTGAACCACCAGGAGGTGTAATGTTCCAACTTGTTTCAGATGGATAATCGTCTGTCATTAATTGTATATGAATCCAACTTTGACTAAATAGTAATGTTGGTATTAGTGTTAATAATAATAATAACTTCCTCATAGTTCTATCCCTAAATTAAATAACATAAATCTGAATTTTGATTTTTCCCATTTAAGTTCTAATACTGTAAAAGTACCAACTCTAAATTCTAAGTAGTACTTCTCTTTTTTATTTCCGGCATCAAAGCCATTTATCCAATTAATTTTCATATAACATATTCTCCTTTATTTATGAACCAAAGACTTTCTTTTTGCCACCTTCATATTCATATGCATGTCCCTCCTTAATTAGTACATCATTAATGCACATTTGGACGCCTTCTGCATCTTGTATAAAAAGCTCTCCTAAGACTCTTCCGTATTTTCCTACGCCATAACTTTTTAGTCTGAAGTAGCCGGGTTTGTTGCTTACATTTTCTAAAAGATCTTTGTTGCGTTCTTTTGCCTTTAAACCTAAGGCCTTTTCTTCTAAGTTTCTTGTTCTGGATTCCCACGTGTCAACTCCTTTATACCTAATCCTCTTTTTGACCCAGATATCAAATCCAACATCAATAAGAGCATCGATAGTATCACCATCTACAACTCTTTCTAATTTTGCTCTGTATATATATTTGTCCATATTAACAGCATCCACCATCAGGTGAACATGTTGCGCTATTTACTTTACAAGCTTTACATTTACATACTTGCCAATATGCCCATGCACTTGCTATAACTAATAATGCTAGTCCAAGTTTAAAGCTTATTCCGAAAGAACATCCAGCGCCTACTGCTAAAACATATCCTCCATAACATTTAATGTAACATAGTATCATATCATATAATGATTTATTTTCTTTATACTCTGCTACAATCTTTTCATCTAATTGTGTTTTATCTAAAACCTTCTTAACAACTTTCTTTGCAGTCTTTTTAACTGCTGCCTTTTTAGTTGTTGTCTTTTTTGTTGTTTTCTTAGCCATTTTAATTTTCCTTTATATTAATATTAATCTTCAGGTTCGTAATGATACTTCAATGTAACTTTCTTAACCTTCTTTCCTTTTGATGTTCCATCTGCTAACAATTCTGACGGTACAATATTGTCTGGAGTATCATACCAATATGCTATTTCATACCCCTTTCCATCTGTCCATGTAACTGTTAATCCTCTAGTATCTTCTGCATCTGCTTGTAATACTATAGTTTCTTTTGCCGGTAATATCATATCAACAGCTTTCTTACCACCTTTCTCCGAATCATTTGTTTCCGGATTGAATACTTTCTTTGGAATTTCTTCCCATCCAGAACCTTTAAGTAAGTCTTTTAATTTAGGTGTTTTGTATTTTAGTGAATTTTTATTTGGATCTGCCATTTTTATTCCTCTTCTGAACTGTCTATTGCAGTTATTGGTTCTAATTGATCTATTGTTTTAGTAAGACTATCTCCAGGTCTATATGTTGATCCTGAATTCATTACTGTATAAATTGCTACTGTACCCATATCATTAGGCAACTCCATTACCTTTTTAACTACTCCTATTGACCCGTGATGTGGACATGATGAATTTTTATTCTTAACTATATCGCCTACACCAAATGTATAATGATGATCTTCATTAACTATCTCATCTATAGGTTGTGATTTAGCTGCTTTAATTTTTTCTTTTGATTTCTTGATAGTATTCTTCATAGCTGCTTGGGCGGCCTTTAATTTAGCCTTTGCCGAATCCATTTCTGCCTCTGCACCTTCTACTTCTGCATCCACCTCTTCTTGACTAATTTCTGCAAGTATATCTTTGATAGACGGCATTATTGATTCTTCTTTAGGCTCTTCTTCTTTAGGTTCTTCTTTAGGCTCTTCTTCAGTAGCTCCCATTCCCTTATTATAAAAATCTAAATCTATAACATTGCCACTAACCATTAGATGTTCTACTGCAAAATAGTCAAATTGTTGCATATCACCATCTTCATCCATACCAAATCCATATGTAGAATCTTCTACATCATCTGCCTCAGTTATGATTAGATATCTACCACCCACATACACTTTAACTGGAACACCTGTTAGAACAAATTGTCCTATTATAACATTATTAAATACCTTTGCTGGTTCCATATGATTCTCCTAGTCTATTATTTTAATATAAATATGCAGTTGCTTCTTATTTCCAAAGAATTTGAATGGCAACTAATGCTATGGCTAATATTAAGGAAACAATTGTTTTGGATGAAAATGACTCTCCTAACATGAGCCAAGTTAATATTGCAAAGACTATCATTCCTAAAGCAAATCCTACTAATCTACCAGGCCATAATAATCCTCCAAAACCTGCCACCATATATTTGGTTGATAATATTAACAAATATGATACTGGAGCACCTAGTAGTGCTAATAACATTGGATTATCTGAAAACCATTTCCATATAAACTGTCCATTGATTTGAAACCATATGAATATATGTGTCACAAAAAACAATGACATTCCTATTACTAAACTATATACGTTTACCATAACTATAACAATGGACCTGAACTATTAGAATGGATTGCGGCTTTCATTCTTTGCTTTTCAATCCATACCCAATAGGCATGCCACTTTTTAATTTTGTTTACTATTTTTTTCATCATAACTTACATTTTCCAATTTCTAAAAGCATGAACTATTTCTTCATCAACTTTTTCTTGTTTAACTTCTTTCTTTACACTCACTTCTGTTGGACTCATAACTTCTAATATCTCTAATATTTGTCTATATTGTGGACCTGATATCATTTCGTTCTTAAGTGCCTTTTCTACTTTTTTGATAGAATAATCTTTATCATAGTCTAACCAACCTATAGCCTCTTTTAATACCTTATCAAAGTGTTCTTTGGTATATAATGGTATCTGTCTTACATTAGATTTCAATGATACTTTGCTAGCAGATGGCTCATTTCTACTACCTCTATATAGCATAGAACCAAATCCTGTCCTACCTTTACCTTCTAATCGCCGTAAATATTCTTTTGTTTCTTTATTCTTTATAACTTCAATTTCACTGTAAGTAGTTTTACCTGTGATAATTGTTCTTACCATATTGGGTTCTGTTGAAGAACATTGAACACATTCTTTGGTTCCTGGTAATATTTTTAATCTACCTTCTGGAATAGTTCCTTCACATTTACTACATTTCATATCTTCATCTTTTTATAAAATAAAGATAAGAAAAATATTTCAATTAGGCAAATCTTTTGTTAGCTTTTTTTCTTCTTTTTACCGCGCCTCATATTCAATTGCCACCTAGCCATTCGACCCTTTTCACCTTTGGCTTTTGCTAGTTTAGCTAATTGAGTTAATGTAGCTCCTTTTGGAATTCCAACTCTTTTGGATATACCTTTTCTACCTGGTTTCTTTCCATCTGCAAAGTTTTCATCAATTGATGAATACATTTCCCAATCTAATTCAGCTTTTCTTGCTGATATTTCATTAGGATTCTTTTCGTATCCCTTTGCTCTATACTCATCATTTTGTTTAGGGTCTTGTAATGTATGTTCAAATTCGTGAAGAACTGATTTGATAACATCTTCTTCATTCATCATATTTGGATAATAAATATATATTGTATTGTCTTGGTGAACCCATTCTGCTTTTGATGATTTACTTTCTTCACCAGACATTCCATCAATACCACTATACCTAGCATAAATATCTGAGTGTAGTTCTACTTTTGGTTTGCCTTGTTTACCCGTACCTTTGTTATCAATAATTTGTGGAAGTATTCTATCTATGATAGCCTGAACATTATTTTTAGATATTCCTTCTGATAATATGTCTATTAATTTTATCGCCATGGTAACATTGTTATGCCTATCTTATTAAAAATAAATTCAAAAATAATTACAAAAGTTATTCCGCCTACTATTTGCCAAGTCCAAAACTTCCATCCTGTCAATCCTTCTTGCCATTTACGGAACTTACTTTTCTTTGCCCATTCATATAATCCTAACTTGGTATTTATCTTATCAGCATACCAACCTGGATCGAATAGGTTTCCAAACATTATTAATAATTTCCGGATCATTCCCATCTTCTATTGTATTTTTCTCTTTGGTCGACCATAACATACTCTACAGTATCATGTTTACCACAATGAGGACATCTTAATTTTTCTAGATCTGCTGCTTCATTTATTTTCCATTCGCCCGCACATTTCTTATTACTACATTTGTAGATATATGTATGACGTATGAAAACTTTATGAGACATTATTTCTTTAACATATTCTTAACTGAATCTGGTCCTGCCCACATTCTACATGACCAATATCTAGCTTTTGTCTTAGGTCCTGGTGAATCACAATTATGTCTTGCTTTGAAAGACTTTCTTCTTTTAGGATCTTTTGTTTTAATACTAAGTCCGGTCGTGTCTCCAAATGATACCTTCTTTACTTTATCACCATCCTTAACATATACTTGAAACTTCTTTGTTCCACCTCTAGATACTTTGCCTATCTTAACTTTTCTGCCTTGGTATTCTGCTTCTTGCCATAGTACTGGTTGACTATGTTCCCATATCTCTAATCTTAGTGATTCACTTACCTTAACGCATTTATCTTTACCATCTTCGGTACCAGCATATCTATAACCGTCCCAACATGCTTTCCCATCTATACCTTTTTTCTTTGCCATAATATTTACTTTATTAATTTAGTTATAAATTTAACTCCAGGATATTTCCTTAACATATTATTTACTGCCCTAATATTCTTAGGACTATCATCCATGAAGTATACTGTATCGTATCCTTTTTTGATCTGAGACTCTATCCAATCTGCTTTATGTATTGGATTAGAACTTCCTAACGGAACTACATATGCATCTATTCCTATTGTCTTTAAGAAACTAGTTACCGGTTGGCCTATTCTTCTTGCAGTTAATATAGTTACCTTTCTAGCTCCTCTTGAAGATCTTCTAGCCTTATCCAATTGTTTTTTCAATAACGCTGCATTTTGTTTTATCAATCTAGGATTCTGTAATTTCCTATCAAAGTCTTTAAAGTCAAATTGTTCATCTGGCTTTGGATTATATACTGCAAACTCTGCAGGATCTAACTTTTTGATAGTACGTCCATTACGTGTGACATATATCCATGCATCGGATTTAGCTAATGTATCATCAAAATCAAATACTGATAGTACCTTTCCTTCTTTCAATATGTTTTTTAGTTTTATCATTTTATATAAATATGGTACTAACTATTAATCATGGCTACAATGATCACAATAACACTTCTCTCTAGGAGTAGTACGAGTTACCTCATTTCCCTTTGTATCTCTAACAGTAACGCCGGCTAATGCTTTTGGCTTAACCATTATATCATCAATGGTCAAATCTCTAACTTTGCATTGACAGTGTTCGCATACTTCTTGTATTGTTTGTACACCTTTCTTTATAGTTAGACGAATCATTATGATATATCTTTACTTTCAATTAATGTGTATGAAAATGAATTACCATGGATCTCACGTGCTACTTGACATATATCTAAAAATTCATGCCAATCATCATTACTACCGATTACTTGGCAACCTGCTGACCATTTATCCACTCTTGTTGATTTGCCGCCGGCTCTGGAAGTTGCTCTATGAATATTGATTCCATATATTCCTTCCTTAACACTTTCTTCTATGAGATCATACTTACCATCCAAATTTGCATCTCTATAAACTTTAACTGGTTTCTTTTGTCCTAATGCTAAATATTTACCTTGGTGTAATCTTAATTTATGCGAACCTCTATATTGACCTGGTTTAAGTATTGCAACACCGTCAGGGTTTAATATATTTTCTACCCAATGAGTTCCTGGATCAGTTGTGCATGCAAATTCATGATACATCCATTCACCATCTTCTTTCTTATATGCGATAGTTATTAAATCATCAAATGCATTTGTAACTCTGCCCTTTGTTTTAGAATTTCTGATTCCTATGATATTGACATCATATGATTTGTTACCGTTATCATGAAAATATTTATAGCCCATTCCTTCGACTACATTCATGATTTGTTCTCTTGTATACATCCCAATTCTCCTTTATTATTGTTTGGTTTATAATAAATATCCTAGGAGCGTTGATCTAATGGGTTTTTTTTATTTCGTTTGTTTCTTTTGCTTGAATCTCGTTTGAACTCTTCGAACTTTTGTTCTTTCCTTCTAGGTACTTTTTGCTTATATGGCTGATAGTCATCTATTCTATCAATTCTAATCTTTGGCATTACTCTTGTATTCTAACTTTTAGTTTTTTAATTTTATCTAGAAATTCTTCAATTGTATAATCCTTTCCTTTCTCATCTTTAATAATAAAATTATCTATGTCTGCATATTGACCAATAAAATCTGTATTACCTTGTTGTTCTACAGCATTCATCAATATATTTAATCCTCGCTGTGCCCAAAATGTTTTGAATGACGCATCTCCTAATTGATTGACGGAGTTAACTGTATCGGCTTCTGTATTACCTGGGTATAAAATATAATATCTCATATTACTGCTCTTCCTTTTTGGCTTTCCCAGTCTCTATTGTTTCTAATCTTATTATTTTTACTATCTGTTGCTATTAACATATGTGGTTCAATAAGTAAATCTTGTGCCACATTTATTAATGCTTTTACATCTTTAGGAAAACAATGTCCGCCATAACCAAAATCTCCATCTGGACCTGGGACGTTCCAATGCGAGTAACCTAATCTATCATCATGCATTGCGTACTCAATTACCTTATCATAATCTATGTCTAGATATTCACATATTTCATACATCTCATTTGCAAATGATACTTTAGTTGCTAAGAAAGTATTAGTAACATACTTAACCATTTCTGCATAAGTAGACCCGGTCTTTATGATAGGAACTTTTGGAAATGCTTTTCTAAATACTCTAGCTACTTTAGTTGTTGCAGGTCTAGGACCACCTACTATAATTCTATTTTGATTTTTAAAATCTTCTATTGAATTTGCTTCTGTTAAAAACTCTGGGTTAAATACTATATCAATATTTGTATACCTTTTATTCCATTTTTCAGTTGTACCTGGAGGAATTGTTGATTTGACTACAACTATTGTTTTACCTAATTCATTTAATTCTTTTAACACTGGTTCTATGATTCCTAAATGACATGATCCATCTTTTTCCATCGGCGTTGGCAAACATAAAAATATAATATTACTTTTACTATATAATTCTTCTAATGAAGAGCATGTACTATCTTTAACAATATCATACGTTTCAATTTTATAATGTTTTGCTAAACCCTCATTAACAGCTGTGCCAACAAATCCTTGTCCTATAATTCCTATACTTTTCATACTTCTTCTTTTATATAATCTTCTAAATTAATTTTTGGTTCCCATGCTAATATGTCTGATGCTAACGAATAATCAGCTAAAGTTTCTTGTGCCTCTCCTGGTTTGTCAGGTCCATATTGTGCTATAACACCAAACATATCAGCTACTTCTTTTATAGAATAATTCTCACCTCTACCAAATTCAAATTCATATCCATACGCTTGTTGTTTCATGATTCTATTTAGTCCATCTACGATATCGTCAACATGGGTAAAATCTCTTCTTTTAGTCCCATCGCCATATATTTCACAAGGCATTTGCCTTTCAATATTACTTAACCAACGTCCGATCAAAGTTGTATATCCTCCCTCTGTTAGTTGATATGGTCCATATACATTATAAAATCTAGCTGTCGAAGATCTTAACCCAAAATGTTTTTGGTATAACTGAATAATTTCTTCACCCATATCTTTACTAAAGGTATATGGATTTGAAAATTTACCTGAATGATGTGATGATGACCCCGCATAAATTATTGGAACATTATGATGACAACATGCTCTTACCAAATTATAAGTCCCTGTAAAATTAGTTTCAATATAATCTGCCGGTCTTTCAAATGATGGTTGTATTCTAGCTATTGCTGCTAAATGAAATACTATATCTACATTCTTTATGTATTCATATAAAGTATCTATATCTACTGTTGCAATATCTTGTTCCCAACAATATGCTGCAGAATTAATATTTTTTCTTTTCCCTGTAGAAAAATTATCAATGATAGTTACTTGATGCCCATCCTTAATTAATTTATTAACTAAATTTGTTCCTACAAACCCAGCACCACCTGTTACTAAGATACGCATATTAAGCCTTTTTCGTATGTTTCTAATTTAATTATTGTGATATGTAAATTTCCAAGATCAAATTGTCCTATTTCTCCGCTGTCATTAATGATGGCAGATATGTTTTGAATATAATTAAGATCATCTTGACTAAATCTACTACCATCTATTTCAATAAGTATTCCATTTTGTTTTTCATTATCATATGGAAGTACTCTATCTAATAAATTATATGAAGTAAATGGTTGTTCTATTGTAATATATTGCATCCTATTGTTATCTGTATACATTATACTACACCATGGTTCAAGAACTTTTAACAGGCCTAAATTAGCATTCTTTATAATGAATCCAATGTCATACTTGGGAGGAATCATAGGTTTTAAATATTTATCATGTAAACAAAAATGTCCCCATTTTCTAATGAATTCTCTAGTTGATTTTTGATTTTGCTTTAACCATTCATCTGTCTCTCTATTCTTCATGAACACTTCACCATTCGGATTTCTTTTGGCTCCATCAGCAAACCGTGAACCTCTACATG
>VMHT01007540.1_pt1 | contig 14552 bp, 21 predicted proteins | sample 4693611 | NCBI WGS metagenome assembly VMHT01 (sample SAMN12280063, study PRJNA550983) | marine metagenome | isolation source: seawater sampled from same location over 5 years 0.02-0.2 micron viral filtrate | place: USA: collected off the coast of southern California halfway between the port... ... | reverse complement strand
TCCCCTCTTTTGCTCTAGGATCGTTGCTAAGTACATAATCGCAGAAATGGTTATGGCCTTCCATGTTTCTAAAGTCTAAGATACGAGCCATTTTTAACTCATATTCTTCAAATTTGCCCAAATCGGACAGGTAGATAGTAGATGTTTCATGCATCATACTAATTTGATTTTGTAAAAAATTGTTAAGTTCCAATAATGATCTGTAATCTTTTAGATCCATTTCAATTTTTACTTTTTCTTCCGTTTTATAAAACTTTACTTTAGTGTTATACATATTTTTTTCCTTTGCTAGTTATAAAGAGTATGCTATCGCCCTCTAGAGTTAATAGCAATAGCATATTTTTTACAACTTACAAATATATTATATACATATTTTTAACAAAATGGTGGTATAATGTAATTTTTAACAAAAAAGGAAACAAGATATGGCAAAACAAACAGATAAAAAACCTACTATTTGGAAAGCTATGATGCAATTTCGTGGCAAGGTAGACCAGGTAGAAAGAACATCTAAGAACGAATTCCTAAGTTATAAATACGCTAACATTAACAATATAATCGATACGATTAAGCCAGTTCTATATGAATTGGGTATGGGTTATGTGCAAACTGTTCAGTATGTTGATGGAATTGATTTATTAAACACCAGGATTTATTTAGTAGATTATCCTGAAGAATTTATTGAGTCTAATATTAGGCTAATAATGGCTAAAGAGGACAGCCAGTCGCTAGGCAGTTCCATAACTTACAATCGTAGATACGCACTCTGGAGTATGCTTTCTCTTGAAGTTCATGATGATGATGGTGAGAGAGCAACTAGAACCAAAGACAAGACTAAAACTCAGCAATGGGGAGAACACATCAATGAAATCAAGGCCAAGATAGATAAAGCTAAAAAAGGTGGGGATCTTGAAAAAGCTAATACTATATGGGAATGGTTAATGGATCAAACTCATGATGATAGTGGTAAATTAATTGAAACATCTAGGTATATTCCTATGGTAGACTATTACGAACAAGTTTTTAAAGAAAAATAATATGATTTGACGGTTGGTACTCTTACCATGATTAATGTAGAACAGCTAGTTTTTACCTCCAATTTTTACTGGTTGTTCGGTGGCTTCATATACCACTTCCTTGCATTATCGAATTAAGAGCGTTCTGGGGATCAACGATATGATCCCTTTTTTTATTACAAGGAGTAATTATGGAAGATAAAAATAAACCTAATAGTGGTAGTTTGTTTAAAAGCAAATTTAAAACTAATGATGGTACTGAAGAAGATAGAAAAAGAGAAGATTATTATGGTACTTTTAAAGATATAAATGGAAAGGTGTGGAAGTTAAAAGGCTATATTAATACAAGTGAATATGGTAAATGGTTAAAAATTACTTTACGAGATCCAGACCAACAACATGCTACAACATCTCAACAAACACCATCTTTTATACCTACAGAACATCTTAGACAGGAAGATGTTTCACAAGACCCTGAAGATGATATTCCGTTTTAATCATGACTAAAATAGAAAATGGTATTGAATACCAAAGAACGGATGGTGGTTATTGGAGTAAGTTGTATACATTAGATGATGGTCGTAAGATTACAACTCATGAATTAGCATTAAGAATTGGTTGTAGCATTCCTACTGCTAGAGTCAGGTTAAATAAATTTTCTGACCCAAAGATAGTTTTTAAACCTGTCAGAGATCTTAGTAGGGCAGATAATCCATTAAAGATTGACATGACTAATTGGATAGATGCTAATAATTGGTATGTTGACCCTATGGTGAAACTCATGTTAAAATCTAATAATGCCAATACATAAATTAGATACTCACCAGAATGACTTGCCCTACTTTATGCTAAGTAGGGAGGTTGTTCAATCAATTGATAACCCTGATGCTTTAGCTATATGGTGTTATTTACAATCAAAGCCACAAAACTGGGTTGTACTAGAAGATCAGATTCGTTATCATTTTGACATTGGAAGATCTAAATACCTCCAGGCCATGAAATGTTTAAGAGAGTTAGGATTGTACAAGGTTATAAGAATAAAAGATGAGCAGAATAGGTTTGTAAGTAACGAGTTCCATATATACCCTTTTCCGTACTTACGGGATTCCGAACATACGGAAATGCATACCGACATTAAAGAGAAAGAGATTCCTAAAGAGAAAGAGAAGGTTTCTCCTGAAGAAAAAGAATTGTTTGAAAAGTTTAGGGTTAGATACTTAGGTAAAAAAAGAGGCTTAGATACAGAATTTACTAATTTTAGAAAAAAGCATAAAGATTGGAAGAAAGTTTTACCAGTTCTTGCAGACTTGAAATTAGACTTTAACGAAACAGAGAGAAGATTTATTCCACATTTGCAAACATTTATTAATGGGCGTAATTGGGAAATGATGTTAGAAGGTAAAGAAACACAACAATCCAAACCATATGGTGAGGAATTTAACTGGAGAAATGTATGAGTAAAATGGGAAATTTAAGAATAGAAGCTGAAGAACAGGTTGAATATTTTAGTAAAGCAGATTTTGTAAAAGTATTTGGTAATGGCTCAGATGAAATATGGGATGAACATCATGGTAGTGATGATCCTGAAGATTATAAAAAAATGGAGAATAAAAATGGAACAAACAAAACAAACACTTTATAGAGAGTTAAATAATTTAACTGATTCTTCTGATTCAGAAAAAGCTGTAATAGGTGGCTTGTTATTAGATTCTTCATGTGTAGATGAAGTTGCTGGATCTGGTTTATCACCCTCTGATTTCTCAAACAAACATTTAAGTATTTTATATCAGCATATTTTAGATATGATTGATAAAAATGAGCCTGTAGACCCTTTAACACTAAGACATTGGATTAAAGAGTGGGGTTTAAAGAACAAAGAACAAAGATTTACAACAGAATATAATAATTTTCCATTTTTGGCTGGCTTAATGGAGGAGTGTATAGGCACAGAAAACATTAGTGTTTATGCTAAACATATAAGAAATTGTAGAATTAAGAACGAAATTGAACAGCTAAAATTTAAAATAGAATACGATAATTATCAGGAAACTGTAGATACAATACACAGTTTAGAGTCAGATTTATTAAACCAGGCTGACGATTCAATGAAAAGTATTGTTAGCAAAACAATAGATTATATTGAAGATGTAAATCAACATGGCACAGGTTTATCAAGTGGTTTTATGTCATTAGATGCTTTAACTAATGGTTTTAGGCCTGGATCACTTAATGTTTTGGCGGGTAGGCCAGCTATGGGTAAATCTACACTAGCATTAAACATAGCAAGTTTTATAGCAAACACAAAAAATGTAGTTTTTTATTCTCTTGAGATGAGCCAGGTACAACTTACTATGAAAATGGTATCTTCTGAAACGGAAATTCCTTTAAGCGTGGTTGAAAAAGGTGAATTAAAACCAGATCAAAACGAAAAGTTTTATACAAGCCTGGCAAAGTGTGGTGACAAAAACATGACGATTATAGATAAGTCAGGTTTAACTATTGAAAATATATTTTCTATGTCAAAAAAGCTAAATTCAGAGCGAAAAATTGATATAATACTTATAGATTATTTGCAGATCATGAAATACAACAAGGGTAACGAGGTTTCTGAGTTAGGAAACATTACTAGAGAGTTAAAACACCTCGCTAGAGTCCTTGAGATACCCATAATACTACTTTCTCAATTAAGTAGGGGGGTAGAGAGCCGAGAGAATAAAAGGCCGTTTATGAGCGATTTAAGATCTTCTGGAGAAATTGAACAAGATGCAGATACAATCATGTTTGTATACAGAGATGACTATTATCATGACGATTCTCCAGATCGAGGCCTAGCAGAGTTGATTGTTGCCAAGAATAGAATGGGGCAATCAGGTTTTGTAAAATGTAACTTTGAGGGAAAATATTCTAAATTTTCAGATCAAGAGTTAGATATTTATGGCAAAAAGTAAAAGTAAAAAGATCAGAGAGTCAGCTAGAGGTGAAGCTTGCACAATGAGAATTCATGGTTGCATGCCTGATAGAGAAACTGTTGTTCTTGCTCATCTAAATGGTGCGGGTGTAGGCCTAAAAGCATTAGACATACATGGGGCATATCTATGTCTAAACTGTCATGATATATATGATGGTAGGAAAGAAGCACCACCTGGCACAAATGTATCATTAGAAATGTACAGGGCAATTATCGAAACACAAAAAATTTTAGTAGAAAAAGGATTAATTAAATGAAAACAATAAAATATAAAATAGATGAAAATTTGACATTAGAGGGCGATAGGTCTTTTAAAACATATTTAGGAATATTTTATATCAAATATATATTGCTACCATTTGTTGATTACATCTTAGCACCTATTTTTAGATTTAAACTATTTTTACGAAAATGGATAAGATGAAACAATCTTGGTTAATCTTTATGTTAATACCATTAGTTGTTGTTATAATGATGATTAGTGGTTGTAGTAAGTTTGAGCAACAATTAACTTGCCATCCAGTTCATGTTAACGAATGTACAGGTTGGTTAGGGGATAAACCTGTTTATAATAAGTTGTAAGAAGTTAGGGTACTTAAATATTATTGATTTTGTAGTCATTATGTTAGTAGCTTCCAACTGAAAAGTACCCTAATTTGTTATAACTAGAGGAGAGAAGTAATGGAAAAAGTGATGGATGTAATTAACACAATTCTAAAGAACAGATCTTTAACAGTTTTTTTAGGAATTTGTGTGGTGGCATTATTCTTTGGATGGGTTGGTGGCTAATACAGTATACGACAATATCAAAAACCCCTCACACTATACTCAAGGTAAGATAGAGGCTAAAACATTTATTGTTGACCAGGATATGACATGGGCAATAGGGAATGCAGTTAAATATCTTGTTAGGTATAGATGGAAACATAAAGGTGAGGGGCGAATCCATGATCTCCGAAAAGCAATAGAAAATATTGAGATCGAAATAGACAAATTGTTAGAACAGGATATGATACAATGAGCACATACAGGGTTATTCATAGAAACGAGCCTAAAGAAGCAATATTTAAGGCTTTAGTATATGATTTTTTTAAGACAAACCCTGACTGTGATGTAGCTACAGTATCTATAACTCAAGACTTACCTAAAAGAACAGAATTTCAAAGCCGTCTGTATCACCTTTGGGTTGATATCCTAAGAAAAGAACAAGGTGAAGAAAGCAAAGAAGAATTTAAAAAAGATCTTGCTGAAAGATTTTTAGGTAATAGAGAAAGATCAAGTAAAGATCTTACGATTCCTGAATTTGTTCAATACTTAAAAGATATTGATAACTACTTCTCAAGAGAATGGGGCATTATGTTGCCTCGTAATGAAGATTATCATAGAATAATGAGTAATGAGCATACGGCATAAACAAGAAAGATTTGATAAACTAGATGCAATTTCAGAAAATTTAAGAAACGCTAGAGAGTTAGCAAGAGAAGAAGATACACCAAGAGATATAGAAATTAGACTTCTTTTAGCTTTAGCAATATCTGATATTGATATCCTAAGAGGCGAACACTATGAGGATTACATTTGAAGTTGATCCTTGCCCAGCCTCCAGACCAAGAGTAACTCGTTGGTCTACATACTACCCTAAGAGGTATACTAAATTTAAAAAAGACATGCAAGCACTAACAAGTGAGATGGAAACAACTCTCTCTGAAAACTTGTTGAGTGTTCATGTAGATTTTTATATCAAGATGCCTAAATCTTGGTCAAAGAAAAAAACGGAGAAACTGGCTAACACCTATTGCAGTAACAATTCAGATATTGACAATTATATTAAAGCGATCTTAGATGCTTTAAATGGTGTTTTATTTATTGATGATAGACAAGTAGTAGAAATATTTGCTAGAAAAATATATAGTAAACAGGCCTACATATTTTATAAACAAGAGGAGATCTATGGAAATGACGAGGTTAGAGTTATGTGAAGCATTAGCAACAGATTATGCTTATAGGGCATCAGTATTAAGCTTAAAGTTTGATGAGGCTTATAATAAATATTTAAAAAGGTGTGAGATAAGAAGTTATGATAATTTGTTACAACAATTTCAACATGGAAACCTAATGAATAGCAAATCTAAACCTCAAGTTAAACTTAAATCTAACGAATACATTATATCTGCACCTTCAGATGACGATTGTGAAGATGGAGTTTGTAAACTTTAATTTACAAAGGTTTTGTATCCATGTATATTTGTATGGCAGTATTATATTCTGCTTCAGGATTATTGTAATCACTAAAATCTTCTAACTTTGGAACACCATCATGACCTAATACACCTTTCCAATAATTTTTATAATCTTTTTCATAGTCATCTGTATTTGAAGTCATGTATGGTGGTAGATTGTATCTAATTTCTTTATCAAATCCAGGATTATCAGTAAAGCCTAAATCGACTCCCATTACACCAAGCAAGCCAGCACCTAAAGAAACATAAGGATTTCGTTTTAAAAAAGTACCAGCAAATTTTAATGGTGTATTTAATTTTTTTCTTGTTGCTTTACCAGCTTTTGTGTAAGGAGTTGATTTATGATTACCACCTAAAAAACCAGTAGCAAACTCTGTAATTGTGTTTTTAACTCCCATTAAAATCTCTCCTCAATAATTCTTTGATTTGACTCTCCTATTAATTCTTGTAAAGCAAAACCTTCTGCACTACCATGAATATAGTTTGGAATCATTTCAGCAATAATGTTTCTTAAAGTATTAAAACCTTCAGGTGTAATTTGTTTCCAATTGTAAGTTTGACCCCATTGATTTAGTTTTTCTATATCTTTGTGTAGTAATAAATCTTGTACCCCTTTATCTAATCTTTTTTGTAATGTGGCCTGGTTAATATGAGTTAATATTCTAATAACTTTCATACCAACACTAGATACACGATCTCTAATTTGTGCAGCACCATATTGTGTTGTAACTCCTGGTAATATTTTAGCTACAGGATCAACTTGCTGTGCAACAGATTTATTGTTTAAGTCTACAATATCAATTTTTTTTAAAGCATCAGATAATGTTGATAAATTTTTAAAAGTTTCTATTTGTTTTTCATTAAACAAAGTATTAACCATTTTTTCATTTGCAGGATCTAATAAATATTTCATACCCCCATTAGAAAAAACCTGGTTTACATATTCTCTTTGTATGTTTTCATTAACAATCCTGGCTGTGCTTGTATCAACTTTATCTAAATCTTTTTGTATTTTGTTGTAAAAAGCCATATCACCTTTAAATAACCTTCTTGCTACATCTGGATAATTTGGACTTAAAGCTGAAGATATTAAAAAATGATTTGCAACTTCTGTTTCAAAATCTTTAGATGCTGTGTTTATAGCATCTCTTTTCAAATGTAATTCGCTTTGGTCTACTATAGATTTTTCTAACATTCTTTTAACTTGAGGCAATGCATCTAATATATTTCGATCTTTACGCATTAATATTTGTACCTTTTTAGCGTTAAAAACACCATCCTTCATAACTTTGTCATACATGTTAAGAATGTAAGCATTTTGGGCAATTTCTTGACCCTCTTTGCCAGCCACACTCAAAAACTGATTTAAAGATTCGCTGTTTTTAAAAATAACAGGATACACTTCAGTTGCATATTTTCTACTGTTAATTTGCATAATGCCTTCTGCACTATACGGTATTCCTATTTTTTCATAATACAAAACATCAGCAGCATCTCTTTTAGCTAATAATTCTAAAGCTGGTGCATTATCAAAAGCCAAACCTCCTTTTTCAACAGCAACCATTTCTCCACTAATTTCTTTAAAATATTCTTTAAACTCGTTTAGTTTTCTTCTTTCACTATTGTCTAAAGTATCTTTTCTTGAATACCTGTTAATGGCTCTTTTTAAAGAATCCATTTGTGCCCAACTAACTTGCGGAGATACTGGTGGCTCATATTCTTTGTGACTAGGTGGTAAATCACCACGCTTAACTGTTGTGTCTACAAGCTTGTCACCTCTTACTACCTGAATAGTTACATTTTCTGTATTTTTTCTAGGTTTAAGATATTTTAATATGTCTTTATATATTTGTGTTTTTGTACCAAATAAATCTAGTAATTCATTATCAAGTACATATTTATATAATTGCGTAGATTGACCACCACCTAAAAAAATGTTTTGTGCAGCAGCTTGTTTGTCAATTGCTTCATATGTAGGTTTCATTTCTTTTCTTGCTATAGACTCTCTTTTAGCAACAATGTTTTGTATTTGGTTACCAATATCTACGGCATTTTCTGGAACAAAATCTAAATCTAATTGTTCTATTTTTTGATCTAACTCTTGCCTAAGTTTTATAAGTTTATTACCTTGATTTCTTAATTGTTCAGGTATTGTTTCTAAATTAACAGGTGCATAACGAGTACCAAATATTTGATCTGCTCTTTCATCTATTAATAAACCAAGCCTATACACTTCATCTTCTACTTGTTTTCTAAAAGTAGCATCTGTTTGCATCAATTTTTTAAGTTCAGCTTGCATATATGGAGAATCAGCAGCCATAACCATTAAAGGTATATTTCCAGAATTAACAGAAGTGCCAATTTTTTTATATTCTTTTACTAATTCACCAAATCTTTCAGGTGTAATATCTTGTTCCATTAATTTGTATATTTCTTTAACGCCACCAGTAACATATTGCTGTGCTACCATGTCAGGATATTTTTTATTTATAGATCGTTTTGTGTATAAATCTTTTATTTTACTTGCTAAAAATTTAGTAGGTATTTGTGATCCAACAGCAACACCACCACCTCCAAAAGAACCAACTAAACGACCAAAACCAGTATCTTCACCAGTTAGTTCTTTTTCAAGAGCAGCACCACCTTCACCTCCTAATTCAGACAAAAAACCTATATAAGCTGCACTTGTACCATTTTTAAACATATGACCAGAAGTGTTAACTACCATTTCTCCTAAAATTGGTGCTAAAGCATCATCGCCAATTACAGGTACTAAGCCAGGTAAATCTTTTACTTTGCTTGTTCCACCTGTTAAATAAAAACTTGGGTCTGCTGCAAATCTAACACCTGTTCCTATTGCTCTTTCAATTAATGTGTCATTTGGTGATTTTAAATGTGGATTTGCACCTGTAAATTCACTAACATTTTCTTGTGAATCCATTAAACGAGAAGTAAATGTTTCCCAATATGTAGCATCTTTAGTAAATGGCATGTCAGGAAGATTAATTGCATCTAACATATCGCCCCAATTTAAACCAACAGAACCGCCTTTTAATTGAATAGCACGAATTCTTTTTTCAATTTCATCGGTATTACCTTCTTGTAATAAATTAGAATAATCATCTGAGTTTTTAAAATTTGCTAATTCAGACATCATTTTTTGTTGTTTTTCAAGATACAAATCTGTTCCACCTGCACCAAAAACTAAATGACCAAGTACATGATTTACAGGGTCTATTAAACCTTGATATATTGCATCAGAAAAAGTTAAAGTATCTGTTAACCCTAGTTTAGCCTGATTTTTTAAATAAGTAGGCATATCTGCTGCTCGTTGTTCCATAAGTGTTTGCTGGCCAGACATTTGTGTAAGATAATCCATAAAATTTTCATCTGACATACTTTCTAATGTTTCATTTCCAAAATCATTAGAATCAGTTAACACAGAATTTGGATCGCCTTCCATTAACATTAGCATCATTTCTTCATCTGATAATTCATTTAAATTTATTGTTGTCATAAATATTCCTTATTTTGGAAAATCACCTATATTTAATTCTTGACCTGTTTCAACACTATAAATTTTTCCATCAATAATTTTAATTAAATTTCTGCGTTCTGCTTCTTTAACTATATCAGGATAACTTGCTTGTATAACTGATATATCTTGCGTTAAAGGATCACCAGTTATAGCTTGTAACAAATCTTCAGAAGTTCCTGATACAGCAAATGCAGCATTAAAATCTGCATGATTTTTGTTATATCTTGCTACTAAAACTCTTTCTAAACCAACAGCAATTTCTTCAAAATCATCAATACTCGCCTCTGAAGCAACACCAGTAATAATTTTATTTACAAAGTCTTTAATTTTTCTTGGTACACTACCAGCATTTGCTATTGTATTAACTTCTGCTAAACTTAAATTAGAATCTTTAGTTAATGCAACAATACTTCTAGTTGCTTGTGCCCAGGCTTTAGAGTTTGGATCTCTTACGCCTGTGCCTCTAGCCATATCAATTTGATCTTTTAGATTTTCCATTTGATCTAAACTATCAAGAGTTCCACTAGACAAATCTTTCCATAATTTGTATTGACCTAAAACATCTCCTACTTCTGTATTACCACCAGCTTTTTCAACTTCAATTTGCAGATCGTTTTTCCAATCCATAAATGCTTTATTACCTAATACACGACCTTCTTCTATGTAATTTTCATTACCATTTAATTGTTCTAAAGTTTGTGCTTGGTCAATAAAATCATTTGCAATATCTCTATATGCTGCATTAATTGCACTTTCTGTTGTAGGGATAGTAATTGATTCTTTAGCTGTTTTAAGTAATTGTGCTTTAGCAGCTATATCTAATTCGTTATATCCTGGTGAATTTACAACTGATTGCACTACAGCAGCTTCAAAACTATTTGGTAAATCTGTTTTATTAGTTTGAGCTGTTTGCACCCATTTACCTTTTTGTCCATTCCATGTTTCTGTTATTTCAAATGTACCTTCTGGAGTATCATTAACATATGTACGAGTAGCTGCTGCAACTAATTCTTGCTGAGATTCTTGTATTTCAACCCATTCATTATCTTTTTTATTGTATTGTTTATATACATCATATCTTTGCATGTCACCTTTTTTGTTTAACCTATATTCAGGGAAGTTTTGTATTTGTGCATTAGATGTATCACCAGCTAAATTTAAAGTTCGTTTAGCTTCAGCAATCATTTTCTGTTGTGTTTCTACATTGCCTGTTGCTACTGCTGTTTGGTATGCAGGATCATTTTCAAGTGTATTAGTAAATAATTGATCTAATGTTAATTCAGCAGGAGTAGTAGTTTTTACAGCAGACTCTCCAGGAACAAGTTGCCCTGTAGCTTTAAAACGAGTAGCACCATTTATGTCTTGAAAAGTTTCTTTAGATCTAGTTAATGCTGCTTGTGAAATTTTATTAGCTTCTTGCATTGCTAATTGTGCTTCATTAAATAAATTTGCTTCACTTAACATATTTGCTAATTTTTTATAATCAGCAGCAGTTTGTGGCATTGGCATTTCTTTTTGTATAGATTCTAAAAGTTGCATTTTTTGCAATCTTGGATCTACAGGTGCTTCTGTGCCAGTTAAAAACCGACCAAACCCTTCTAAAGCTGCTCCTTGTGTTTTACCAATATCTATTGCATTAAGCATCATTCCTGCACGCTTAGTACCTGCTAAATTTACAGCATTGTTAATATCAGCTTGTTGATTTGCTTGTGCTTCATCTAACAATAATTGTTTAAGGCCAAACATATCATTACTGTATTCTGCCATTATTTTCTCCTATCCAAAAAGTCCTTTAGCTGCTGTACCCGCACCTGGCATAACAGTATTTAATCCAAATTCAAAAATATTACCCCAGAAATTACTTTTACTTTTTCTTTTTGCAGCATCAGCAGCAGCCATTTGATCGTATTGTGCTGTTACTGCATCCGATTCATTTTGAAAATTAGTAGTAGCATCTAATTTAGAAAGCTGATTAGCTAAAAGTGTATTTCCTGCTGATCCTTGTCCTATCATTGCATCAATGTTTAGATTTCTATTACCAGTTAAAAAATTACCAAAATTCATTACATCTTGGTCAATTCCTGCTAAAGCTTGCAAATTTTGTTGTCCAATATTTTCTGCTGCATTTGCATCTTCTAATTGTATTCCTGTAGATGATGCACCAGTAGCAATTTGTCTTGCTTTTCTTTCTGCTTCTTCTCTAGCACGCTGAGTTGAAAACAACGACATAGCTTCATCATAACGATTTTGTCGCATACCTTCATAACCACCGCTAAAAAAATCTTGTGCTTGTTTACCTAAAATGTCTGTAAGCATACCTGTTTGATCGTATATGCCTTTTTCCATTTCATTTAATTCAGATGTAAATTTACCATCTTTATATGTATTTGTAAAACCAATTCCTGCCATGTCAGGAGTAGTTGCATCTAATATACCTTCTGATATTTTTTGTTGACCACTTACATCCATTGCACCATATTTGCCTGGATTTTCACCTTTACTAGCCATATATTTTCCAGCACTATTAGCTATGTCTGTAAAACTTGCAGTTGGCGTTATTCTAGGCCTAGCTTTGGCAAAAGTTGTTGCACTTCTGCGTATAGCATTTTCTCTATTATTTTGAGGCAAACTTCTTTTGTATACACTTGCTCCTATCATTATTAATCTCCTGTCCTTGTAAATCCGTTATTATCTATTGCTGTTCCTGCACTACCGCCTGACCCACCAGAGCCTAGTCCATCACCTGATTGACCGCTTTGTCCAGAAGAACCATTATTACCTACTGAACCTCCAGAACCACCAGAGCCAGCAGTTGTTGTTCCTCGGCTTCCACCTGCTATCGCACCGATACCTCCACCGCCAGCACCAGTTAAAGTACCTGCTCCACCGTTACCTGATTGTCTTACACATCCAGAGCCACTACATTCAGCGTTTCTTGAACCGCCAGAGCCAAAGGATTGTCCTCCTCCGCCTCCACCGCCACCTGCATAATCACGGTCAGAGAAGCTCTGGTCATCAGTTGAACCACCGCCTCCTCCACCGCCTCCTCCTCCACCGAGGATTGAGCCATTGTTGTCTAAAGTAATGTTTTTTTCTAGCTTTAAAGCTGTGCCACCACTACCACCAGATGAGCCATTAGCAGAAGCAGCACCTCCACTACCTCCTGCCCCTCCAGCACCGTAAATATAACCATTGTTAATAATAGTGAGAACACCTGCTACACCATTTCCAGTAAGTAGGGCAGGGGTGCTAGTTGAGTCTGAATAAACATAAACACCAGAGTTAATGACTACATCTACATCACCTAATTTTTGGTCAGAAGTAAGTACAGTATCTAAATCTAATTTATTAACATTACTTGAAACTGTATAAGTATATTTCCTTTGATAAAAAGGCTTCCAAGAACCACCATCTTTGACACTAGCAGTTAATACTTCTTTCCAAGCACCACCATCTTTGACAGAAACTTTTGTAGGTTCTTTCCAAGTTCCAGAATCGTTTATCTTTAAAGTCATATTAACTTGCTACTTGATACCAAATATCTCCGTTAGAACCACCACTTGCAGCAGAAGTGCTAACTGTTCTTAAACCAAAACCATTTGTTCTGGCAGCTTCAGTTGCAGTTTTGTGACTAGCTATTGCTGTTGTTACAAAAGCAGTAGAAGCAACTTGTGTAGTATTTGTGCCTTCTGTAGCAGTTGTAGCACTAAATGCTTGTGAAGCACTACCTGCTAGATCAGCTTTAGTGTTTACTGCTGTTTGAACTGCTGTAAACTCAGTATTGAAATCTGCACCAGATATTACCTTTCCTGCATCGGAATCTGCTAGTGCATCTTTACCAGACCATCCGACAGCTATAGTATAGTTTGCCATTATCGTATCTTTCCTTGTTTATGTAATAAAGTTAAATCTTGTAAAGAAGCATCAAATCCATTTGATTCAATATCTATCTCTAGTTTAAGGTTTTTTGCCGAACCAGTTAACGGTGTTTTGTATTCATGTAATCCATATATAGGTTTGTAAGTAGAATTGTTTGGATGTGTTCCCGAAACATGAACATGACTTACAGCAACTCCTGTGCCAGAACCAGCACCAGTAGCTTGAAATACTGTTCCAACATTATTATCTGCTGAACCTATAGCTGTAAAATCAGTATTACCAACACTAGAAATTGCATAATAAGTTCCTGTTACAAAACTACCAGCATTAGTCGTTGTTACTGTTGTTGTACCATATAAAGATGTACTAGCACCCCACAATGATGTTGTTCCTGTAGTTGTAGGATTCAAAGTTATAGAGGTAGTAGACGATGGACTTGGACTATAATCTTTGTACCATTTTAATCCTAATGTTGCTCCAGAACCACCTTCTAAAACTAAAAACAATCTTTTTAAAAATGAAGCTGCTATAGACTCACCTAAATTAATCCATGTTGTTGCTATACTACTTGTATAAGAACTATAAGTATAAGTTGATGCTCCTTCTAAATCGGTGTCATAATATCCTTCATAACCAGCAATACCGCCATCTTTTTGCCCTACTAACAAACCATATGTTTCTGTATATGCCATACTTGATGGTTCTCTATCATTATCAAAAGTCCAAGTTGTTATTCTTGGTGCATTATTAGGTGTGAAATGTTTAAAATCAAACACATAAGTAATGTTTTTATCAACAAATGACATTATGTAAATGCCTTCGTTTTCTACATAAACACTTTTAACATTTGAACTTTGTCCAATATTTCTAATTAAAGTATCTTTAATGTTTACACTTAAATCAGTTAAAGG
>VMHT01208703.1_pt1 | contig 14554 bp, 16 predicted proteins | sample 4693611 | NCBI WGS metagenome assembly VMHT01 (sample SAMN12280063, study PRJNA550983) | marine metagenome | isolation source: seawater sampled from same location over 5 years 0.02-0.2 micron viral filtrate | place: USA: collected off the coast of southern California halfway between the port... ... | reverse complement strand
AGAGAACAGTTCAACATATCAAGAATTATATGAAGAATATGACGAACTCAAAGAAAAGCACCAAGAACTCAAAGAAAAAGAACACACACTACAAGCGATAATTAGATGTGCCGTAGCATCACGCTTATCTCATTTCTTTCCAGATGAGTTGATGGAGAAACAAAATTGTGATCTTGCTGAGGATTGTGATATGTCTGAATTATATGCTTCTGACTTTATTGAAATGATTGACGCTTATGCAGGCTTCACCCCAAGAACAAGTAAGTAAGTAATGTATTGTAATCTGTATGTATAGTTAATTAGTTAGGTTTTTTATTGTGGTTGAAGAAGTAAGTATATATATACTGCCTCTCAAATTTCACTCAAAGTTTGCATAGGGATATCATATCCCACAGGGGTTTTATGCAATTTATGATGGTGGGTATTATATTCATACTTTCTCAACCATTTATTATTTTATGTTAAATAAAAAGATATCTTTTTTTTATCTGTTTGATGCATATGACCATTAAACAACTATACTTGCCTCAAATTATTACTGATGAAGAATGCAAACAACTCAAAGGTGAATTTATTGACGATGGATATGTTCTTAATACTATTGATTATGATTGTGATATATATGATATGGATACTAAACAATTTATATGCTCATTTAGGAAGCGTCGCCTCAAAAATAGTAGATATGCGTGGGATAATTACAAACATCTTGCGGTGGCCTCCCGAGGCAGAGGGGCGAGTGCTGGTCCCATTGACCCTAACTCTCAATACTGGAAAAAAAGAACTCCTACGAAAACTAAAGGATACTCTACTTCATATATGGTTAATGGGAAACAAAGTAAAATGAGAGTGAATAATCAAGTCAGTAGCACTCCTATCGGTTTCTTTGAAGGAACAAAAGCACTCGGCATAGATAAACCTTGTAGATTAACCTTTCAAACTGCAAACTCATTAAAAGAATATATACAAGGCAAACCTTATATTCACGAACTCGATAAATGGTATAAGAAGATTAGACCTGTGGAACATAACAGACAATTAACCAGAGCAAATATTCAACCTAATTTTAGGATTGATCATACTGCCTTCTCTACTATCACTATTAATAGAAACTTCAGAACTGCTCTACATCAAGATGCTGGTGATTATGGTGGAATTGCTGTATTATCTTGTTTAGAATATGGTAAATATAGAGGAGGACTATTTACTATCCTAGCTTATGGTATAGGAATTAATCTTAGACAAGATGATGTATTAGTTGCTAATGTTCATAACTTTCATAGTAATACTGAAATATGGACTACTCCCGAAGATGATGCTTATAATGATACTCTCCCTGTTGTATTCAAAGGGAATCCTGAAGTAGGTACTGTCGGTGCCTATGAAAAATGGTCCAGAATCACCTTTGTTTCATATTTGAGAGAAAAGTTAATATCCTGCGTTTGATATTAAAAAATAATTATATCTATAAGATTATAATGGATATTAAGATTTGTAAAACTCATAGCAAGGCGGATTTAATTGATTTGATTAATACTTTGAATATCCCTGTGATACATAGTCATAGTGATAATAAAAAAACTATTCAGGCAAAATTGATAAAATCATTAGAAAAAGATATGTCATTTGAAGATAATGTTTATAATATCCACGATACAATAGGACTTAAAGGATATATAACAAGCAAAAACCCTAAGAAGAATTTGAATGTAAAAGAGAAGAAAGACTTAATGTTTATATGTAAGAAGATTATTCAATATTGTAAGAATGATTATTGTATCTACAAAAGTCAATATAATAATCAACAAGAAATTAAGGATGATATGTTATATATCACTCAGTTCGGTGATTTACCTTCTGTTAGAAGAGCCTGTAAATTAATGAATGATAATATTATGAGTAAAGATAAATATGAACCACTTATATCTCCACAAGTTAAAAAACAATTAGAAGAAAAGAATAGTTTGAAAACTACTAACAAATATAACTGTGAATTGAAGAGAGGTTCATTCACTATCACTTTTGATTAATTAAAAAAAAGATATCTTTTTTTTGTTTGTTAGAATATAATATGCCAAGAACTACTTACAAGAAGGTTGAGTTTAAACCTAAGAAAGAAACCATCCCCAGCGGAGCTGTCTTGCCCTTTGAATGGAAGGATGAATGGAAAGCACCTAAAACTGAGGAGACTATTGAAGATGAATGGGAATATTTAGTTGATAGTATCTTATGTAAATGGGAAGCAGATAATCCTTCTCACGAAGAAGGTGATGAACTTACAGAAGATATTATCATTGAAACTCTTATCCCTACTTTATTTGAAGAACAATCAGATACATGGGACGATGTAAGAAATAAAGCAATTAGTCTATTAAACTTATAATCTTTAATTCTAATCCACGCTTATATGTATCTTTTACTTTGAAATCTTGTAATCTATCTTTACGCTTATAATAATTATATTGATTTTTGATTAATATAGTTTCACGCTTTTCCTGATATCTTTTCTTACTTATATCTTTACGAGTTGCCATGTACTCTTTTGCTTGTTGCCTCCTACGATTTAACTTATCAGGATTTTGTTTGATTACATTATGATAATAATTTCTATCATACGAACGCTTATCTTTGAACTTCTGTAATTCACTTACTATTGTTTCCTCTTTCATTTGTATAAATATTATATATTATTCTTTATATGGAATTAGAATATTTACTTTGTATCTTGATGATTATAATATATGTATATGGATGGTTCAAATTATTTATGTGGGTTTATACTTAGGGTGACGGCGATGTTCTGCAGCTACGGAAGGATTCACAAAATGTATCTTCGCACTATCATGGAACTTCTCACCGACTAGTTGTAATTCATCATTTAATACTTCATAGGGACCATAATCACCTTCTTCCATAATAACAAAATAAGGAACACCTTGATATGTATAACGCTTATATTCAGGCGATAGTTCTACTTCTTCTTGTTCTATTTCAATATCTTCGCTTTCAAATTTCTTTATGACATTTTCAATATCACTATATTTATGTTCATCATAATAGTGATCTAATAATACTTTATCCTCAACATCATAATCAAGATGTCCAAATCCTTTGAGTTTCAAACGAAATAATTCACCGGAACCATCTACATCTATCCATTTATATCCAGCAGGCAACTCAGGAAATTTATATATCTTCTTCTTTACTGGTTTCGGTTTCTCTGATGCTTTTACTCCTAACTTCTTTTGTTTGCCTTTCACTACTACTTTCTTCTTTACTTTTTGTATCGGTTCTTGTGGCTCCATTAAAGGAACACTTTGACCATGTCTCTGCACTACATCTAATAATTTAGCATTATTAGTGAATAGTTGTCCATTAACCATAACCTTTTTGAGTAGTTTAGGACCTTCACCTTTACGACCTATTTGATCTTCATATATAGTTAATAATGTTTTGAATGTTTCAAGAGGCATACGAGTATAAGTTGTCTTATTACGGTTATCAATTATCGCTACATACCCATCAGGGAGATTTGATGTTAATTCTTTCCTTGCGAAACGAGTACCTTTTGTTAAGTCTTGTGTTGCTATCGCTGGTCTATCAACTATTAATCTTAATTGCCTTGCAGCTTCTTGAACCTGTGCTGTTGTAATATCCATTATAACATTACAAATATAAAATCTAAGCGTTAAAAAAAAGATATCTTTTACCGTAGGTTGCTGACGCTTATGCGTTGAATACAGAGAACATACCGTTAGATAGTCTTGCTAGTCGCATGTATTCACAGTAGGACCGTGCTGTATAAGTTCCAGCAGGCATATCCTCAGCTGCTCCTTGATTAGCACCACGACCCATAGTTAAGTGTAATTCAATACCACGAATGCCTACACGACCATTTGTTAGACGAGTCGCAAGCATAAATGTATTACCTGCAAGACCAGTCGCAAAATTATGTCCTTCAAAAGTTCTGAGACCAGCGAGACCACCCTGCTCACGAGAGTACATCTCACGAGTGACAAACGGAACACCTTCACTTTGAGTAAAGTGGGTGAATAACTCTGCTGGATTAGTCTTTGATGTAGGGAACTCAAATCTATCATTATATCTTAGATTATAAACAACACGACCAGGTTTATCATCAGTTGCAGCACGGTCAGGGAATACACTATTGTATTTACCTAAGACACTTACCTGAGTGCGAGCATCATTAGATACAAGTGTTAATACACGAGATACACTACGACTCGCCATACCTAAGTTTCTTACGACCCCTTCACGAAGCTGAGCAACTGTTAGAGTTGATTTAGTTAATCTGTAATCAGGGAACGCAAATTCAATAGTAGGGTTCGCATCAGCATATCGCACCATAGCATCACTATCCGTATAGAAAATGTAATCAGCACAGAACTTTACTTCCGTCTTATCAAGTAAGAATGCCTGATTATCTACTGCTCCTGTGGGAAGACATACACGGTTACTTAATGTAGGCGACCATGTAAGTTCAATCTGTAATGGTTGATCTATCATATATAGCGGAAGACTATGGGTCTTCAAGAATGGGAAGAGATCCGATAAATCAATTTGATAAGTAGGTGATTCAAGTGGGGCAGCTCCCTGCATAACAGAAAAAGTAGGAAGCAGACAAGCAGTCCCTTCACCCTGAGCACTATCATCATATTCTAATCCTGTATCAAGACCATATCCACCCTCAGCAAGAGGATACGAATTTTCTGTTTCAGGACCAGCAACAGTCTTACGATATAAATGCTCTACATTCATAATACGACCTGTTGTATATAACTCACGCTCTAAGTTTGTTTCACCATCTATTAGAGCAGACTTCAGGATATGAAGCGATGACCAATCACTAATTTCATTAAGAGTTTGATTACCTACTTTTAGTGCAGCACGCTGAATGACTGAACCTACCCCAATATTAGGAGGAAAGTATGCTCTTGGTTGTGCCGCTGGAGGGGTGAGAGATACAAACAACTTAGATTGACTGTGAAGGAAACCTTTACGCTCTAATTCAAAACGGCAGAAACCTGCTCCCGTAGTGGAAGCATCTTGATTGACTACTGGTTCAAGTAGCGAGGTCTCCACCATAGAAGCATAATTCACTGGGATTTGCGATAACTTGATGAGATCTGGAACTTCTGACATATTTATAGTATGAACTATATATAAATCATAACTTATAAAAAACTAAAAAATATATGTATAAATATTAATGAAGGTCTAAATCTTCATCTGTATCATAATCACTATCAGGTTCATACTCACTATCACTACTGCTGACACAAGCTATTTCTACTTGATACTCAGGATGAGTTTGAAAGAACTTATTAATAAGATAGGAAATATCTAAATCAGGGAGAATTGTCATTTATACTATTATCAAGGTTTTTATTCTTAAAATAATTTTTACATTTTTTACTATTCATATGCCTTGCCCTATGACTCATACTATATCCACCTCCACATTCACACTGATGATATACACTATCATATGTACGCTTCTTCACTAATAACTCATCTTTATTTGTATCATAATACTTTTTCTTATTCTCAGCAACTTGTTCTTTTGATATATAGGCTCTTGATATATTACAACAATCCATACTATCCATATGATATTGTTCCCTTTGTCTTAGCTCAGAGAAATTTTCACAAGGGAAATGCTCTATCAATTGTATCTCATAGTTATTGTTTAAGATTAATTGTTTTGAAGCACAATTCACTACTGGGTTCATACTATCTCTTTCGTGACCATTCAATCTCTTCTTTAACCTTTGTATAGTAGATCCTACATAAGGTTTATGTTCCCCTGTATGATCTATAATTTGATATATTTTACCTTCATTAAACTTGTTTATCTCCATTATACAATAAAAAGATATCTTTTTTTTGACTTTTAAACGCAAAAACTTACCGAAGGGTTGCTTTGCTTACGAAATAACTTGAACTGAGGAACCATCCCAAGTGAGCACTGACTTCGCCTTGAAAAACATAAAGACCGATTGTGGGTTATCAGTAGTTAATCCACTTTCAAGAGATAGACCCCATTGCTCCTGCGAAAAATCCTGACCCTTATTATATTGTGAGTACCGCATACCGATACCGAACATAGGTCCGCCGAATGCTTGTTCTTTATATGAAGCACCACCCTTAGCTGCAGTCATAGTATAATCTCTGTTAAGATTTTGTACCTGAATACTGGTTCTATCCATAGCATATTCAGGGATTACAGCATCAATGAACTGTTTTGCTAATTGTGAATCACTTGTATTGAACTCAGCACCATCCAATCCACTCACATTAAGAGGATAAGTAGATGATGTATTAGACAACATATCAAAATCTACTGGATATTTAGCACCTCCCTTTAAGAACTGAACACGAGTAAATCCAGCAAGTTCATTATCATCTTGACTAGGATAGACTGTTGCAAGTCCATTCTCTAACAATGTATTAATATTCTTTGATGGAGTAAATGTACAAAAGACACTCTGTAGATGTCTTAGTCCTAATCTGTATTGAAGCTGAGCATTTGAAGTATTAATAGATGTGTATAGAGATGTGATTGTATTGAATTCTAATGCTCCCGATGTTTGAGACATCATTGCTGGAAGTTCAGATGCCGGAATATCCATAACTTCACATGTAAGTGATAGATTTTTAAGTTCATAGTGAGCATCTGCTACTGAACCACCTGCAAGGTTAAGGTCATCACCACGAGCAAATAAACAATTACTATCAGGCGATAAATGTATCTCAATTTGAATACCACCAAAAGAGTTCTCTAATAGATTGATTTGATTACCACTCATCATAAAACCTGAGGGAAGATGACAAGAGAAATTCTTGAAGTATGCAGCGGCTGGCTGACTTCCCGAACATACTACATGATCATACATCTCCTGAGCATCAGGTTGAATTAGGCACGCTTCATTGAGATGTCCCATAAGATCTTGCTTTGAACTGGTTAGTCCTAAGTAGGTTTTTAGATATGTATTGTAATGACGAATATGTTCGCATATCTGTTTTGATTTGTTATGACGAATAATCAATTGATCCCAAAGACCAAATACACCTAAACGATTATCCATAGTCACCTCAGCAAAGTTATTTGCAGCATCATCTTCATATACAGGAGTAGGAGGACTGGCATTATCCTTAAAAACGCACATTTCACCATTGATACGAATGGAACGAGGATCTAAGATACCTGCCTGTGATTGAATTGTAAAGGTTAATACTGGGAAACCACTTTTGAAAGAGATAGTCGCATCAGGATTGATATTGTCGGGACGGAGAGATAGATAGCGAGAGGTCATTTTATAATATGAACAACATATAAAAAGAATAGTTAAAATAATAAATGTTTTTTAAGATTTTACATAACAACTGTGGTTGCACCATTCTTAATCATTACACGGCGGAGATGAAATACGAATGTCGAGAACATCTTATTCTTTGTAGGAGCAGTAGCTTCAGAGTAATTGAGTTGAACCGATAAATCACGGTTTCTTAGATCCATTACTCCGCTATTAACAGCAAATCCACGACCAAGTGCGAAACTCTCCATGTACTTATTAAATGAATGTGGAGGAATACCAGCATTCGCAAGTAGTTTCTCTAATTCATATATATGGAACGCATCAATACTCTTACGAGTAGAAATCTTACGAGTAGATACAGGGCGACTAGGAACAAGTTTCCCATCAATCTGGAACTGATACTCAGATAAGAAATCACAACATCCCGATATTCCTGGACGAGCAGAATTGAGTACTGTATCCTCAACATCTTGTGTCACTTCATAAGTGCCTGTGGAAGATACTAATTGTTTATCACTATATACTGTTGCGTCTGTAGGAAGGATTAAACAAGACTTTGCCTTTGTATTTGCAGCATGGATAAGGAAAGAAGTTTGCCTATCAGATGCCAGCATAGAATTTTTGTAGTTAGTATAGGAGAAGATATCAAATTCAATAGAACCACCTTCCCTTGCTTTTTGTAGCATACCCGACTTATATGCTGGGTCCATAATAATCTTTTGAACAACGAGGTTCAAGTTCTTAACATTGTATTTGACTGGATAGGAAGCGGATTCACTTACAAATGTAGAGAATACAGCAGATACATCACGAGTGACATCAGCACCACGACCACCAGCATTAGCTCCTTGTAGAGCATCTGCCGTAAATTCTAAGAATACACGATTACCTTGTGCTGGATCAACCGTGATTGAAGCAATAGTCGGTGAAGTATAACCAGTAGCAGGACTATCCGTAATATTTGCGTCAAGACCAGCAGCATCAGTAGAGGATACAAAGTTAATAGTTTCACCTACAACAAAAGGACAATGGGCTGGATCTTCTACTCCATTGATTTTCGCTAACCATACCCCATTCACAGGGTCAGCTGTCGCCTGTGTCCAGGGACTAATCACAGTATTATCGGCAGATTTACGAGCTCCCCAAAAGCGAGGATTGAGAGTTCTGCGTCTGTCTCTAACAACACTATCTACTTGACGAACAATACGAGGAGCAGGCATCAAATCAATTTCTACATATAATCCTGTTAGCATATTAGGAAAGATTTGACCTGTAAATACTCCTGAATGAATAGGGACACAACAGTGAGCAGAAGACTTTTGTACATTGTAATCATAGTCTGCATTTTGATCATCTGTAATCTTCTTAAACCAAGGATTAGTTGAGATATTCGCCATATCAGATTTAGTAGAACCACGAGTTCCAGAGTTTTCTGCTGTATGCTGACCACCTGCTTCTAATAGTGCTCGTGATTGTTTCTTACTGACATCTTTATCATAATCGTGACGCATAGCGACTACCTGATTATATTCATTTAATTCTTCAATTAGATTACCTCTACTTTCATCATAGATACGAATATTTTGAACCATCATACCTGCTCCTGCTGGGTCAAGCATAAGTCTTGTATGTTCTTGATTAGTAGGAGCAATGATATCAGCATCAAATTCTAAATAACTATCTTTACCACTCATAAACTCTACACTCTCCTTAGGAATTTCAAATCCAACTTTACGAGCCACTGATCCAATTTCAAAGTTAAGTCCATTTTCACATGGGATAGAGACTTGCTCTTCCCCTATTTGAACTACATTCTCGGTGCTCCAATATTGTGACATTTTATACTTATGAATAATATATTAATCATATGATTAAAATAAAAAAAAAAGTTGTATAGTATATATATGGTTAAGGTCAATCCTGAAGAGTTAGAAATATGGTCTGATGAATGTGAAAGATTATTAGCAGAATGGTCTGAGAAATCATCTTGTTATAGATGGCTCCATGCAAAGAGTGAAAAGAAATATAGAAAACGATATTATTCATTTAGTATTCCTGTTATTATATTATCTACATTAACAGGAGTAGCAAACGCAGGTCTTACTTCTTATGTACCTGAGGACGCACAAAAAATAGGTCAAGCAATCATAGGTGGTTTTAATATCTTTGCTGGGATATTAGGAACACTTCAAAACTTTTTAAAAGTTGCAGAAACTATGGAAAGTCATAGATCTTGTGGAGTATCGTGGTCTAAATTAGGCAGAAGTATCAGCATTGAATTAGCATTAGATCCTAAGAGGCGACAAAATGCTCACGACTTCTTAAAAATTACCAGAGCTGAATATGATAGATTGATAGAACAATCCCCGACTATTGATGATGATATTATCACAACATTCAAAAAGAAATTTAAAAAATATAAAGTAGCGAAACCACCTATCTGTAATGGATTAGATAGATGCAGTATATTCGGCAAAGAACCAATAGATATTGTACTTCCTCCTACGGATAGTGAAGTATCTTCATCAGTAAAGAAATCTATAAAGGATATGGACTTAGAGTATGTAGAAGAACCACTTAGTCCTTAGTTTCTAATTGTTTCATAGCACCTTTAAGATATTGATTCTGTGCTATTTGAATATTTAATTGTGATAGTGCTTTATCTCTTTCGGCAGTCACCTGATTAAGTTTTTTGATATATGAATCTTCTATCTCTTCGGCATCTCTTTTGAGTGATTTTTTTTGATCTCTCATCATCTCTATATGTTCTTCTTCTTTCATATATCCTTTACCTTCTTCAAGTTCTTCTAATTGTCTTTCAAGTTCATCATTCTCTTCCTGTCTCCTTGCTACAATCCTCCTATGTTTAGCAAGTGATATCTTTTTGTGTTTATAATCTTGTTCTGTTTCACAATTTTGATTAAGATATTTTTTAAACCATTCATTAGTCTCATCATAAACTTCTTGACTTTTGTATAGAGCCATAAATAACTCATAACAACCGATTAACTTGTTTTGTTTCCATGTATGAACAAACTTTTGTTTAGTTTGTTTCTTAGCGTTTCCCTTCAAATGTAAATGAACATTATTCACATATTCAAATATGTCTGCCTTCTCCTCTTTTGTATAAGTATTAACGGACTGCTCCATAAATAGTATTGATAAAGATACTTTTAAGTATGTTTATACTTACTCATCAAGAGGTTTTAAAAGTAAGTATATATATACTACCTTTGTATTTCACTCAACACTTTGCATAGGGTTTGATATTTCCACAGGGGTTTTGTGCATATTCTATCAGTGGTATGTATATTATTACTTTCACAACCATTATTATTTGTAAGTCAATTAAAAAGATATCATTTTATTTACGCTTAGATTTAGACTTACGCTTTCGAAGAGTAGATGTACCTTTCATTTCAAATACATCGGTTTGTTTGAATTTATAAGATGTCTTTTCAGGGATAATAACTTCTTGAAAGGCAGAGTATCGTGGGGCAGTAGGATCCATCGGTTTTGCTTTACGGATTTTGAGTTTTTCGTGTTTCATAGGTTTTTTAGGAATATGTAACTGATGAGGCATTTTATATTATTATTTAACATTTTAATTCTTTTTATAATATAGTAGTATAAATGTCATTCATAGTGTGCAGCAACCAAGCAAGTGAAGAAGATATAGTGGGAACTGATAGTAGTATATTTAAACCATACAATTTTCGTAATGCTCTATCATCAACTATGAAAATCCCTAAGAATGCTCAGATTTCTCTACAATCAGCTAAGATTAATCTTGATGGAACTATTGTATTAGGTTCAGGTGCTAAGTTCTTTTATTTGTATCTTGGTCAAGGAATACAAGGAGCTCTTACAACCTTTAATCGTTTAGACAGCATACAACAATCAACGGCATATCCTATTAAAGTAAAGATGTATGAAGATAACAATGAACAAGTTAAAGTCAATTCATATCAATTAGGTGAAGAGATAGCAAAATCATTAAATCGTTATGTATATAATCCTCAGTATTATGGCAGAGTTGAAGTTGTCCAGAAAAATACGAATAATGTATTTGATGGATATGAAATTAAATTTAAAGGTGAATTATCTGCTAATGCAGGTAATACTCTTTATAATGCTTTGCCTGAGAATGATACTGCAGTAGAAGGTCTTGTTTCTGCTGTAAGAAATCCTCAAAACCCAGCAGTCCCTGGATGGACTTATCTTCTTCCTCCAGGAGTAGATGAAGGAGTATTCAATGTTGCACAGAAAAGAATTCAGACACAACATGTCACTTTCAATGTTCCACCTATCGCACATAAGAGAGGTATATTCCGTGTAAAATTAACTGATGTTTTTATCGGCAGAGCTGCACGAAATAGACAATGTGATTTTGCAGTAGGTTTAAGTAGAAGTGTTGTCACAGAGCAAGGACCAGGACAAATGGGAGGACCTCAATATTTAAATCCTCCTTATTATACTTATCGTAATGGTAATCAACATATCCCATTTTTGAAGGGATTTTTAGATTTTGGTATAGTAGTCAATAGAGTTAATCGTAGAGGATATGCAGCAGGTGAAATTATGTTAGTTCAAACTGTTCCTAACAGTGGGATGCCTGACTTTAACAATTTTCAACCTACTGCACCTAAATTAAATATCCTTGATTATGAAAACTGTCCTCAAAGTGATTTCGCAGCGAAAGTTAATCTATGGGATGATACTCTGGTAGATGGGTTTCCTATTCATTCAGTAGAGTTTCGTGTATCAGGTGAAGCAATGTCGGTACATCTATTATCCACAGGTGCAGCTGGGGATGGTTCAAACGGCACTTACTATACACTCATAGAATATGATGGTACGCAAGACGCAGAACATAACCTAAAACCTATATCACAAGATTGCTGGGCATTGTATCCTCACTTGATGATTCACAATCAAGGAACAGATAATGCAGATGTAAATAAATCATTAGGTATTACTCATTACACTTCTATTTATGATCAGTTTATAGAAAGTGGTTATGCTGGTAGTAATGCGTGGGCATTGTATGATCCCGCTGATGAACATATAGGATTAAATGTAATTAATGGAAATCTTGCAGGAGGATGGCTGAATGATAATCTTGAAGGTGGGTGGCGTTCTTGGGAAGCAGAAATGGTTAAATCAGGGAACGGTGGTGCTGTCACTGATATTATGAATAGAGCATTCATCAATAGGGGTTCTGATATATTTACAGCAGGAGCACCCAATCCAGTAGAATATGATGACTTAGTAGCATTAGGAGGGGATGCTTCCAAAACTGTATGGAAGTATAGCAAACCTGTACTCATCTTACAAGAAAGCGATAGATATGAACCAAGTCAGGGAGCTCAATTCAAACGATTACTCGGTTTTGAAAATACACCTGTGGTTGATTTCTTCGCATTCGGTACAGGAGCAGATGATTTAAATTATATAGTCGGTTCTACATCTCCACCACGATTAGTCAGTAGTAAATCTATCTTTGTTAGAATTCATAACTTTACACAAGAAAGTATGAATGCCTTTCAGGGCAATGTATCTAAGATTATTGCTCACCTTCCTCGTTTTGATGGAACGAATATATCAGGACCTCTGTACCTTGAACCTCGTAATATGGTTTATTTAGATCTCAACAATACAGAAGAATTGAATGTGAATAGTTTTGATATATCACTGTGTTATAGTGATGAAACTTATGCGGACTCACTTACAGGAACCACTATCATATGTCTCCATGTAAGACAAAAGGGAGATGGAACAGTCTAAGTTTTTGATTTTTTAGTAATTTTATCATTTTTTTAGTAAATGAATTTTTAATATTATCTATACTATAATGGATAAACTACCTGATACACTGAAATATGATATTAAAGAAGCACCCAAAGATGAACCTGCAAGTGAAACAGCTGAACCTCAGTCTGTAATTGAAACTGTCACTGAACAAGGTGATATCTTAGATGATATACCACTTGAAAAAGATATAGATGATGAGTTGCCTATGTTTGTGCCTAAACCTGAACCTAAACTTGAAGATATATTTGCTGAACAAAAACCTAAGAAGAAATTAACTAAGTCAGGCAGACCAAGAAAACCTATGTCTGAAGAACATAAACAAAAGTTAGCTCTTGCGAGGGAAAAGGCAAATGCTAAGAGAAAGTATCTTGCTGAACAGCGTAAGAAAGCAAAGCAGATGGAGAAGGAAACCAAAGAACTACTCAAAAAGAAAAAAGAAAAAGAATATCATAAACTGAAACAGGAAGTAGAAGAACCTGTGGATGATGAGACTGGTGAGAGTAACCCTAACTTTGTATATGAAAAGAAAGAACCTGTAAAGAAACAATCAAAACCATCACAGCAATATATAGGATTAACAAAAGAAGACTTAGACAAAAGTCACCTTGATGCTATATTAAAAGTAGAAGCAATGCGTAAGCAACGCAAAGCAGAGAAAAAGAAACAACAACAGATAGACGCATATAATCAAGAGACTATCAGTACATTAAAAAAGATGACATGGCAAGATACAGCAGGTCTGTATTCAAATTGTTTTTAAACGAAGTATGCTACGCTAAGACCAGAACCAAGATGATTCGGTGGGTTTTTCGACCTCTACAATACCTACTTGTGATTTGATAATATTAACCTCTTTCTTCACCTCTTTTATTTCTTGTTTAAGATATCTTACAATAGATAGTATTTCTTGTAGTGTATCGGCATTTTTTTGAATGGGCGACTTCTTCGGCATATTATACATTCTTCAATATAATTATTTGAGACAATTAATTAATTTAACCATATTATATCTCTCGGGAGGTTCATTTTATAACAATAGTAGAAGCAATCAAAATTACATTTATTCTCTGTGGGCAATATATTACCTTCATCATCAGTTTTGATAAAGTGAATTCTTTTTCGTGGGATAATGATTTGTAAGGGATTATCAGTATCACTATATAACTTACGGATATATTGTGTTGTAATCATACTACACGGACATATCATCATAAATGGTTTGTCTAACTCTTTTAACCTTGTAAAGACTTCTTTTTTTAGACTGAATGGTGGATTACTGATAATAATATCACCATAATTACTTGTGAAGAAATCTTCTTCTTTACATATAACATCAAAACCGAGTTCTTGTAAATATTTAGATGAGTTCCCATTACCAGCAAAGGATTCCCATATAACTT
>VMHT01087009.1_pt1 | contig 14554 bp, 23 predicted proteins | sample 4693611 | NCBI WGS metagenome assembly VMHT01 (sample SAMN12280063, study PRJNA550983) | marine metagenome | isolation source: seawater sampled from same location over 5 years 0.02-0.2 micron viral filtrate | place: USA: collected off the coast of southern California halfway between the port... ... | reverse complement strand
TTATGATAAACTGAAAATATGGTGGTCAAATGACAACTATTGATATTCTCTTCCTAATTTAAATTTTCTCTCTATCATGTCTGCTTCATAAAAATAACAAAAATCTTCATATTTATCTGAATTAACAGTATTTAATATTACTAATGTCTGATACCCTGTTGCATATCTATTTATTAGATCTAATCCTTCTTTTTTATTATCACTTACTGATAAATACTGACGATTCAATGCGTCTTTATTGTCAAAATTACTCTGTTGAAATGTAAAAATAATATCAACATTATCTCTTTGGATCGGTGAGAAATCCTTTTTCACATACTGGTAGCAAACTATTAATGATATCTGATAGTGTCTCGCACATATAAATAATTTATCTAATATTTTTTGCTGCTTTGCATCATTGCTTGAAATAATATCATCTATAATAATTAATATTTTATAATTACCTCGTGGGTCATTCTTGATTAAATATTCTTGACGTTTTAATATTCTATCAATAACGTCCACGTCAATTTCTGTATATCTATATTCCATAGGAACAAAGCTGAAGCCATTTATCGCGATTTCCGCGGTAGGACTGAATAAAAAGCAAGATTGTAATTTTTGTCCCCTGAAATATGAATAACAAAGATCTTTAGTCAAGATTCCTTTGCCTGATCTTCTTCTACCTGCTAATACTATAGAGGGGTTTTCTGGAATATCTGTAAGATCGAACTCTAATAGAGACATTTAAATATATATATAAAAAAAAATAATTAATTATTTGCCTCCATTGGGAAGAGGAAGAGCAGGGAGAACCTGTTTAGCCAGAGGGCGAACAAGATTATCATATGCAAGACTTGCTCCACCTAATCTTACCCCTTGGTTGATTGTCCCCATACTGAAGACTGCTTTGCGCTCAAAGACCGCGCGATTTACCGCCGAGATCATTACACCTCTTAACAAATTATCAATAATATCTTGTGTTCCTGGTAGACTCATTTTGTTTTATAATATAATAAATATTAAATTTATTAATCATATTTATACTTAAAAAAATATTATTTTACTTTTTTTTATCATAAAATAAAAATAAATAAAAATAAATAAAAAAAATATAAATTAATCAAAATAAATCATTCCAGGTTTATGATTTATACTTATTATTTGTTCTTTTAAATGACATTCTTTTTTCAGTATCTTACATATTTCTTGTTTTTTTATTGGCTGACTCTTAAGTGTTAAAATAATATCTATTAATTCAGTTTTACTTAACTTAATTAATTTAGCAATGTCTTCTGTATTTATTTCTTTAGTTATACAAAAATATAATAATCTACATAATTCTGAACAGAATTGATTATTTTTAGATGGCACTGCACAACGATATGAACAATATTGACATAAAATTTTATTTTTCTTCATATAATTTGCATCCTTATATTGGGATTTATCTTCCATTTATTTATATATATAAATTAATTATATTAATTCAAGCGCTATATCTATGGAACACATATCATTAAAAGCGTCTGTGAGACCACTCATTAATGCCCACTGTTTCACCAATCCATCTGTCCTTACATCTCTATAATATAATGTGAATGTTAAAACCTTCCCAACTGACCATGTCTGAGGTCTATTATGTATTAATGTATATGGATATGAATGAGACATAGTTGCTGGCTCAGATACTGGATCTTGACCAGATCGGGCGTTACCAAATGGGATTACTCCAACTATATTATCAACAGTAGATACGGTTTCACCTGCTCCTGTCCCGTCTTTCAAAGAATACAAGACACAATCTTTACTATCTAAAAAATCCATTTGAATAGCTAGAGGTGAAGATATCGTGTGTCCAGAACCAGATATCCCAGTTTGTCCGTCAGACGCAGTGCCTTTAGCAATCTCTTCAAATAAATCGTCACCAGCAATTGTATATTTAATATCTTTTAATAGAATAGTCTTAAATTTATATTCATTTATTAATGTGAAAGCTTGTGCTCCTGTAGAGTTTTCTCCTGTGAATGAAAAGTTTAATAATACCATTTTTATATAATCTAATATATATTTTTTTAATTTATAATTTATCTATTTTTCAATTGAGTATTACATTTATGACATATTATATTTCTAAATAATCCTGTATTATGGTCGTGGTCTAATACTCTTTTATTATTTCCTAAATTTCCCTCAATCAGTTCTATATTACATTTTTCACAATTATTTACTGATAAATAATAATCATATAATTTATCATAATCTTCACATATTAATCCATATCTTTTCCAATTATTAATTCTAAATCCTTTAATTCTTTCAGGTTTTTTATTATATTCTTTTTCATAATCTTTTATTTTTTCTTTATTTTTTAATCTCCATTCTTTCATATATAATTTTTTTTCTTCTTTAGTTCTCTGAGGCATATTAATCTATTATAATATATCAATAAATCTTTATATATTATTCGGTGATTACTCTGTTATGGTTTTGAAATTAATAGCTCCAGTAGAAGAAGTGGAGTATGTATTAATAGTCAAGATTTCTGCTACTACATGGAGACTGTGAGCAGCACCGGTTGCTCCGTCGCAGAGTTTGAACTCGATCTCAGGTTGTCCGAGTTGGCTGAAAGATAGAGAACCGTCTGCCGATGCATAGTCGTCAGGATTGTAAGCAAAGTTAATAACTTTAACAAATGAACTATCAAATTCGCCTCCACTAGTCTTACCAAGAGTCTTGTCAAGGGCAGGATCATATAATTTGTAGGTATCAGATACAACTGCTTTGTTGCATCCTCCAACAATATTATTACGATACATTTCTACAAACTGGTCAGTGTGATAACCATTACCAGAAGTGGTATTTACTTTAGAAGCACCTACTTCACAGTTTTCAATTTCATAAATGGTCTGGTTGTTGGCTGCAAGTTTAACACTCGCAATATCAACAAGATTCATATATTTTCTGTCACTGGTGCTCGCACGATCCGAATCAAGTGTTGCGAATACATATAGACGGCGAACTAATCCACTAATAGATTGAAGTTTGACAACCGAACCCTTCCCAGAGGTTAAGATCTCTACAGGGGAAGCAACCGATTCTTGGAAGTGAGTGGTTGTAAATCCTAACTGACTCGATACAGATCCAGGAGCATAGTTTCGTGCTTGATATGCGGATAATTCCTGTGGTGCTAATTCTGCTACATAGCATACAAGTTTCGAGGAATCGAATTTCTGACCGTCAGCTGGGGTCTCTTGTTTACCACTTGCCGCAGCAATGCTACGATAATCTACTTCTAAAACCATAGGAGAAGATAGAGAATATAAATCAATACTTCTCTCAATACCGTCTGCCCATGGTCCTTTGATTGGACAACTTAATTCACAACCACCGAAAATGGTGCTCATTACTCGGCGACCTTCAATATTACCAAGTGTATCATTTGCTGCCCCAGTAATAGCAGAACCAAGCATATTATCTAAAAGAGTTGCTTTTTCGTGGTTAGCACGGAGATATTGAGAGCATACAGTCCATTCAGGAGTGCATTCCCAAACAGTATTACCTTGATATACAAGTCGGCAACGAGACCATGCGTGGGCACCGGCCATATCTACAAGGAAAGAATCCTTAGCACCAGTATCAGCATTAGTATCACCTTGAGTAAATTTAGTCTGTAAAAACAAATCTTCAAGGAAACCAAAATTAGGAAGAATAAATTTAACAGTCTGGTTTCCGTCCGCAGAGAGGGAAGTTTGACTATTAACTATGACCTTAGATCGAGCAACAGGGCAGATATTTGATTCAGAACTGTAATCATAAACATTCTGCTTTGAGTTTCTTGCTTTGATTGTGTTGTATAAACTTGAGTTTTCATTAGCACGATGAATTAATTGAGGATTGGACATTTTTATATACTATTAAATATATTTTTTTTTGATATTTTTACTTAAAATTTAATCTTTATTTTGAGTATTTTTAGCAACACCTTGAACAAATTGTCCCGCAATATATATTCCCCCAACAATTACTAAAACTTGAATTAATTTATTTTCTATAAAATTCATTCCTCTTTCAGCAATAGCCGAAGGAACTTCACCAATAGGTCGAACTTGATTTTCTGCTAAATTATCATCTGTCAGACCAATCCTTGCTACTTCTCTTTTTTTCTGATCTTTTTCTGCTTCTTCACTTACAGGAACTATAGGAGTTTGTAAGAATGATACTAATCTCGATCCTAAATCATTTGATTTTTTTAATTTTTCTACGTCCTTAGCAATTAATTCACCTTGATTTACAGGTTTTTCTTTAGATTCTAAATTATTAACAGTATTAATATCTGTTGTTAATCTTTCTACTGCGTTTTCTCTTTGTATTTTATTAGATAATTTAACATTAGACATGGGATTGGGTGGTTGTGCAGGATGCTCTAATTTAGATATATCTCCGTCTTTAGGTAATGCTTTGCTTCCATAAAATTTTAAATCATTTTTTAAGTTAAGGATTGGTGGCATATTATTTATATATTACTAAATAAAAAAAATATATTTATTATATATAAAATGTCTGATGAAGAAGTAGATGAACTTGATTTACCAAGACATTCTGAGTCTGGTTTATCAGATATACATATAAGTGATATAGGCGAAGCACCAGGTGTAAATGTTAGAGAAATCCAAGAACAAGCAGGAATATTAGGAAATGTGTTAAATAATTATTATACTGAACATGATTCTTATGTTCAATTACAAAGAGATTTATCAGATCTAGGGTATTCAGATGAAAGAGTTGATGAAATAGCATTAGGTGCTCAACAAGAAAGAACTTATAGATTGCATCATACAGATCCTAACACAGGAAGACCTATGCCCTCTGGATTAACTATTAATCAATTACAATTTGTAGCAAATTCAGGTGTTAATATTGATGACCAAAGGACCACCATAGGAACAGATGATAGGGGGAGACAATTTATATTAGATACAAGAACAAGAGATTTAGATAATAATTTTTCAAGATTATATTTACCTGATCCTGTTGAATTTAATCCTTTAACTTCTGAACAACAAGAAAGACAAACATTTAGACAAGAATTAATTGATAGTATTTTTATTGAAGAAGACGACGATACTAATCCTCAGAGTAGTTTTACAAGATCACAAAGAACTCAAATAAATGATTTAACAACTACATATTTATTAGGAAATCAAACTGAAGATGATACTATAAATTTTAGAAATGCAGTCCAACAAATATCTGGATTATCATCTGTAAATAATGTTGAATTAATATTATATAATTATTTCGAAGACGTAGAGTTTGAAAGACAATTTAGAAATAATAATAATGGAAGACCTCAGGGACTATCTGATCAACAATGGGATTTTATTAGAAATATTCATATTTTAAATTATAATGGAGAACCTATTTTATTTACTGGTGAAGGAGACGATCAAAGACCATATTTTAGAAGAGCAGACGGGTCAAGGATATCTATTCCCAGTGATACTGAAATTACAGTATATGGAGAAAGTTTATATGATAATACTTTAGAAAACCAAGAAGTATTGCCTAGACAATTATCACAAAATAATTTAGATAATATTACTACATATATAAATCAATATTTCAATGATCAGACTATAGGGGACGATCAACTCCTACAAGGATTACAATCAGTAGCGGGATTCGATCCAACAGATCCATATGACGCACAATTAGGTAATCTTTTGGAAGCTAAGGTGGCGAGAGCAGTAGCAGAAAGAGATTTCAGGGAACTAAATGGTGGAAGACCTTCAGATTTATCAGAACTACAATATGAATTTTTACTAACTCATACATTAGAAGACGGGGAGAGAAGATATACAGGAGAAATTATAGATAGAGTCGCGGGAAATGATAGAAGGGATGGATTTTTAGAATATCAACCATCTGGATTGCACGAAATGTCCATGATTCCAACTGATGCAAGTATCGAAGAATTGATTGATTCAGGAAGATATACCAGTAATTTACCACAATATAGACCAGCTGTTCCTGATTTACCTGAACACCCTCACCAGATACCTCCACCTCGTCCTGAAGTAGAACCTGTCCCACCTATTCCTGGATTAGATAATCAGATACCTGTTATAGACGGTCCTCCTATTGTGCCTGGACAAACCGAACCAATAGATCCAGTAACACAAGAACCAATTCCTGTTCCTAATGTAGATGAACAAGTCGCAAGATATGAAAGATATTTTAATGATAATCAAGAATTATATCAAGGATTTAGACAAGTATATGCTAATATATTACCAGTATTTACTGGAATAAGTGGAGGATTCTTTGCTTTTTCAATAGCAAAAATTAGACAAAGGAATACTATTAAAACCATTGTAAGTGAGAATGAAATATTATTAGAATCTATTGAAAATAAATTAACTGGATTACAAAATCAAGTAGATAATAAACAACAAGAATTAAATGAATTAACAAGATTAGAAGAAACAACTAATATAAGAGGATATGAATTATTACAAAGATTAAATTTAGAAAGAGGCAATCTCGCAGGATTAGAAGATGACCCTGACGCACCATTAGATTTAGGAAGATTAGTAAGAACAACTTCAAATCAATTAAGATTAAACAATATAGAATTAAGAGAAATTAGAACAGAATTAGAAAATGCTCAGCAACTTACAGATAGTTTAGAAATGGATTTAGCAAATGAAGAATCTACAAGAGTAGTAATAAATGAAAAATTAGAAAGTTTGATTAATATTGATTATTCCATATTACAATCCCTTACAGAGTTCGGGCCACAAGTAGTATCAGGTATATCAATAGGAACAACATTAGGATTGGTTTTATCAGGATATTTATTCCCTACATATGTAAATATTGAAGATCCATATATTAAAGCAGATAATATTGAATATAGACCTTCTGAAAAAAAGATTAAAAAAGAGAATGATATTAAACCTCCTAAATTAGTTAATATTGATAAATTTATGCCTAGAGAAGTTAAGATTGAATCTGGACCTATTGAAGGTAAATCTATTCGCCCCATGACCAATACATTCACACCATATAAACAAGGGACTAAACCCCTTACATATTCACAAATACAAGAATATAAACAAACATTATCAGGAAATGAATTAAATAATCTTAGAGATAAATTTTTAGTATTTGCCGATGACGGTAAGAATGTTATTCCTTTGAAGGACGATTGTAAGAATGTTGTTAAAAAAACAGATGTATTAATTCAAAGGAAAATAAGAAGATAAATAATATATTTATATAATTATAAAACAAATGCCAAGATTACTAAAATATTCAACTGAAGGAATCATTGATAATGTCCCAGATCCAGCGCTACAGGTTATAGAACATACAACTCTATTTTATTTGATAGATCAGAGATTTAAAGGTTTTAATAAATATGTTGCCTTCGCTGTAGCAGGAGCAGCATATGAAACTTATATTGCTCAATTAAAAGAACAATCGACAGGTAAAAGTATGTCAGTCAGTAATAAATAAAATATTTATATTAATATATGTCAGAAAGTGGTGCTACAAGAATGAATAATTTTAATATTAATGAATTAATGTTATTTATAGTTGGAGTATTAGGAGCATTAGGAGGTCTATGTGTTATATTACAAAAATCTAAATGTAGTAAAATTTCAATATGTGGAATGGGTTGTGAGAGGGACGTGGCTGCAGTGATTGCTGATGAAAGGCTAGCCATGACTGGCCACACTGGATCAACACCTAAGGCGGTTCAAATGGAATCTGTTCCTGACCTTAAAAATAAAAAAAAGACTGACCTTTCCCTAGTCTTGAAAGACGATAAATCTAATAAAAAATAATAGGTTCAAATACTCTATATAAACATAGTTTTCTAATATATTTTTAGATTTGTAATAAATTTATTTATATTTATTTCATATTAAATTATTTATTTTTTTTATATAAAATTATTATTTTTATTATTGTAGTCTTGTAAAATTAACAAAACTCTGAAAAAGTGTGGTCAAATAGGTTATGACGGTAAATCTCATATATAATATTTATTACTTCTTATTTTTATATAGCGTTGCGTCTTGATCATAAAAAATAGATTATTATTCCTATTTGAGTCTGACCATTTGACAATCATTTGATATTTAATTGATTAGTATTTAAAGATAATCTGATATATATTAATATAATAAATAATGTGTGATATGAATGAAGATTTTATTAATGCATTATGCGAACATGTCTATGGTGAAGAATATACTAAATATGATACAAAAAATATATTAAGAAATCTAAAACCAGCCTATGAAGGAACAGGAATATTAAAAATCGGAACTATTAAAAATAGTCAATATTTTTTCGAATTTGTGCTTGAACTTTGGGAACAACTTCAAGATTTAAGAGACGCGAGAAGAAGATATAAAAAACAACTTAAAACTGATAAAGACTATAATACAGTATGTGATTTATTACAAAAAGAAAAAATAGACTGTGAGAGTAAAATATTAGAAATCCGTGAAGAATGTGATAAAATTGTAAAGGGATCTCTTGATAATTGTCAAATACATAATAAATTAAAATATGATTATAAACATTTATGTAATATGTATAAAAACCTAGAAAGACAATTAGAAGATCAAGATTTATTAAAAGGACAATTAAATGATAGTTATGTTGCTAACGCAGAGATAGAACTTAAATTTAAACAATTTTATCAGGAACAATATGAAAAAGATAAAAAAGAATTAGATAAAGAATGTGATAAAAAAATAAAAAAAAAAGATCAAGAATGTGATAAAAAAATAAAAGAATATATTAGACAAGATGATAAAATCTGTCATATGGAGAAAAATGAAAAAATTAAAAAATTAGAAAAACAAGTTAAAAATTTACAACAACAATTGATTCAATCAATGGATTAAAATATATTGTTATAATAAAGAGTATGCCGAAAAAACAACAGACTACATATGCTGATATTAATTATGCAATAGAAGCAATCATATCTATTTTAAAAGAAATACAATATGAAGAATGTGAAAATATATTAAATCAAGCATATTCATGTAGAGCTAGGGAAAATAGTCTCGACGTAGATATTAGTGAATCAGAGGAAGAAGAAGAACAAAGCGACGATCCTGAAGACTGTTTGAGTAGCGAAGAAGAACCAAATTTTATTTATACAGATAGCGAAGATTCAATGGAATATTAATAAAAATATCCTTTTTTATAAAACCCATTAATAATACATAATAATCTAAGAATTATATAAAAATAATAAAATAATTCAATAATAGTAAAATACATAAATAAATTCATTTATATCCAAATCTTTTTTTATAATTTCTAATATTTACTTGTCTTGATTTACTCTCACCCCAAAGTATATAATATGATAAATATCCTGCTCTCATTGGGTCTCCTGTATTTAGATCTTTTCTATGTCTGTCCCTGTATGCTTTTCTTCTTGACTTATCACCTGTTAAAGTATAATCAGGAGCACCTGCTTGTCCAAAATGGACGGTCTTAGTCCTACCATTTTCTCTTGTAAAGACTGCTTTTAATTTTTTACCAGATCTATCAGAGTCTGATATTTTAACTTTCATATATAATGTAAGTTATTTTTTTTTCAGGTGTATTTTATCAAGTTTGTATGCCTTACTTGAACGATTAACACTTGCATAGACGCGAGCCATTGCCCACTGCTCTTTTGATCTAACTGTTGGTCTGACTGACGATCTATTAGTTTTAAAAGCACCGATCCCTTTATTATATATTATTTGTAATCCCGATCTTTTATATCCTGTCAATCTTGATATATCTGATAAAGAATTAGATTGATCTTTCGGTTGTTTATATTTCTTATTAAATTTTTCTTTGTAAGAGACCATTATATATGTAGAATAAATAAATTTGAAATTTGATTTACACTTTTTATAATTTCATACAAACACAAAGTATCTTAAAGATATATCGATTATATAAGTGTGAACCAACAATCTTCGCTCGATAAGAGTCGTAAAATAGATATAAATATGCCGATCACAACTGATTTTGAAGTATTCAGCAGTAAATATCATAATCGTCCAATTTATGTGGACGATCCTATGGATCTACCTGAGTCTGCTTGCATCATTGAAAATCTTAATAATGAATATGATACTCTTTACGATGAAAAGCAAGAAGTAGAATCTAAATACAATGATATGTATGATAAATATTTAAATATGTATAAACTTAAGCACAATATTAAATATTCTGTATTCATTCTTGCTATGATGGGAAATCTTGCTACTCTTCAGGGAATGGAGGAAGATATGTGGGAATATAGAGTCAAAGATACTGTAACTAATCTAAATATTGAATCCCGAGAAATTGTCGAGGAAGATCCAGAAACTCTTCATGAATTACAGAATTATATTATCAATAAATTTACTAAATAAAATATATACATATATAAATGTTTAATCTTTACAAAATACAATTGAAAGAAAAATGTCAAGAGTTATATGAAGAAAATTTAAAATTAAAAGAAGAACTAAAAAAATATGAAGATAGATATGGTGCTCCTGCAAAGAAACAGGAACCTGAACCTCGCCCAGCGCCGGAACCTACTCAATAAATCCATAATCTATTAAAGAAGTCCTAACATTTTTTTTTTGACAACACCAAATTTTTTTCATCCATTTATAAGGCAGATCGACCGATCTTCTTCCCCACCTGTTAAATGTTTGAATCCTAGCTACGAGGTATCTAATGCCCCCGCAATAACCTCGTTTTTTTTTTATCATTATTCTTTTCAACGGTTTTAACTGCTACAGAAGACATAACAATCATTAATCTTAATTGAGGTGTAAGCATAGAAGTATCAATTTCTCCTAAATCTATCATTTCTTTAAGTATAGGAATAATATCTTCCTTCGCTTCACTTACATTCTCAGCATATCCGTCAAGTGCCTCGATCTCGGCATAATTTAATCCTCTTTCAATAGTCCTACAACCTAATAATAATGTTTCAAATATAACTGCATCACTATTTTTTTGTGTAATAATCTTCATGATTAAATCTTTCTTTTCATTCAAAGTATTGATATTCATTTCTTTGTTAATATGTATTTCATCGAGGTGCTCTGGAAATTTCTTTTTTAAAACAAATAATTGATTATATAAATTATTTACTTGTTTAGTGTCTTGTAAATCTTCTTCTTGTTTTTTATCTTCTGCTTCTTTGAACTTTACTTGTTTTCTTTTTTTACATTGAGATAATCTATTATATTCTTTTTTTTCTTCTTCAGTAAATTCACTCACTTTTTTATTTAATCTTTTTTTATATTCTAAATGAGTTTCCTCTACATGAGGAACACCTTCGATTTCTTCGACGTCTTCAATTTCTAAAGAAATATTATTAGGATTCTTTAAACTATCAAGAGTAGGAACTTCCTCCACAATATCCATTTATATTAATTAAATATATTTTAATTTTAAAATATTTACATATTATATAAATAAATGCCAATCCTAAACTTTTGTATTCGATCTCAGGACTTAGACGGATCTTCTGACGCGGCTACTGATACAAGACAAGCAAAGAAAACTATTAAATTACAGGACGGATATAAAATGAGATTTTTAAAATTGCTTCATGTCTATCATAATATATCTAATACAGCAATTTCAGACGGCGAGGGGACAAGTGATAATACAATATTATTCGCAAGAATATCATTTTTAAATGGTAATAATTCAGTATTTTTTGAATTTAATGGACAAGAAACTATAGAACACAATGGTATGATATGTCTGGGCGAAACAGTAAAAGAAGAACACCAGAGCGTATTCAAAGATATGTATAAAGTATTGCACGACGGGAAACAATTATTATATATTAATCAACCTTTTGAAATATCATTATTTAAATTAACAAGTGTGGATCCTGCCTCAGATAATACAGATTTAGCAACATATAATGCTACTAATTCTCATTTGATACAACCTGTCAGTGTTACTGAATTTAGGAATGGACTTGCATCAGCTGGCCAATTTATTAGTTTTACATTCGAATATCAGGAAGATTATTCAAAATAATTATATGTCATATATATAATGAATTATCCTCAGATATGTAATTATTTAATGAAACACAAATATCCATTAGAAATGAACAGACCCGCATTAAAAGGATATGACGGAGAGATCCAGAGAGGATTTGCTCTGGGATATGTAAATCGAAGACTGTCGGAGGTAACTGCTAAAAAATATAATACTACACCATTTGTAAAATGTTATAAATTAAAATGGAAAAATAATCAAGAATTATTTGATACCACATGCACTTTTTTCAAAAATTATTATCCAAGAGATTTTAAATTTTCAACTATTCAATATAATTATAATTCACGGGCCTCCAAACATATAGATAGTCAAAACGTGGGAAACTCAGTAATTATAGGAATGGGTGATTACACAGGGGGAAGATTAATTATATATGATGAAAATGATAAACCACAATATTATGATATTAAACATAAATTTTTACGGTTTAATGGATCTAAATTTTATCATGAAGTAGAACCATTTCAAGGTAATCGACTTACATTAGTATTTTTTAATTTATTAGAAGGAACTCCACAGGAACATTTATTAATATAAAAATATTTAATATATATATGTCAGCAGAATATGTGCAAGGTGATATTCATAAAGAAATATTACTAATAAATGATAATATTGTTAATTTAATATATACAAGTCCACCATATGGGATTACTGAAGCCGAATGGGATAAACCATTAGACTGGGATATGTTATTTCCAGAAATGTGGAGAGTATTAAAACCTAATGGAATCATTGTGCTTCATGCTTCAATGCCTTTTACATATGAATTATTGAAATATGATAAACCTAAATATCATTATACTTGGAAAAAATCACAAGGAACTAATTTTTTTAAAGCTAAATTACAACCTATAAGAATAACTGAAGAAATTTTTGTATATTATAAAAAACCAGGAACATATAATCCACAAATGATTGGTAATGAAATTAGAAAAAAAAGATATGTGAAGGTAGGTGGATATCAGCAAAAATATTTTGGAATAAGGGATAATATTGAAAAAACACATTACAGTGATACTGAATATCACAGGGGGAAATATCCTAATACATTTTTAGAATATCCGACCAGAAAGGACGGGTCTGGAATAACAAGACCAGATGAATTAATTGATTTTTTTATAAAAACTTATAGCAATGAAGGTGATAATATTTTAGATATGACTTGTTGTAATAATTATGTAGGAAATAGATCTAAATTATTAAATAGGAATTATGTAGGTATTGATATTAAGTTAAATATATGATAAAAAAATATATTATTATATAAATGGAATATTGTGTTGCTATCCCAACATATAAAAGACCTATCTCATTAGAAACTAAAACGCTAAAAACATTAAAAGAAGGTGGAGTATCCTCTGATAAAATATATTTATTTGTAGCTAATAATCAAGAATATGATATATATTTTAATAAAATACCAAAAAATTTATATAATCAAATAATTGTTGGTGAGTTAGGAATAAGAAATCAAAGAGTATTTATTTCTAAGTTTTTTAAAGATCAACTAAATATAGTTAGTTGCGACGATGATATTGAAGAGTTTCAACGATTTATTGATAAAAAAACAAAAGAAAAAGTAAAAGACGTAGATGGAATGTTTATAAATAATTTTATAGAACTAAAAAAACATAACGCATATCTCTGGGGAATGTATCCTAAATCAAATCCATATTTTATGAATAATATTACACGAACAGGATTGTATTTTTGCATCGGTGTGTGTCATGGATATATTAATCGACATGATCCAGATTTATATCCTTCTGTAAAAATAGAAGGAAAAGAAGATTATGAACAATGTATTAAATTTTATTTAAAAGATAAAAAAATATTAAGATTTGATTATTTAAGTTTTAAGACTAAATTTAATCAAGTCGGAGGATTAGGAAAGCATAGGTTTCAAATGAATGCCAATGCCCAGCAATATTTATGTAAGACTTACCCCACATTATGCAAACCACGATTTAGAAAGAATGGTATGAGTGAAGTGGCATTAAATTATAATCATACTTTTGAAATTATTGAACCTGAAAAAATAAATTTGAAATAGCAAAATAAATTTGAAATAGCAAAATAAATTTGAAATATCATTTAGAAAATATAAAATTACAATGGCAAGTAAAATGAACAAAAAAGAACTATACCAAGCATTCAAAGATCTTAAACAAGAACAATTAAGAGATTCTCTATTTCATTCACAAGAAATACAAGAACTTAAAAAGAATATTGATACTTGCTTAAAATATTGTGAAAATATAAAAGAACAAAATGATAAACTAAAAAAAGAGAATAGAAAGTTTAAGGATAATGGAGGATTTGTAAGTCCAGATTGTGCGAATGGAATGGTCTCACAGATTAAGGATCAATTAATACTTAAACTTAAAAAAGAGAATGAAGAACTCAAGAAAGGACTTAAAGTCATTTGACCACCATATTTTCAGTTTAT
>VMHT01032268.1_pt1 | contig 14554 bp, 9 predicted proteins | sample 4693611 | NCBI WGS metagenome assembly VMHT01 (sample SAMN12280063, study PRJNA550983) | marine metagenome | isolation source: seawater sampled from same location over 5 years 0.02-0.2 micron viral filtrate | place: USA: collected off the coast of southern California halfway between the port... ... | reverse complement strand
TAGACTTAAAAAAGAAATTAGATCCATGAAATATTATAAAATATTTTTGGGGCTTTTAATATTTGCTCAAATTGGTTGTCGGGAAAAACCAAAAAAAAACACAATTAAAAGCAAAGTTCCTGAAAAAAAACAAATAAAAAAACTTAAGCCCAAAGAAGAAGATGTTTATTTGGATGACAAAAATGCTATTCCTTTCTTTTATAAATACGCTAAAAAAAACAGAGAAAACAAAGTTAGAATCATCACAAAATACGGAAACATCGATATTTTGCTTTACGACAACACACCTTATCATAGGGCAAATTTTGTTTATCTGACAAAAAAGAAATATTTTGATGGTACCATGTTTCACCGAGTGGTTCCTAATTTTATTATTCAAGGTGGCAATTCTGACAGTCGTAAAAGCATGAAGAAAAGACATCGAATAGGACGCTATCTACTTCCCCCCGATACCAAAAAAGGACACTCCCACCACCGAGGAGTCATTTCCATGCCAAGTAGTGAAATCGATAATCCACACAAACTGGCCTCCCCTTATGAATTCTTTATAGTTCAACAATCACCAGGAGCATATCATTTGGATGGCCACTACACCGCTTTTGGTAAAGTCATCAAAGGAATAGAAATCGTTGATCAAATCAACAAACTGAAGGTAGACAATAGAGAAATGCCTATTAGTAATATTTATATTAAAACGGAAATAATCAATTAAATACTATTTTTATTTAATAATTTAACTTAGTAAAACTAATTTTTTTAATTCCAAAACATAATATATAACTAAAACTTATTATATTTATATAAATAATAAGTATTATAAATGACGCTAACACAACTTCACTACATGGCCGCAATTGCCGAATATGGTAACTTTACTATTGCAGCCGATAAATGTTTTGTAACCCAACCCACACTTAGCATGCAGGTTCAGAAATTAGAGGAGGAATTAGGGGTGAAAATATTTAACCGAGCCACCAAGCCAATCGCTCTCACTGATATTGGGGAAAAAATTTTGGTTCAAGCAAAAAAGATAACCGAAGAGGCTACTCGAATGAAAGACATTGTTTCTGTAGAAAAGGGCTTTGTTGGGGGTGAATTCAAATTGGGGATTATTCCTACAGTAATGCCCACCTTACTTCCTATGTTTCTCAATAATTTCATCAAGAAGCACCCAAAAGTAGATCTTAAAATTGAGGAGTTAACCACTCAAAATATTACCAGGATGCTGAAGGAAGGTCATCTGGATGCTGGCATTGCTGCAACTCCGCTTTCGATGAATCACATACTGGAATTACCTCTCTATCACGAACCTTTTGTTGGGTATGTTCCTGAAGGAAATACACTTCATTCGATAGAGCAAATTGAAATCGACGATTTGAGCTTGACCGATCTTTTGCTACTGGAAGATGGCCACTGCTTTAGAAATCACGTACTTAACCTTTGTCAGGTGAATCAAATTGAAAGTAATCAATTTGATCTAAAAAGCGGAAGTTTTGAAACTCTAATCAACTTGGCAGATGAAGGTTTAGGTATGACACTACTCCCCTTTTTGAACGCCAACTCACTTACGGCTGATAAAAAGAATAACTTAAGATTTTTCCCCGACCCTGCTCCGGCGAGAGAAGTAAGTTTGATTCATTATAAAAGTCAATTGAAGCTCCCAATTATCAACGCATTGAGATCAACCATAAGTAGCATTATCAGAGGCGCCATAAAATTTGAAAATATTAAAATTATAACCCCAGATAGAATCTAGAATGCATACAATTGATTGGAATGTAATTCTGGATGCGTCTTGGAAAAGGACAAGGCCCACCGGTAAAGTCGGACTCCCTCCCTCTCGGGCAATGCGAGGATTGCCTTGTTAAGTTCCTTTTTAAATAAGACGACATTAAAACTTACTTTGCGAAGAACAGTCTTGTAAAAAAAGTAATTTGATAAAGTTTTTTTCTTGCTTTCCATAATCTCTAATCACCTCAAATATATTTTTTTTTGCGGGAGGTAACTGTTGTAAAAATGTTAAAATTCGATATCAGAAAGCAAAAGTAATTTATAAAAAACCACCGCATATGACATGCAGTGGTTGTCATTAGAACCCTCAAAAATTAAATTTTGGGGGTATTCAATTTAGCAATTGAAGCCTGAATTTCAGCTTCAGAGAGTTCGTGTTTTTTAATATTTCCAGCAAAATAATCTTCATAAGCTTTCATGTCAAAGTTTCCATGACCACAAAGGTTGATAAGAATGGTTTCTGATTTACCCTCTTTCTTACAACGCTCAGCTTCTGCGATTGCCGTGGCAATCCCATGTGTTGCCTCGGGTGCTGGGATAATCCCTTCTGCTTGGGCAAACTTGACTCCTGCATCAAACACTTCCAGATTGTCATGCGCTCTGGCCTCGATTAACTTATCTTTAAGTAACTGACTGACGATAACTCCAGCCCCGTGATAGCGTAATCCACCTGCGTGAATGGGTGCTGGAACGAAATCGTGTCCCAAGGTGTACATAGGTAATAGGGGAGTCATACCAGCGGTATCTCCAAAATCATACCTAAAGACACCCCTTGTTAATTTTGGGCATGAAGAAGGTTCACTGGCAATACAACGAATGGATTTACCTTCATCAAAATTAAGTCTTAAAAAGGGAAAAGCCAATCCGGAAAAATTTGAACCTCCACCAAAGGGTGCAATAACAATATCGGGAAGATCTCCTGACTTTTCCATCTGCAAAATGGCCTCTTGACCAATAATGGTTTGGTGAAGTTTTACATGATTCAACACACTACCCAAAGCGTATTTTGTATGTTCATCAGAGGCCGCTCTTTCTATGGCTTCAGAGATTGCAATACCAAGGGATCCAGAAGTATTAGGATCTTCGTTCAAGAATTTTTTTCCAATCTCGGTGGCTTCAGAGGGTGAAGGAAAAACTTTTGCCCCCCAGGTGTTCATCATTACTTTTCTATAGGGCTTGTGCAAATAAGAGAGCCTTACCATGTAAACCTCACATTCAATATCAAAATGCTGGCAGGCAAAACTCAGTGCACTCCCCCACTGTCCGGCACCCGTTTCTGTGGTTATTTTTTTGACACCTTCCTTCTTGTTGTAGTAAGCTTGTGCAACGGCTGTATTGGGTTTGTGAGAACCCGTTGGGCTTACCCCCTCATATTTATAATATATTTTGGCGGGGGTGTCTAATTTTTTTTCCAAATTATAGGCTCTGTATAGAGGAGTAGGTCGCCACATGGAATAAATGTTCCTCACTTCATCAGGGATATCAACATATTTTTCCATACTCACTTCCTGCTTAATTAACTCCATCGGAAATAAAGGAGCTAGGGCTTCAGGACCTATTGGCTCCATTGTCCCAGGGTTTAAGGGAGGAAGCGGTTTGTTAGGCATATCTGCTACAATGTTATACCATTTGTCTGGTATTTCTTTTTCGCTAAGGGTTATTTTTCTTTCCATTAATATTTAGTTTTCATCAAATTACAAAATTTCTTCTTAAATGGTTCTAAATAATAGTCTTGGAGGATTTGCAATATTTTTTTTTAATACTATATTTGCGCACCTATTGAAATACTGAAAATTGTTGCGGGGTGTAGCGTAGCCCGGTCATCGCGCCTGCTTTGGGAGCAGGAGGTCGCAGGTTCGAATCCTGCCACCCCGACAATATAATACCAGTGGCCTTTTTGGTCAATTCGGGATGTGGCGCAGCCTGGTAGCGCACACGCATGGGGTGCGTGGGGTCGCAGGTTCAAATCCTGTCATCCCGACATAAATAAAATATAAGTCCTAATATATTAAGGATTTATTTTTAAAAAGTTCGGTAGCTGGAAATTATTTGAACTTACTTACTGTAAGGTGTATTTTCCGAAATCAAATTTTTTAAGATCTTCGTTAGATAATGTAACTTCCCTAGTCAAGTTTCTATCATTTTGAAATAAAAAAGCTTTTTCTATTGCAGGAAAAGAGTTGATAACACTAATTATACTTGAATTTACCTTTGTATTTATAAGATGAAGAGTTTTCAGATTATTTAAAGAGGAAAGTTTTTCAATTCCTTTACCAGAGATAGAAGTATAATTTAATTTCAATCTGGTTAAGTTTGTAAAAGTGCTAAGTATTTCAAAAATTTCATCATTAAATGAGCTATTGCTTAGATCTATGTCAACAAGATTATCCTTTAATTTTTTCAATTCAGATATATCTTCCCTAATAAATTCATGATAGTTGTAAGAGCTTAGATATAGAAAGTTTGAAGATTTAGTAATAGGAGCAATATGTATCCCCTTTTTCCTAAGGAAAGAAATAGGTTTATTATTTGGTGCATTAATTTCTATTTCAGGAAAAAAGCTTTCCTCTTTTTGAACAATATTTGAAAGAATCTCATCCTTTATTTCAATATCTTTAAGTAATGTTTTTTCTGGAGCTCCAAGATTTATCCAATGACTTAAAATATTGATTTCAGCCTTAGTTAATTGTTTTTTTGATTTTGGAGGCATGTGTTTTTTTTCATTTTTGGGCAAATGAATACGCACTAAAATTTCACTTAATTCAGGGTTTTTATAATTAATTAAAATTCCGTTTTTACCTCCTTTTTGTAAAGCCTCAAAATTATGTAGAGCTAATTTCCCTTTACTTTTTTTTGAATTATGGCAACTAACGCATTTTGAATTTAAAATAGGCTGAATTAATGAATTAAAGATTGGTTTTTCTGAAATATTAGAAATTGAAAATAACGATTCGTCTTTTGATGTTTCATCGTTAATTATAACTTGAAAGGGTTCTGTCCAATATTCATCACCATGAGTTATTTGCCCTCCTAGATGTCCTGTGATTGATATTGTTAAAATTAAACCAATACTATAGAATTTTCGAGGTAGAGAATTAAAAAAGTTTTGGTCATTTAAGTGTTGATAGAATCCAAAAGTTAATAGTAGAGTCATTATACCAGCATAAAAATGTAAGTCAATTGATTGCCATAACAGTCCCTCTTTTAAATATTGAAAATATCCACTAATAACTGATAGAATACAGCTTACAGTTCCCCAGAAAAATATAAATTTTAAAATATTTTCCCCCCCAGTAAACTTTTTTCTATTCAATTCAATTAAAAGCCCAATTATAATAAATCCAATGGGTAAATGAATAATTATAGGATGAAATCGACCAATAAGAGTTCCAATCAGAGTTAAAATACTATCCCACATTTAATTTAAATTAATTTTTTTAAGTCGATCTTTTAAAGATTTCATAATAAAAGTATTTACCTGCCATTGATCACTTAATGGTTTCATTGTAATAGGTTCTGTTGGCATATAATTTGGAGGTCCAAATTCTGTAGTAACAGTAATTGTTTTATCCTCATCCCATGTTTTTTTAATTATAGATTCCCAAATTTCCATATGACGATTAACCGTAAGCTTCCATTCTGGTGCTTTTGGATCATTTACCTGGGGCCCTTCTTCAAAACCAACTCTAGCATGTATATGATTACTCCTATTGATAACCATATTAACCAACTTTTCCTGATCATTTAATAATGATTCATGAACAACCATCCAATGACTTATATCGAGTGTAAGTATAAGGTTTTTATTATTTTTAAGATATTTAATAGTTTCAGGAAGAGAATAACTAAAACGCCCCCTATGAGTTTCATGATAGATTGGAATATTATGGGCTTTACTCAGATTATTCGCAACATCAATAAATGCCATATTCTGTTTGAAGGTTAAAAAATCACTTCCGGTATGAGAATTAATTGCTAAGGGTTTTTGACTAATAGCATTTTTTAAATAATTCTTGTAATCTTCAAGACTTTCTTTAAAAGGAACACTTCCATTTGTTCCACATAAAAAAATAACTTTCATATTAAATTTTTTTAATGCTTTTGAAATTATATTCTGTTTTTTGGAATCAGTGGGTAACCAAATTTCAACTCCATCATATCCAGATTTTTTCGCTTTTTTAATAAAATCCTCTATACCTCCATTATAACCCCAATTTGTTTGGAAAAATAAAATTTCATTTTGTGCATTTCCTAAACTAAAAAAGAAAAAAGAAAAAGTAAGAGAAAAAAATAAATTCCTCATAGACAAAAATTATGCTAAAATTTCTCGAATAATTTCACCTTCAACATCAGTGAGTCTAAATGGTCTCCCTTGGAAATCATAAGTAAATTTTTCGTGATCAAATCCAAGCAAATGAAGTATAGTTGCTTGAATATCATGAACAGAAACTTTTCCGCTTATTGGTTTATATCCAAATTCATCAGTTTCTCCATGTACTATCCCTTTTTTTATTCCACCACCAGCCATCCACATTGTAAAGGCATCCCCATGATGGTCTCTCCCCGTATAAGCATTTTGAACTCCACTTCTATTTTCTTGCATTGGAGTCCTTCCAAATTCTCCCCCCCAAACTATTAATGTTTCATCTAATAAACCTCGCTGTTTTAAATCTAATATTAATGCAGCTATTGGACGATCAATTTGATTACATTTTTTCTTAAATCCAAGATTCAAAGCGGTTTCTTCAAGATCACCATGACTATCCCATCCCCAATCATAAAGCTGAACAAAACGAACACCTTTTGATACTAGTTTTCTAGCTAGCAAACAATTATTAGCAAATGATTCTTCCCCTGGTGTAACCCCATACATTTCTTGTATACTATCAGATTCATCATTTATACTCATTACTTCTGGGACTGCAATCTGCATTCTGTATGCCATTTCGTATTGACTAATCCTTGTAAGTATTTCAGGGTCCTTAAAATTTTTATAATCATCAGAATTTATTTCATTAATTGATGTAATTAAATCTCTTTTCAGATCCCTTGAAATTCCTCTAGGGTCACTTAGGTATAGAACAGGATCACCTTTAGAGCGACATTGAACACCTTGATAAACAGATGGCAGAAAACCACTTCCCCATAAACTTTTACCACCATCGGGAGTTCCTCCACCAGATGTTAATACCATAAAACCTGGAAGATCTTGATTTTCAGATCCAAGACCATATGTTGCCCATGAACCAATACTTGGTCTACCTAATCGAGGACTTCCTGTATGCATAAATAGTTGAGCTGGACCATGATTAAATTGGTCAGTATGAACAGCTTTTAAAAAACTTACTTCATCAATTATTGTGTTAAAGTATGGTAAGTTGTCAGAAACCCAATTTCCAGATTCTCCAGCTTTTCTAAATTTCGCTTGTGCGGCTAACATTTTAGGAACACCCTCTATGAATGCAAATTTTTTACCTTTTAAAAGTGATTCGGGACAAGGTTTGTTATGGAGTTTGTTTAATTCCGGCTTATAGTCAAATAATTCCAATTGAGAAGGAGCACCAACCATATGAAGATATATTACACTTTTTACCTTCCCTAAATTAGGTGGTGAAATTGGAGCAAGTGGATTTAATGATCTGCCATTATTAGTTACGCTTTTTTTATCATTGCTACAACTCATTAGAAAGTTAGTAAATGCAATCCCGCCTAATCCTAATGTACAGTTTTTTAAAAAATGTCTTCTACTATTTACAGAAGCATTTTTTAAAACTAACTCATTAAATAGTTTCATTTTTTCATTCATTATTAAGCGTGTGTCAAGAATTCATCTAAATTCATTATCGCATTTGCAACTATTGTTAGACCAGCATGATGCTTATTAGTATCTTCAATGTTTAAAAATTCTTTTAAGCTTTCTGGATCATTCTCATATTTCTTAATTGCTTTTTTATAAAGTGCTACTAGACTTTCAAGCTTATAATTATTTATATTTTTATATGTAGTCTTTTTATAAATTGACTTTATTGCATCTTCAATATTCTCATTTTCGACGTGACTTTTCGCCAAATGATAAGCTGCTTCAACATAAACAGGATCATTCATTGTTATTAGTGCTTGCAATGGTGTATTTGTAGAGATTCTGTTCACTAAACAAACTTCTCTAGTTCCTGCATCAAAAATGACAAAAGAGGGATAGGGGATTGTTCTTTTAGAATATGTATAAACTGCTCTTCTATATTTATCTTCACCTTCACTGTCAATCCATGTATCAGCACCATACTTGTGTTTTCCATAGTTTTTTGGTGAAGGAGGCTTTACTGCCGGACCACCCATTTTTGGACTTAAAAGTCCAGAAACTGCCAATGCTTGATCTCTTACTTCCTCTGCTTTTAATCTATGTTTTGGACCCCTTGCATAGTACATGTTTAAAGGATCTTTTTCATAATTTTCTTCATTAATAATTGAATTTTGTTGATATGATCCAGACAGAACGATTGATCTAATTAGACTCTTTAAACTCCAATTTTGTTTTTCGGTAAAGTGAATAGACATCCAATCAAGTAAACTAGGATGGCTTGGAGGTTCTGATTGAGTTCCCATATCTTCAATAGTTGAAACAATTCCTCTTCCAAAAATTTGATTCCAAATTCGATTAACAATAGTTCTTGAAGTGAGGGAATTATCTTTATCAATTATCCACTGCGCAAATCCAAGTCTATTCATTCCCCATCCTCGCTTCCACCTATTAAGAATTTCTGGGACAGCTGGTTTAACTTTTTTTGTAGGTTGAAGCCAATTACCTCTATCGAAAACATATGTAGAACGTTTATAAGAGTCCTCATTTTCTAACATAATTGGTGTTTTAACAATGTTATTTGCATTTAATATTTCATCAACATATTTATTGATTTTATAGTATCCTTTTTTACCTTTTCCTGGAAGATCAGGTACAAAAGAAAACCAGTTTAAAAACACAAGAGGTTTTGCATTATTTAGTCCTATTACTCCCGATGAGACATGTTTAGTTTTCCTAGTTTCTCTGTTTGGATCATATACCTCAATGTATAAATCTATTTTACTGGTTGTTATTTTAAAGGGTAAATTAAGTAATTCAGGTCTCCATGATTTTCCATTTTTTTTCCAATTCATTTCAGGAATACTAAATTCAGTTAAAATCCTACCACTAAAAGAACCTTCTCTGATTTTAACGATTGTACCGGGGTTATCACTATGATAGTGTATTATGATTCTACTATTTTGTTTTGTATCAACGTTTTTTAATATTGCAGAACCATTATTTCTAAGAAATAATGAGTTATTTTTATTTATTAATGCTGCATTCGTAAAATCTTCAGCCCAATTTGCTTGATATTGAGGCTGATATTTATAAAAAAGGTTCTTATATCTCTCATAAGTTTCAATATCACCATATGCATTAATCCAGTCGAAAACTTTTTTTATTTTTGATTCTTCCGTTTCATCATAGGTCATAAAAACCGGACTTTCATCAACAGGTTGATCAGAATCTTGAGTATTATTAAAGAAAGCAAAAAGCTTGTAATAATCGTCGTGCTTTATAGGATCATATGGATGAGCATGACATTGAACACAGCTCATTGTTGTGCTTTGAAAAACATCAAAAGTGGTATTAACTCTATCAATAATTGCAGCTGTTCTAAACTCTTCATTATTGGTTCCACCTTCATCGTTATTCATTGAATTCCTGTTAAATGCAGTGGCTATGTAGTTATCAGGAGTCGGATTTTCAAGTAAATCTCCTGCTAATTGTTCAATTGTAAATCTATCAAAAGACATATCTTTATTTAAGGCATTAATTACCCAATCGCGATATTTCCAAATAATTCTATCACCATCCCCTTCATATCCTCTAGAATCTGCATATCTAGCAAGATCTAACCACCAACTCGCCCATTTTTCGCCATAACTTTTAGAGTTTAAAAGAGAATCCACATAATTTTCATAGGTTATAATTCCATTAATAAAATTTTCAAAAAGATTAATCTTTGGGGGCAAGCCAGTTATATCAAATGCAACTCTTCTTGCTAATATATTTTTATCTGATTTCTCATTTGGGATTAATTTTTCATTTTGCATTTTGGCAGCAATGAAATTATCTATAGGATTTTTCAAAAAATCTTTTTTATCAAAAGACTCGTTAACTCTTGGGATTTCTGATTTTTTTGGAGGTATATACGCCCAATGAGTTCCCCATTTTGCCCCCTGATCAATCCATTTTGTAAATAAATCAATTTCTTCTTTACTTAATGCAGGTTTTTCATACGGCATTCTTAATTCAGGGTCATTCTCAATAAGTCGTTCAATAAACCTGCTTTTCTTGGCATTTCCAGGAATAATAGCAGGAGATCCTTCATCAGTATTCCCAAGAGCTTGTTGTTCAAATAAAAAGCTTAAACCAGCATTTTGTTTCACACCTCCATGGCATGCTATACACTTATTATTTAAAATGGGTTTTATTTGAGTGCTAAAATCAATTTTATTGTTTTCTTGACAACTAATAAGTAAAAAACAAGCAAAGAATAGTGGTAATGACCGAGTTAAAAAAACCATGAAAAATTTATTACGATACATTTTTTTACGACAAAACTTAAAATAATAATAATGTAATTTTTTTCAAATTCAACTAGTAGAAATTTAAGACAACAATATGTATGTAGATCTCTATTATTCATATACAAACAAGAAATTAAGAACCCTTAATTATGTATATAAAATCAATTTACACTTAAAGTTTTTTTATGGCTGAATCATCACAATCAATAAAACCTGAAGCGTAGAGAAGCCCTTTGTAGAGAAACTTTAGTAATTCAGGACTTTCATAACTTTGAGCATTGTGAGAAGGAGAGGAATAAAAAACCCTACCTTTTCCGTGGCGCTTAATCCATGAAATGTACTTGATTTTATCATTGGGGCGCGGACGCTTCATTTTGATTTTATCCATTTCGAGGTACAACAAGGGTCTAAAATTTAATTTATAATATGTGTTTTTAAAAAAATATGGTTCATCATAATGAATAAATCCCTCAGGTTCAAAACTGTTTACCAAAGGATGATTGGGGTCAACCAGTTTTACATGAACCTCTTGTTGGGGTGGATGATAATCAAAGCTACCCCCGACCATTTCACTGAATTCCAGTGAATTATTTTGCATTACAATACCTCCGTGAAGCACCACCAATCCTTTTCCTTTTCTTACAAATCGAATCAGGTTTTTTTCCAACTTATTTGCTTTCTTAATCTTTTGCTGTTCATTTAAGGAATTATCTTTATTGAATATATCCCAAAACAAATCTCTCTGACTACCATCAGAGCAGTTGTTGTTGAGTAAAACTACATCGAATTTTGAAAGTTGGTCTTTTTCGAAAACAGAGATATCCCTTGAAATGGTAATTTCAAAAGCATTGGAATTTTGAGCAATCATTTTCATCACGGCTTCTGTATGAGGAATGATCCAATGATTGAATCCTGTATAAAGGGAAAAAATCAATAGTTTTTTCTTGTCATTGGTTGGTGTTTTCATTTGTTCTTTGACCGTGGATTTAATTTTTTCCCTCCACTCTGAAGTCAATTCGAAGGAGGGTAAGCTTTGCCCTTGTGACCAACAAAAGGAAAGCAGTAAAAAAACAGTCAATAAAGGTTTGGAGTCAAATATCATTTAAAGTTGATTGATCTTATAACAAGAATACTAATTTTTAAGAAGAAATAATTATTGAATTCACTAAATTTACTATAAAATATGTGTGCGTACACGACGAACTGCCCAAAAAATAATTTGATGCAATTATCAACTATTAATACAGAAATCAAAAGTTTAGAGAATTTATGGCTCACTTATTAAGTAATAAAAAGCTTTTTCAAAATCTTGAATTTGCAGATTGTTTGGCAAGTTTCAATAGCAACAACAATTATCCAATTATCTAAGTTGTTAATTTACACCTCAACTATGAAAATTTTTCAACTTTTGTGCCTATTGATTTGGGGAGTTGCCCGTGGAAATGAATATCCCTGTTTGTGCATAACCGTTGAAGACAACAAAGCCATTGGTACAGAAAGGCTTATTTCTATTATACTTGATGATCAAAAAAAGGACTGTTGGATTCAAAACAGGACACTAATCAAAAAATCCGGTTCTTTAATGGAGACTGTTACATTTCAATTTGACGCAAATGAGGGTAACAAAATTTGGTTTAAGCACAACAGTAACTCAGAAATCAAAACCACCTATTGCTTTGAACATAAAATAAGACAAACCACGAGACCCCTGTTTGGATATCAAAAAGAGAACGGTGATCTAAAGTTAAAGTACGAAGATCGTTCACTCATTCACTATCGATATGAAATGAAATTACCACCAGAGGGCGTCGACAAACTTTACCAAAAATCTGGATATATCCACCCCGTTATTTCCCCAAAAGGAGATACCCTATCCAGAATTCAACCCTCCGATCATTATCACCATTTCGGTATTTGGGGACCTTGGACAAAAACAAAAATAGATACAGTGGAGGTGGACTTTTGGAATTTAAAATACGGCCAAGGCACTGTCTTGTTTAAATCCTTCAATAACATCAATAGTGGATCAGTTTATGGAGGGTTTAGCGCACATCAAGAACACATCAATCTGACGGAAAAAGATAATCCTCAATTGGCTCTCAACGAAACCTTAATGGTCAAAGTGTGGAAAAATAATAATCCCGATCAATACTTTATAGACTATACCAGTAACTTTAGTTCTCCATTGGAAAACGGCATCCTCTTTGAAGCCTATCGTTATGGAGGGGGATTAGGATTCCGCTTTAAAGAACAATGGAGCAAAGACAACTGCGAGGTCATCACCTCCAATGGAAAAAATAGAGCAGCGGCAGACGGCACCTCAGCAAGATGGTGTATTGTATATGGCGATTCAAGTGATGGAGATAAAAGTACAGGGGTTCTTTTTATGAGCCATCCCAAAAATAGATCACACCCTGAACCCATGAGAATCTGGCCACTGGATGCCAATAAAGGTAGAGGAGATATGTTTTTTGAGTTTTGTCCCATTCGTCATAAAGAATGGAAAATAAAACCTCATCAATTCTATGAACTGAATTACCGTATGCTGGTTTTCGATGGTAAAATCACTCCCGAGGAAGCTGAAAAACATTGGAATGCATTTGCTTTTCAACCCCAAATAAAATTTATCGAAAAATTAAACCCATGAAAAGAAGAAAATTCATAAGCAAAACCGGATTAGGATCAGTGGCTATAGTTGGCTTTCCCACTATAGTACCGGCCAGTGTGCTTGGGAAAAATGCACCTAGTAACAAAATTAATGTCGGTCAGATAGGTTGTGGGCGTATAGCTCGTTCCCACGACCTTATTGACACAATTGCATTTGACGTTGCCAATGTTATGGCAGTTTGTGATTTAGATTCTAATAGGATGAAAGATGGAAAGCAATTGGTCGATCAATTTTATCAAGAAAAAAAAGGGAAAACCAACTACAAGGGGACGAAAATGTATGCGGATTATCGTGAGATGTTAATGGATAAAGACATCGATGCAGTCCTGATTTCAACTCCCGACCACTGGCATGCACAACCCGCAATAGAGGCAGCCATGGCAGGAAAAGACATTTACCTTCAAAAACCCACCTCTCTAACCATCGAAGAGGGAAGCCAGTTGGTCAATGCCGTTCAAAAAAACAAAGTCATCCTACAGGTAGGAACCCAACAAAGAGCCATGCCTCAATTTAGAATTGCTGCCGAATTGGTTAGAAATGGAAGGATTGGAAAATTACATACCGTAAAAATAGGACTTCCCGGCGACCCCGGAGGACCAAAAGCGCACCCCATGCCCATTCCCAAAAACTTGAATTTTGACACGTGGTTGGGCTCAACACCAGAGGTGCCTTACACAGAAATTGGAGTTCATCCCCAAAAGGGATACGGCAGACCAGGATGGCTGAGACATGAAAATTATGGTGCCGGGATGATTACAGGTTGGGGACAACACCACTATGATTCTGCTGCCTGGGGAATGAATACTGAATTGGTTGGACCTTCATCGGTTCAAGCCATTGCCGATTTCCCCAAATCAGGGCTTTGGAATGTTCACGGTGATTTCATAGTAAAACACGAATACGATAATGACATCACTGTCCTGACCGGTGGAGGATATCCTAATGGTGTCAGATACGAGGGATCAGAAGGTTGGATTTTTGTGTCCAGAGGAAATTATGTTGCCTCAAGTTCAGACCCTGTAGCCCAAGAAAAAAGTAAAAAAGCGCTGGATGCCTCAGACCCTATGATTTTAGCCTCTAAAATTGGCCCAAATGAAACCCATCTCTACAAAATTGACGATCAACACGGCAACTGGCTCGATTGTGTCCAATCCAGAAAAGCACCCATCTCACCTGTAGATATTGGTCACAAGGCATGTGTGGTCTGTTTGATCAGTCACATAGCAATGAAAATTCCAAGAAAGCTTGAATGGGATTCGAAAAAAGAAAAATTCATCAATGACAATGAGGCGAACTCCCTATTGAGTCGAAACCAAAGAAAACCCTACGGAACCAATAATTTAAAAACTTAATTATAAACTAAAATGAACACCAAATATTTTTACTGGATTGCAATTGCCTCATTCATCATGGGTTGCACCCCAAAAGAAGAAAATTCAAAAGTGAAATTGATGACCCTCGATCCCGGTCATTTTCATGCGGCTTTGATTCAAAAAACCT
>VMHT01011316.1_pt1 | contig 14554 bp, 15 predicted proteins | sample 4693611 | NCBI WGS metagenome assembly VMHT01 (sample SAMN12280063, study PRJNA550983) | marine metagenome | isolation source: seawater sampled from same location over 5 years 0.02-0.2 micron viral filtrate | place: USA: collected off the coast of southern California halfway between the port... ... | reverse complement strand
TTTAAAAGTAGGAACATCTGCTAGAGCATATAATCCAATAACAACATTAACAGATGCTGCAAGTATAGTAGTAGACTTTGCATTAGGTAATAACTTTTTAGTTACTATAGGTGGTAATAGAACGTTAGCAGCTCCTTCTAATGCAGTAGCAGGACAAACAGGGCGGATATATGTTATACAAGATAGTACAGGTTCAAGAACATTAGCTTATAATTCTGCTTATCAGTTTGTATCAGGAGCATCACCTACATTAAGTACAGGTGCAGCAGATGTAGATATATTATTATATAGTACAAGAAGTTCAACAACAATAGACGCAGCATTACTAAAAAACTTTGATTAGGAAATAAATGTCAACAAGTTCTAAGTTAGTAAAGATGGATTTCAAACCTGGAATCTATAGAGAGTCAACACAGTATGCAGAAAAAGGTGCATGGTATGATGTTGATAAAGTACGTTTTAGAGCAGGTAAACCAGAGAATATACGTGGCTTTGAAACAAGAGTATCATCTACATTTGATGGTGCAGCAAGAGATTTACTTACATGGGCAGATAATAGAAGATTAAAACGTGCTACATTTGGTACTTCTAAAAAATTATTTGAACATAATGGAGACCAAATATTTGATATAACTCCAGTATCTGCAAGTACAACATTAACAAATCCTTTTTCTGTAGCACTAAGTGCAAATACAGTTACAGTATCTGCAGCCAGTCATGGTAGAACAACAGGAGATTTTGTTTTCTTTACAAGTTCTACTACAATTGGTGGTAATATATTATTAGGAACAACAACTTATGCTGTTAGTGTTATTAATTCTAATACTTTTGCTATTGACGTAGCAACAACTGCAAGTGCAGCACAATCATCTAGTGGTGGTGGTACAGTACATTTTTTAATAGGTACTGGTACTGATAATGCTGTAGCAGGTTTAGGATATGGTGCAGGTTCTTTTACAGCAGGTGTATGTGCAGCAGGAGGTAGAGGTTGGAATCAACCAACATCAACAGGTGCTAGTGACTTTACTAGTCAAATTACACAATGGAGTTTAGATAACTTTGGTGAAGATGTTGTAGCAAATAGAAGAGGTAGTTCTATTTATCTTTATGATACTGATGCTTCAGCTACACCATTAAGAGCAACATTAGTTTCAGGTGCTACTAACTCAACACCAACAACTGTAAACTCTATTATTGTATCACCTAATGATAGACATTTAATTTGTTTAGGTGGTAATGCTTTTAATACTACAGCATCACCAACAGGAACATTTGACCCTATGACTGTTAGATGGTCTAATCAAGAGGATATAACAAACTGGGTTCCTTCATTAAGTTCTACTTCAGGTGAAACTGTATTAACAGATGGAACAGAAATAGTAGGAGGAATAAGAAGTAGAAATGCTATTAATATATGGACTGATAATTCATTATGGACTATGACCTTTGTTGGTCCTCCATTTACATTTGGTTTTAATCAATTAGGTAGTAACTGTGGATTAATAGCACCACATGCTGCAGTTGATTATGATGGTATATCTGTATGGATGGGTTATGATAACTTCTATGTATTTGATGGACAAGTTAAAAATTTAGATTGTACTGTTAGAAGATTTATATTTGATAGATTAAATAGAGACCAAAAAGATAAAATATTCTGTGGTATTAATTCAGAGTTTAAAGAAGTTATTTGGTTATATCCATCAACAGATTCTGAAGAATGTGATAGTTATGTTATATGGTCACCAAGTGAAAACTACTGGACATATGGTTCTAGTATCTTTACAACCTTTGCAGATAAAACTGTGTTTGGAAACACAATAACAACAGGTGTAACTGCAGGTGGTAATAATTTATATAACAATGAACCTGCAGGAGTATTTACAGAAAATGGACAACCACAGTCTTCATTTATAGAATCAGCAGATTTTGATATGGCAGATGGTAATGAGATTATGTTTTTATCTAGAGTAATACCAGACTTTACATTAAATGATGGTGCATTAACTTTTTCTATTAAGACTAAAGACTTTCCTGAAAGTTCAACAGCAAGAGAAAAACCACAACCACCACATACTGTAACAAACTCTACAGTTAAAATAGATATGAGAGCAAGAGGAAGGCAAGGGAGAATAAGAGTATCATGTAATGCAGCTAATACAAGTTGGAGATGGGGTTCAGTAAGATTAGCTATACAACCTGATGGTAGAAGATAATGGCACAACAATATCCTCTACTACCTAGACTGTATGGTGCTCAAATGCAAGATAATGAGGAATTAAGACAACTATATATTTTATTAGAAAGATGGGGTTCTACTTTAATTAACGAATTAAATACAAGAGATATACAAGTAGATAGTAGACCATCAACTAAAATATTTGCAGTAACAACTATAACTGATATTACTAATCCACAAGCAGGTGATATAGCTTATTCAGCATCAACTGGTAAATTTAAGGGATACGTAAGTTTAGGTTCAACAACAGAGTGGCAAAATTTAAATTAATGACTGACAAAAAATATTTTGATTATGTTTATAATAGTACCTTTATAGGTAACTTAAATACAGGAAAAGCTGTATTACCTAACTATTTTTCTTTACAACAAAAGGTAGAACCTATGGCAAACTCTCAAAAAATAGTGTATAATAGTAGTAACTTTATAGCAAACAATACAAAACCACAATCCAACTATATGAATCCAAGAGGAATAACAAATGATAAATCCTAATGCCCTTCCACAGTCTGCAACTGTTCAAGACTTTCAAAACTTTGGAGATGACTTAAACAGTACAGATTATAATGATACTCTTAATGCAATGAGATATATGCAACGACAACCAACAGGAGGTTTAAATAGATTACCTCAAGTAACAGTTCCTATGCAAGAAGGTGGTATGATGGAAGAAGCTATGATACAAGAACAAGGTATGCCAATACAACCTATGAATCCAGAAGAACAAGCTATGATGATGCAACAAGTAGAACAACAAGAACCAAGAGAATCTAATCCTGAAGTTCAAGCTTTAGCACAACAAGTAGCTAGTTATGGTAGAGGTGGAGATAAATTATTATTACATATTAGACCTGATGAATTACAAGGTTTATCTTCTATGTTAACTGTAACTATTAATCCAACAACAGGTATGCCTGAAGTATTTTTAAATAAAATAGTTAGAGCAGGTAAAAGAATTGTTAAAGGTGCTGCAAAAGGTGTTAAAAATGTTGTTAAGTCTGATGCATTTAAAACATTAGCACCTATTGCATTAGCTATAGCTGCACCTTATGCTGCTGCTTATATGGGATTTGGTGGAGCTGCAGGAGCAGGTTTAACTTTAAGTCAACAAGTAGCTGCTATGGGTCCTGGTATGTTTGGTTTTACAACAGGTCTTGGTTCTCTTACAGGTAATTTATTAGCAGGTAGAAGTTTTAAAGATTCTGCTAAAGCAGGATTAATTAGTGGTGTTACTGCAGGGACTTTTAGAGGTGTAAGTAATAAGATGGCAGGTAAAACATTTATGGGTGACCCAACTGATGCAAGTAGACAATCTATTTTATCTGAAGGAAGAGCTTTAGAAGTAGCAGACTCTGCACCAAATACTTTTGATGGAACAACTTACACTCCAGGTAAAGATGGAGGATATGGTGGAACTTTTACTGACCCTAAAGTTACAGAAGCTAATAATTTATTAGCAGCAAAAAATGCAGAATCAGCTAATACTTTAGAAGCTTTTAGAAAACAACAAGTTGATATTGCTGCTAGAAATGCAGATAATATTATTTCTGGAGGAGGATTTACACCAACTGTTGACCCAGTTTCAACTATGCCAGACCCTTATGCTCCTAACCTATTACAAAGAACAACATCTGCAGTAGGAGAATATGTACCTCAATCTGTAAAAGATGTAAGTGGTGCTATTGCACAAGATTTTAATCCAATGACTAAATCAGGACTATTAAATATAGCAACTAAAGGAGTAACAGGAGATTTAGGTAGCTCTTATGTAGAAATGGAAGAACAAAAAGAATTAGCAAAAAGAAGACAAGAAGAAGAAGATGAAGCTTTAAGAAGAGAAGGTTATACAGTAGAATATCCTGATGGTTATAATTCACAAAGAGTTGTATATGATATGACAGGAGTTATTCCTATTAGAACTATAGATGAAATTTTAAATAGAGCTTTAGGTGGTGGTAGATATCAGTATAGGGGTAGAACTGTTTATAAGCCTACAGAAGTAGTAGAAACAGCACAAGGTGGTTTAATATCTATGGCTAGAGGTAGTGAGTTTAGTGGTATGGTTCCTGGTCAAGGTGGTGGTATGGATGATAATGTTTATATGCCTATTAAAGAAGGACAAGAACAAGTAGGAACATTAGCAGTAAGTCCTACAGAGTATGTAGTAGATAGCTACACAATGGCAGCATTAGGTGATGGTAATCCTGCAGAGGGAGCAAGAGTTATGGATAAAACAATTAAACAAATTAGAGAAAAAGCATTTGGTAATACAAAACAACCTAATGAAATAGATGGGTTAGCTGCTTTAAAACCAATGGTACAAGGAGTATAGAATGGCAATATTATCTTCATTATTTGGGTCACAACCTGCACAACCTGTAGTAGGTGCACAACCCTTATCAGTTACAGAAATACCTGAACAGTTAAAACCTTATTATACAGATATATTAGGTAAAGCACAGGCACTATATAATAAAAGAGTTGAAGAAGGATACACTCCTTATGAAGGTCCTACGATTGCACAATTTGCTCCAGAACAAGAACAAGCATTTACAGGGATAGCAGGATTACAAGGAGCAACTGCACCTAAGTATGCAGAAGCAGAACAATTAACAAGAGATGCTGCATCAGGTATTACAGGTGCACAGATACAAGAAGCTATGTCTCCTTATCAACAAGCTGTTGTAGATATAGAAAAAAGAGAATCACAAAAAGCTTTTGAACAAAATGTATTACCTAAGATAAGAGCAGCACAAGTAGCTCAAGGTTCTTTTGGTGGTACTAGAGGTACATTATTAGAAGCACAATCATTAGGAGAACAACAACAGTTATTAAGTGATATACAAACTAAAGGTAGTCAAGCTGCATTTGCAGATGCTAGAGCAGCATTAGATGCTGAAAGAATGAGACAAGGACAAGCTTCTACAAACTTAGCTAACATAGCAGGTGCAGGATTTAAAACAGGTTTAGCAGAAATAGGAGCTCAACAAGCTGTAGGTGAACAAAAACAACAACAAACACAAGCAGCATTAGATGAAGCTTATAGACAATTCTTACAAGAAAAAGATGAGCCTTATTCAGCTATGCAAAAATATCAACAAGTAGTATCAGGCACTCCATTAACAACAACACAGTTTGCACCTCCTCCACCTCCACAACCTAGTTTAGGTCAACAGCTTATAGGTGGACTAGCAGGTGTAGGTAGCTTGTATGGAACCTTTACTGGTAAACCTGTATTTGGACAAGGTAAAACTGGTGGTGGTATTGCAGGATTAGTTAAGAGAGCTGTACCAGGTCAAATAGGACCTCAAGATGAATTAGAAACAGCAATAGGTGATGTTAGGTCTGCAGTAAAACAAAGACAAGAAGGATTAAAAGATATTGAAAAAACATATGGATATTTAACAAGCCCTGCTTATTTACAATCTAAAGTATTAGGTGATATAAGTCAAAGAATATTATCACCAGAAGCTAGTCAAGCAGGTAATTTATTAGGTGCAGGATTACAAATTTTACCAGGTGTTGCTAAAACTGCAGGAGATACACAAAAAGAAATAGCATCTCTAAAAGTTAAATTAAAACAAGCTCAAGGTGAAGGTAACTTAGAAGGTGCTAAAGCTATATTAGAAGCATTAAAATCTAAAGAAGCAATATTATCATCTAGAGCCACATCTAAATTAAATCAAGCTAAATTAAAAGCATCTAGTTTAGATTTAGCAAAAGCAAGTTCTGCTGCTATTAATGATTTAAAAGATTTTGGTATTTCTTTAACAGGTGCAAGAGCTATTTATACTGATGGTAAAATTACTGGTATACAAAAAGCAGATGGTACAGCAGTAAACCAATCTACATTAAATAAATATGCTCTTTATGACCAATTTTTAAGTTTTAAATATCAACAAGGATTAGATAAATTTGATAATAATCAATCTAAAGCTATTGCATATGCTAAAGGTTCATTATCAGATGCTATAAAATTGGGTGATATAACTGAAAAAGATGCAAAGAAAAAAGTTACTTCTAAATATAATGTACAAAATCCAGATGGTGTAAATACAAATAAAGTTTTAGAAGCATTAAATTTAAATTCTCCTAAAGTTAAACAAGTAACAAACTAATATGACATTAAATTATATGACAAATACTTACGTAGATTTACGTGAGGATGTAATAAATCAACTTAATGATAATAATAGCAATGTTAAGTCTGTAGAGGATGTTAAAGAATATGTAGAATCAAAAGGTTTTGATTTTGATGAATTTACTTTAGAGTCTAAAAAAGCACAAGAACATGAAGCTAAGTTTAGAGAAGCAGAAGCATTAGGATTATCTAAAAAAAGATTAAATTTATTAGCACCTGGACATCTACAAAAAGATTATGATACCTTTCAAGAAAAAGTTATTATTAAACCTATTCAAGCAGGTGTAAGGTCAGTAGCAAAAGGTGTTGGTCAACTGGCAGAAGCTGTTTTACCTGAAGCTGCAGAAGAATTTATAGGTGACAAAGCAAAAAAAGTTGATGACTATCTTTCTAATAATCCTTATACATCTAGAGTATATGGTGTAGCAAAAGAAACATTTGACCCTCCAACTACAAAAGTTCAAGAAGTAGCAGGAGAGATAGGTTCTTTAATAACAGGAACAACAGCTATCTCAAAAGCTTTAACTAAATCTGTTCCTAACTTACCCAAAGTAGTTAATAGACTAGCTTCTTTTACAGGAGCAGAAGTTTTAGTTGGTAATAAAGATGAAAACTTTTCTAATTTTTTAATAACTACTTTTCCTGAAACAGCTAAACCATTAGAAAAATTAGCTATTAATCCTGATGACCCTGATGCTTTAAAGGTAGTAAAGAAAGCTATTGATTCAGCAGCAGTAAGTGGTGTATTTGAAACTGCAGGACTTGTAATAAAAGGTGGTATAGATTTAGGTAAACTTGCAACAAGTGCTATTAGAGGTACACAAAGAACTTTAAAAAAAGATGAAGCTATTAAAAGTGGTATAGGAGAACCAGTCAAGAATGTTAAAGTAAAAGAAACAGAAATAGTAGAGGACCCAGATACAGGTAAGTTTATATTTAAAACTATTTTATCTCAACCTATAGATGTTTTAAGTGACCCTAAGAAAGGAAAAATGAGCACAAATTTTCTTTCTAGATTTTTTACATCTAGACAAGGTATGGACCAAAAAACATACAGAGCTTTTACACAAAAAGAAGGTGCATTAAAAAGTTTAGCAATAGCTGCAAAAGGTGAAACAAAAAGATTTGAAAAATTAATTAAAAAAGTTTATGGTAAAAGTTATAATGAATTAGGTGATGATGAACTATTAGTAATAAAAAATGCTTTAGGTAAAACTCCTAATTTACAAGATGATGCAACACCAGAAATATTAAAAATATTAGATAAACCTTTTAAGAAAAGAACAAAAGCAGAGCAATCTATTATAGAACAACATTATGATAATTTATTAAAAAAAGAAAAAAGTATTAGTGGTGCTGCTTATAAAGAATTAAAACCTGAGATGCAATTAGGTGTTAGAAGACTTAGAGGTATTATTGATTCTTTATCAGAAGAAACTAAAAATTTAGGTATATCAAAAGGTTTAAACACTACTATAGATAAAAATTTAGGTTTGTATTTAACTCAAGATTTTAAAGCTTTTACAGACCCTAAATATATTAAAGAGGTTACAAAGATATTAAAAGATGGTAAAGCCACAGAGGGAGAAGCATTTGAAGCTGTTCAATTAGCAAGAAGAGTAATTAAACAATCTTATCCTAATGCTACTAGAGATAATATAGATGGTATGTTAATGAACTACATCAATAAAAAAGGAATTAAAGATGTAGATAATTTAGATATATTAAATTTAGGAAGTTCTAAAGCTGTAAAAGACCATGCTTTTGGTAAAGTATTAACTGCAAGAAAAAATATAGACCCTGCATTTAGAGCTATATTAGGACCTATAGATGACCCCTTAGTTAAATTTAATGAAACAACAAAGAAACTAGGTTCATTAGTAGTAGAACATAACTTTTTAAAAAATATAGAAAAGATAGCTAAATCAGACTATGGTGTAGATTTATATAAAATATTACCAAAAAAAGAAATGCAAATGGGTTTTGCACCATCAGGTAAATTTTCATCAGAGTTATCAGATTTAGCTAATAATTATCTTAGAGCTTTTGGAGATAATGCTAATCCTTTGGCTAGAGTTTTTACAACTCCTGAATTTAAAAAAATATTACAAACAGGAACAGAACTAAAACCTATAGGTGATGATGTTAATCCTTTCTTAAGAGGATATTATGGGTTGAGTGGTTATGTTAGTGGAGCAAAAACATCTTTATCAGGTGTAACACATATTAAAAACCTTGAGGGTAACTTTATATTATTAGGAGCAAATGGTAATTTAGGAGTAGGGGTAGCAAAAGAACTTCCACAAGCAGCAATGGTATTAACTAAAAGAACTCCTCAAGCATTAAAAGAAGTAAGAGATTTAACAGAAAGAGGTGTATTAAGTAGTGGAGTAAGAGCACAGTTTATTATACAAAGTATGGATGATGCTTTTAAAAATACAGATAACTTTGTAAAAAAGTTTTATGATAAAACTATGAAAGTAGCAGGTGATGTATATTCTGCAGAAGATGATGTTATGAAAGCTGTTGCTTTTTATAGAGAAATGCAAAGATATTCAAGAGCATATCCTAAAGCTACAGAAGAACAGTTAAGAAATTTAGCAGCAGAGGTTGTTAAAAATACCATGCCAACATATAATATGATACCTAGAGGTATTAAACAATTAAGAAGGATGCCAATAGGTGCTTTTCCTGCATTTACTGCAGAGATGTTTAGAAATACAAAAGAAATAATTAAGATTGGTTCAAGTGATATATTAAAAGGTTTACCTAAAGTTGGCTCATTAGAAGCAGGTAATCCACAATTAGTAAGAGCAGGTGCATCTAGACTTGCAGGTTTAACAACTGCATTTATTGCAGGTCAACAATATTTACAACATCAACGTAAACAGTTTGGTATTAGATTAGAAGATGATAAGATATTAAGATTATTAGGAGCTGATTGGCAAAAAGATGAGATAAGAGAATATATAAGTCCTATATTTAAAAATCCTAAAACAGGTAAACGAGAAGTTCGTTCTAGAAATTTAACATATACTTTACCTCATGCTCCTATAATTCAATTAGGTGAAAAGTTTTTTCCATTTATGTTTTCTTTACAAAGTGGTAATGTAGATGAAATACAAAAAAAATTAAATGACCTTTTATCAGCAAGTGAAAGTGCTTTTGCTCCTTTTATTAATGAAAGTTTATTAGTAGAACCATTATTAGATTCTTTTGTTAGAGGAGGAACAACTAAAGAAGGTAAATCTTTATATAAAGAGTCTGATGATTATATAAAAAGAAGATTTGCAGATGGTTTAAATATTGGTAAAGCATTTGTACCTGGAACCTATACTACAGGTGAAAATATATGGAAATCACTTAATTCAGAAACAGTAAATAATGAAATAAAAAAAGGTTTAGGAACAACAGATGCAGGTTTCCCTAAAAGATATGAAGACCAAATAGCTTCATTAAGTGGTTTTAAACATCAAACAGATGACATAGATAGAAGTATAAATATAAAAGTAGGTGGGTTAACAAAAAAAATATCAAGTGCTGATTCAGAATTATTTTCCTCTTTAAATAAATCTTTTAATGTTGATTGGACTGATAAAGATAGTACATTAAATTTTTATAAAGAATTAAATAATGCTTTAGCAACATCTTATAAAAGACAACAAGAACTAGCAGAGTTTTTACATGAAGTTCAAAAGTTAGAATTTTATGAAAAAGTAGGTGGTGATGTAGTTAGAAAAAAACTAGCAAAAGATATATACAATATACTAACTATTCAAGGAACAAAACAATTTCCTAAAAAAGCTATGAACACTATGATTGCAAATGCAGGTAATAACATAAAAGGAGTATCAACATCACCAAAAATTAATAATCTTCTACTTAGATTAAATAACGAACAACGTATACCAGTAAATAATTTAAAAGAAATACAAACTATTATAGCAAGATATGATAATTTACCTTTACTAGAAATACAAGAAACAGAACAGGAGTAAACAATGGCAGATATGACAATGATATGGAATGCAATATTAACTATGGCAATAGGTGGATTTCTATGGTGGATACGTTCTACATCTGGTGCTATTAGTAAAGTAAAAGATGAGCTATCTAAGTCTAAAGAAAACATGGCACTTATGTATGCCACTAAAGAAGATGTTAAAGATGATATGACACAACTTATGCAACGATTTGATAGACTAGAAAGTAAGATAGATGATATGATAAGGAGACAAGCTAATGGTAACTAGATGGAAATACTTTTCTGAAGAAGAATTAAGATGTAAAGGTACAGGTGAGGTACATATGGATGAAAAGTTTATGAGTAAGCTTGATGAGCTAAGAGATAAATTAAAACAACCTATGACTATTAGTTCTGGTTATAGAAGTGAATCACATAATATAGCTATAGGTGGTAGCAAACAATCTGCACATTTAAAAGGTTGTGCTGTTGATGTTGTATGCTCTGGACATAAAGCTTTTGAGATAGTTAAACTAGCTATGGAGTTAGGTTTTACAGGTATAGGTGTTAAACAAAATGGAATACATGCTAAAAGATTTATACATTTAGATACTATGCCTAGAAAATCAATAACGAGTCCAAGACCTTGGATATGGTCTTATAAATAAGGAGATGATGTGGACCCTATATCAGCTATTGGTATTGCTACAACTGCATATAATGCAATTAAAAGAGGATTTCAAGTTGGGAAAGAAATTGAAGGTATGTCCAAAGACCTTGGCAGATGGATGGGTGCTATTCAAGAGGTTAAAGAAGGTCATAATAAAGCAAAAGGTAGGTCTTTTGGTTCTGTTGAAGAGGAAGCTTTAGAATCTTTTGCTGCTCTTAAAAAAGCACAGCAGATGGAGAATGAACTTCGTAACTTTGTTAATATGCATTATGGTCCTAATGCTTGGAATGAAGTAATTAGAATACAAGTAAACATAAGAAAGAAAAAGAAAGAAGCAATAGCAGAAGCTAAAAGAAAACAAGCACAGATGATAGAGAATACTATTCTTGGTGTTCTTGTGATATTTTTTCTTGGTGCTGTTGGTGCTGTTCTGTACTTGATTCTATCTGTTGATTAAAATCACACTTACTAATTATATTTTCTACTTTCTTTTTACCTAATATATTAAGTGAATTAATTATATTTTGTTCTAGTCCTTCAGGAGAAGTGTTTACTTCTTTATCACTCTTTGCTCCCCTTATCTTAGATAGTAACTCTAAAGCTTTAATAGCACTATTAGTATGCCCATTACTCTTTGCAAAATCATATTGTCTTTCTATCTCAGTAATAACATCAACATTAGTTTCAAGATTATCTTCTAATTCTTTTATTCTATCTTTTATTTCAGGTAAATTCTTTAATCTAAATCCTGTATTAGCTAATGCATGAGAAGAGTTTGCTGTATATCCTGCATATCTAGCTGCTTCTGTAGCATTGTTATGAATAACCATACCTTGTGCAAACTTCTCATACTTTTCTTTTAATGCCATTTATATACCTATATTAATATAAGAACTAAACCTGCAATAAGTCCAGTAATAACTGCATGTAAAACTAATTCCATATATCTACTCCTATTGTTTCTTAAATATGTTTTAATATTATATATTGTTTTTAAATAATTCATATCTTACTTGTAATCCAACTAAATCCACCACATATTAATATAGTAATTATTATGTAAGCTGTTACCTCATAATACATAGAATCTATTTCTCTTAATTTATACCATATATATTGTAATATATTCATCTGTATATCCTTACTTTTGGATTATTAGCATCTACTTCTATAGGTTTACATATAGCTTTATATTTAGCACCACCAGGTACAGCAGGTTGTCTCATTAATGTTCTTGCAAAATATCTACATCTATTAATATCTGCAAATACCATATTACTTTCCTGTTGTACTTGTCCTAAGTATAATACTAATAAAAATACTGTTGTCACTTTAAATTATCTCTTGCTACATTCTTTGATTTTTCAAATGACCTCATTGCTCCAAGTCCTAAAAGTGACATTACTAATGTAATTAATCCTTCTACTTCTAGCTGTGGTGGAACCATATCAGGAAACCATATACCTGTAGCCCATGTTAATACAGGTCCTACAAAGAACTGCCATAGTAATCCTAGGCAACATACCCACATTATTGCAGGTCTTGCTCCTGATACAAATAAACTAGGATGTTTAGCTTGTTCTTTATTAACTTCTATTTGTCCTTTAGATAATTCTTGTGCATGTTTCTCTGCCATAGTTGCTAAGTCATGTGCAAGTTTATTTTTCTGGTCTTTATCTTCTATAAACTTACCTATTAGTTTAGTAGCAGGTGCTATTAATGCTGTTAATGCCATTACTTTTTCTCCTTTTTAATACACGTAGCATGTGTTCCTTCTTTAGTTTCACATAACGTATATATTTTTAAATGATTAAATTTATTCCAAACTCTTCCTATCTTATGTGCCCACCATGAAGGGTCAAACACAGATATGTGTAAATTTTTACCTTTAAGATTACCTTGTTTAAAATGTTTTAAAGCAGGTTGACAAGAAATATTTAAAAATACTATTTTATTACTATAAGATAATATCTTAGTTAAAACATAGTTTATATCTTGTTCTGCTATATGTTCTAATACATCTGTGCATATTACAATATCATATTTTTTATCAGGTAGTGTTGAATACTTTTCATAGGCAGGGTCATATAAATAAAATTCTTTTATATTACACAATTCTTGAACAGTATTCTTTAATCCCATCTCATTACATTTATCTTTATCATAAGGTATGGCTTTACCACAACCATAATCCAATAATGTTTTACAATTATTTTCTTTAGTAAGATTTACAAGAGTAGGAACAAGAGGTGTTAAACTAATACCTCTAAACTTACCTTCTTCTTGATGTATTATTTTATATGCATCAATTAATTCATAATATTCTTTAGAGGGTTTCATTATAAATCACCTTTAAAAGATTGTTGTTTTAATTTATATCTATTGGATAGCTTCCATAAAGCAGAAACTAAAGTATTCTCACCATGAAAATTAATATCCATCTCCATAGGTGATTCATTAAAATATTTTTCACAGTCCTGTGCTAATGCAAGTAACTCACCTGTTGTCCAAAACTCTTGTTTATTAACAGATACTTTAAAATATTTAGGTCTTGGTTGTTCATCTTCAGCACCTGTTGTTTCTTTCTTTTGTTCATTAGTAGGTTCTTCCATATTAGAATCATAACCAAATAACTCAAAGAATCTAAATCCCATAGTATGCATAATACCTAATGCTCTCATAGCTGCACAAGTACCACCTGTTATTAATGTAGTACCTTCAGGTAATCCTAAATCTTTATTAAGAGTTACTACATTATTATGTATACCTTTCTTTTGTTCTTCAGGGTCACGTAATGATTCTGTAAATGCGTGCCATCCCCATATGTTTGCCTTTCTTTCTATTAAATATTTAGTAACAGAAGGGTCTGTCATAGAAGCTACAAAAAATTTAGTGCTTGGGTCTATATTTTTAAATAAATCTTTTCTTATAATACCATGTGTACTTTTACCTGTGATAGGTCTAGGGTCTAATACAACACATGCCCAAGGTTTTATATTATGTTCTAATAACTTTCCATAAGAATGTTTAACAGCTACTATCTTTGCTGTAGGATTATTTTTAATTAATGCCTGTAATTTTTTATAATCTGTATAAGGTCCACCTGATACTATAATACATTTGTTATCATGCATAGGAAACTTACCTAACCATTTATCTATTAATTTAAAATTAGTTCTAATATTATCTCTTATATAATCTTTAGGTACACAATCTCTAGGATTTACTTTTATAGGTACACTAAATAAATGTCTAGGTGGAGAAGGTAACTTATCATCATTTACAATTAATAATAAATGTGTATTACCACCACCTCTTACTAAATCTTCACTAGGTAATATATTATTTTTAATAGTTTTAGATAAACTATCTTTTACTTTATTAGTTCCACAATATTCTGGTTTAACTGTATTACCATCTTTATCTTTAGAAAAATAGTTATCTATAACAATAACAGGTATATGTTTTAAACAATCATAATCACTCTGTTTTGTTATTACACTATCACCACCACCTATAAAAGCATAATCTATAGTAGGTA